>Ga0065721_10049660_pt1 | contig 29483 bp, 27 predicted proteins | sample Mesricmetagenome_FD_59108 | JGI IMG/M metagenome (GOLD analysis project Ga0065721, IMG submission 59108) | Mesophilic microbial community from rice straw/compost enrichment Sample: eDNA_1 v2 (version 2) | ecosystem: Engineered > Solid waste > Grass > Composting > Bioreactor | place: USA: Davis...
CGCGCCGCCGCGCACGCCGGGCCGGCGCGGTGGCGCGACGCGCGCACCCTCATGGGCACGCAGGTGGACATCGCCGTGCAGTCCGCGGACGCGGCGCTGCTGCGCCCGGCCGTGGACGCAGCCTTCGCGCGCATGGCCGCGCTCGCGGCCGAGATGAGCCACTACGAGCCCGCCAGCCGCGTCAGCGCCATCGGCCTGGCGGCCGGGCTGCAGCCGGTGCCTATTTCGAAGGAACTATTGAGAGTCCTGGAAATGGCCCAATCCATTTCCGCGCGCAGCGGCGGCGCCTTCGACGTCACCGTGGGCAGCGTGGGGAAATGGCATTTCGATCCCCAGGCGCCGCAAATGCCGGCACCGGCCTACATATCCAGCCACCTGTCCTCCATTGGGTATAGGCAGTTGGTAGTGGATGCCCGCGCCGGCACCGCCTATTTGCCCCGTCGCGGCATGCGGCTGGACCTGGGGGGTATTGCCAAGCTGTATATCCTCCAGGCCGGCATGGACGTATTGCGCGCCCATGGCCTGGACACGGCGCTGATCAACGGTGGTGGCGACGTGGTGGCGATGGCGCCCGCGCGGGCGTCGGCCTGGCGCGTGGGCGTGCGCGATCCGCGCCAGCCCGAGCGGCTGCTGGGCGTGCTGCCGGTGCACCGGGGCTTCGTGGCTTCGTCCGGCGACTACGAGCGCTGCTTCGTGCGCGACGGCCACTACTACCACCACGTGCTGGACCCGAAGACCGGCTACCCCGCGCAGGGCCCGCACGGCGTGACGCTGGTGGGCGAGACGCTGGAGTCGGTCAACGGCATTGGCACCGCCGCCATGGTGCTGGGCCGGGACGCGCCGCCGCTGCTGCGGCACGGCGGCGCCGAAGCGCTGATCGCGCACCGCGACGGCAGCCTGTGGACCACGCCCGGGATGCGGGCGCAACTGCAGGCGGTGGGCTGAAATCCGCGTCCAGCGCTTGCGCCACTGCCTTGCCATGAACCCGGCGCAACGCACGAGCCACCCACGCCGGGCCCGGGGCCTGGCGCGCTGGATCGTGCAGCTCGCGATCCTGGCGCTGCTGCTCAAGGCCGCGGTGCCCCTGCTGGCCAGCGCCGCGGCGCGGCTGCAGGGCGTGGCGGTGGGGCAGGTGTGCGAGCTGTACGGCGTCGCGCCGGCGCTGCTGAAGGTGCAGCCGCCGCACGCCAGCCATGCCGCCCATGCCGAGGCGGCGGAGCCGGCCTCGCACGAGCCGGGCGCCGAGGCCGCGCACCGCGGCGACCATTGCGCGCTGGCGGCCTTGGCGGCGCTGGCACCGCAGGCCCTTGAGGCCGCAACCGCCTTGGCCTTCGAGCCATGGCAGAGCAGGGCACCCGTGCGCCCGGCATCCACCACGCCCAGGGACGCCAGCGCGGCCTGGGCGGCACGGCTCAAGCACGGGCCACCGGTGGGGTGGCACTGACGCTTCCCGGGCCTTGACGCCCGCCCCTCGAAGGCGCGGCGGCCCGGGCTCCCGCGTGCCCCGTCGCGAGACGGCGCGCACGCATGCCGAGCTTTCCCTGCTCCTTGCCACGCTGCGGGCCACGGTCCGCGGGCGTGACGTGCTGTTCCTCCCATGAAGTTCCGTTCCTTCAAGCCCACGCCCACCCCCCTGGCGCTGGCCCTCCTCAGCCTCTGTGCCGGCGCGTGGGCGCAGTCCGAGGCCCCCGTCACTGTCGCTGCTGCCGCCGCCGAGGCGGAACCGGTCTCGTCCCAGGTCAGCGTCACCGGCACCCGCGAGAAAGCCCGGCTGGCCGAGACGCCGGCCTCGGTGGGCGTGATCCGCGAGCGCGACATCCGCCTCACGGCGCCCGCGCACCCGCAGCAGCTCCTGGGGCAGGTGCCGGGCGTGGCCATCGCGGTCACCAACGGCGAGGGGCACAGCACCGCCATCCGCCAGCCCTTCACCACCGGCCCGCTGTATCTGTACCTGGAGGACGGCATCCCGACCCGGGCCACCGGCTTCTTCAACCACAACGCGCTGTACGAGGTGGACATCCCGGACGCCGCGGGCGTGGAGGTGGTGCGCGGGCCCAACACGGCGCTGTACGGCTCCGACGCCATCGGTGGCACGGTCAACGTGCTCACCCGCCCGCCCGCGATGGACCCCGGCGTCTCCGCCACCGGCGAGCTGGGCAGCTTCGGCTGGCGCCGCCTGCTGCTGGAGGGCAACACGCCCACCGGCGGCGACGCCGCGCTGCGCGCCGGCGCCAACCTCACGCACAGCGGCGGCTGGCGCGACGGCACGGCCTACGACCGCCAGAGCGTGAGCCTGCGCTGGGACGCCGGCACGGCCGGCGGCACGCAGTTCAAGACCATCCTGGGCGCCACGCGCATCGACCAGCAGACGGGCGCCAACTCGCCGCTCACCCACGGCGATTACCTGAACGACCCGACCAAGAACAACATGGCCATCGCCTTCCGCAAGGTCGATGCGCTGCGCCTGTCCACGCAGGCCGAGCACGAGAGCGGCGGCGCGCTGTTCACGCTCACGCCCTACCTGCGCCACAACGCCATGGAGCTCAACGGCAGCTTCAACCTGAGCTCGGACCCGCGCATCGAGGCCACGCGCGTGACCTCGCTGGGGCTGCTGGCGAAGTGGCGGCAGGACTTCGGCGGCCCGATGCGCCCGCGGTTGATCGCCGGGCTGGACCTGGACCACAGCCGGGGCTCGCACGCCGAGGACAGCCTGAACCTCACCAAGGCCGGCTTCGGGGCCGACACGGCCTACACCGGCTACACGCTGGGCAGCCGCATCTACGACTACGACGTGCGCATCCACGGCGCTTCGCCCTACGTGCACGGCGAGATCTCGCCCACGTCCGCGCTGCGCCTGAGCGCCGGGCTGCGCTACGACGCCATGCGCTACCGCATGAGCAACAACCTGGGCGCGGCCACCACGGCCGCCGGAACGCGCCTGTATGCCCAGACGCCGGCGGCGAGCGTGGACTACACGCACCTCAGCCCCAAGCTCGGCGCCACCTACGCGCTGGCCCCGAACGCCAGCCTGTACGCCTCCTACAACCACGGCTTCCGCGCGCCGTCGGAGGGCCAGCTCTTCCGCGCCGGCAGCGCCACGGCGGCCGGCGATGCGCAGGCCAAGGCGCGGTCCGCGCTGGGGCTGCAGCCGATCAAGGCCAGCCAGTTCGAGCTGGGCCTGCGCGGCGACGCCGGCGGTTGGGGCTACGACGTGGCGGCCTACGAACTGGTCAAGCGCGACGACCTCGTGAGCCAGCGGGACCTCGCCACCAACGTGACGACCACCGTGAACGCCGGCAAGACGCGGCACCGCGGCATCGAGCTGGGGCTGCACAAGGGCTTTGCGGCCGGCTGGCGCCTGGACACCGCGCTGTCCTATGCCCGGCACACCTACGTGGACTGGGTGAGCAGCGGCGGCGACTTCTCCGGCAAGGAGATGGAAAGCGCGCCGCGCGTCATGGCCAACACGCGCCTGACGTGGGCACCGCGCGACGGCAGCACGGTGCAGCTCGAATGGGTGCGCCTGGGGTCCTACTGGCTGGAGGCCAGCAACTCGCCGGTCTACGGCAAGTACCCGGGGCACAACGTGTTCAACCTGCGCGTGCGGCAGAGCCTGCCGGGCGGCGTGACGCTGTTCGGCCGCGTCATGAACCTGGCCGACAAGCGCCATGCCGACAGCGCCGGGGTGATCTCGAACACGCCGGTGTTCTCACCGGCGCTGCCGCGCACCTTCGTCGCGGGCGTGGAGGCGGCGTGGTGAGGCCGGGCCGCGCGATGGGACGGCGGGCGCTGTGCGCCTGGACGGGCGCGCTGCTGCTGGGCGCCGGGGCACCGGCACCGGCGCAGCCGGCGGACTTGGCTGGCCGGGCGGATCACGCGGGCCACAGGGGACAGATGGGCCGCCATAAACCGCAGCTGGCGATCGGCGCCGCCTTTTCTCCTTCGGGCGAGCTGTGGATCGTCGGCCTGGACGAGCAGGCGCGGCTGTTCACCCGCAGCAGCGCCGATGCGGGCCGGAGCTGGTCCGCGCCGCGCGTGCTGGACACGGCGGGCGACACCGTGGCGGCCGAGGGGGAGAGCAGCCCCAAGATCGCCTTCGGACCCGAGGGCCGCGCCGTCATCACCTACACCCAGCCGCTGGACAAGCCGTACACGGGGCGCATCCGCATGCTGCGCTCGGCCGACGGCGGGCGCAGCTTCTCCGCACCCTTCACCGTGCACCGCGACCAGCAGGTGATCACGCACCGCTTCGACGCGGTGGCCTTCGACGCCAAGGGCACGCTGCATACGCTGTGGATCGACAAGCGCGATGCCGAGGCCAGCCACGCGGCCGGGCGCAAGGACTACCGCGGCGCGGCGATCTACCGCAACGCCTCCACCGACGGCGGGCGGAGCTTCGGGCCAGACATGAAGGTGGCCGACCACAGTTGCGAGTGCTGCCGGATTGCGCTGGCGCCCGCGCCCGACGGCGGCATGGCCGCGCTGTGGCGCCACGTGTTCGAGCCCAACCAGCGCGACCACGCCTTCGCGAGCCTCGGCGGCACGGCGCAGCGCACGCAGCCCGTGCGTGCGACGCGGGACGGCTGGGCCATCGATGCCTGCCCGCACCACGGGCCGGGGCTGGCGCCGGCGGGGCAGGGCTATCACGCCGTGTGGTTCGGCGAGCGCGCCGGCGTGGCGGGCGTGCGCTACGGCCGGCTCACGGCCGAGGGCACGCCGCGGGGCGAGCCGCGGCTGCTGCCCGATGCGCAGGCCGAGCATGCCGACGTGCGCAGCGCGGGGCGGCACGTGGCCATCACCTGGCGCGGCTTCGACGGCGAGGCGTTCCGGTGGCGGGCCTGGGTTTCGGCCGACGAGGGCCGCAGCTTCAGCCTGCGCGAGCTGGGCTGCAGTGGCGGCGACAGCGACCACCCGCGCCTGGCCCAGCATGGACAACGCATCGTGGCGCTGTGGCGCACGGCGGAAGGAGTGAAGGTTGAAACGCTTGTTCCTTGAAGCGGCGCGCGCGCTGGGTGCCGCGCTGCTGCTGGCCTGTGCCGGCGCCCAGGCCGCGCCGGCGGCTGTCGAGGCATTCGACGCCCAGTCCTGGAAGCAGTTGCGGACCTCGCCGGGGCGGCCCACGGTGGTGGTGTTCACGGCCACCTACTGCGCCTACTGCCCGGCCGTGATCGACCAGATGGCGAGCGAGATCCGCCAGCGCAAGCTGGACGCCTCGCTGGTGGCGGTGGTGATCGACGCGGCGCCCGGCGAATCGGACCGTGCGCTGCTGGCCGACAAGCACTACCGGGGTGCCGACCGGCTGATGGCCTTCTCGGGCTCGCCGCAGGCGCTGCGCTACGCGGTGAACCCGCAGTGGCCCGGCGGCGTCACGCCCTACGTGGCCTTCCTGGGCTCGCACGCGGGCGCGCTGTGGGTGGCCGGAAAACCTTCGGCCGCGGACGTGGAGCGCTGGCTGGCGCTGTGTTCGGGGCGGCGGTGAACGCGGGGCCGGGCAAGGCGGTGCAGGGTCTGCTGCAGTGATGTCGGTGAGACTTAAAATATCATCACCTTCATCACGGGAGCGGCCTCCATGCAAGCAGTCGTCTCTGTGCGCCTCGATCTCGTGGACCAGGATGGGATCGAAGACGTACGCGCGGAAGTGGAAGCCACGCTGGCGCGGCTGGCGCCTGTGGTGGTTGAGATGGTGCGGGACCGCCACGCGGCGATCAGCAAGGAGCTGGTGAACGTTTTCCTGCAGGGCGCAACGCCGCGGGCGGTGGACCTGGCGCAAGCTCGGCTGCAGGCCCGTGCGTACAGGCAGGTCTTCGAGGGAACGGAATGGCTCTCGGCGGCCCAGATCGGCGAGTTGGCTCAATTGGGCACCGGCAACCCAACCGGCACCGTCAACCGCTGGAAGGCGCAGCGCAAGCTTTTTGCCATCCACCGCGACGGCAAGGACCACTACCCCCGCTATGGCCTGGGCCCGGACTTCCGGCCGCTTCCGCAACTGGCCGGGGTGTTGAAGGTGCTGGCCCATTACGACGGCGAGCGCCTCGCGTCCTGGTTCGAAAGTCCTTCGGGCTACCTGGACGGCCAGCGCCCGCGGGAGCTGCTGGCTTCGCAGCCTGGGCAGGTGATGGCCGCGGCCCGGGATGCGGTGGAGGCCGAGCAGGTGGCGGGTTGACGCTCGCCGGGCAACTGGCCTCCGGCGCGTTGAAGGCGGAGGAGGTGGCTGTCGTGGAGCTCCAGCCGCTGGAGGTGTGGCGTGTCTATAGCCGTTCCTTCGGTGCAGCCGGCTTCAACGCGACCGGCCGCGGCAATGCCAGGTTCTCGCCGCTCAAGGGACCTGACGGCGAAGTCGTGCCCACGCTCTACGCCGGCACTACCCTGGAAGTCGCGTTGATGGAAACGGTCCTGCACGACCTGCCGTCGCCGTCCGCGGGTTTCATCCTGACCCTGGACCCCAGGATCGAACCCCGCCGCGTCGCACGCCTGCGCACGGCGACGCCGCTGCGCCTGGCGGACTTCACCAGCCTGGGGCTGCGCAGGCTGGGGCTGCAGCGATCTGAGGTCATCGACAGCCACAAGAGCGGCTACGCGCTCACGCGGCAATTGGCTGGATGGCTTTATCGCAGCCGCCCGGACCTGCAAGGCATCTGGTGGACGTCCCGACAGGACGACCGGGCGCAGGCCCTGCTGCTGTTCGCCACCCGATTGCCGCCTGCGCCATTGGCGACCCTCGCGGCCGATGAGCGCTTCGATGAAGGCGCGCACATGGTGGCCTTGACCGGGCTGCTGGATCGCCTGGGAGCGAGCCTGCAGGTCAGCTGATCACACCCCCAGATACCGATGCAGCGCCGCCTCATCGGCGGCCAGCTCGGCCGAGGGCCCCTCCAGCACCACGCGGCCCTTTTCCAGCACCACGCAGCGGTCCGTGTGCGCCAGCACCTTCTTGAAGTTGCGGTCCACCACCAGCGAGGCGATGCCGCTGGCGCGGACCAGGCCGATGACGCGCCAGATCTCGGCCACCACCAGCGGCGCCAGGCCCTCGGTGGCCTCGTCCAGGATCATCAGGTCGGGGTTGGTCATCAGCGCGCGGCCGATGGCCATCATCTGCTGCTCGCCGCCGGAGAGCTGCCCGCCGCCATGGTCCAGCCGCTCCGCCAGGCGCGGGAAGGTTTCCAGCACGCGCTCGAAGGTCCAGTCGCGCTGGCCCCGGGTGCCGGCCCGCGCGGCCATGACGAGGTTCTCCCGCACGCTCAGGTTCGGAAACACCCCGCGCCCTTCGGGCACGTAGCCGATGCCCAGCCGCACGATGCGCTCGGGCGGCTGCCCGGTCATGTCCTTGCCCGTCATGCTCACGCGCCCGCCCGTGGCCCGGATCTGGCCCAGCAGCGTGCGGATGAAGGTGGTCTTGCCCATGCCGTTGCGGCCCAGCAGCCCCACGGCCTCGCCACGCGCGATGCGCAGCGACACGCCCTGCAGCACGTGGCTCTGGCCGTAGTGGGCATGCAGCTCGGTGGCCCGCAGCAGGTCGTCGGTGTCGTTCAGCACGGCGCTCATCAGTGGCCCTCTCCGAGATAGGCGATCTGCACCTCGCGGTTGGCGCGCACCGCCGCGGGCGTGTCGCTGGCGATCACCCGGCCGTTGACCATCACCGTGATGCGGTCGGCCACGCGGAACACCGCGTCCATGTCGTGCTCCACCAGCAGGATGGCGTGCTCCTGCTTCAGCTCGGTCAGCAGCGAGAGCATCCGCTCCGTTTCCTCCGCACCCATGCCGGCCAGCGGCTCGTCCAGCAGCAGCACCTGCGGCGCGCCCGCCAGGCACATGGCGATCTCCAGCTGGCGCTTCTGCCCGTGCGAGAGCGCGCCGGCCACGCGCTCGGCCTGCGCCGACAGGCCCGCCTTGCGCAGCGCCTCGTCGGCGGCGGCCTGGCTCCTGGCGCAGCGCTGCGCCGGCGTCCACCAGTCCCACGCGCGCTGCCAGCGCGCCTGCGCCGCCAGACGGCAGTTCTCGCGCACCGTGAAGTTCATGAAGATGGTGTTGCGCTGGTAGGAGCGGCCCAGGCCCGCGCGGGCGCGCCGGGGCTGGCTCCAGGCGGTGGCGTCCTGGCCCATGAGCATCACGCGGCCCTCGCTGGGCGGGATCTCGCCGGAGAGCAGGTTGATCAGCGTGGACTTGCCCGCGCCGTTGGTGCCGATCACCGCGTGCAGGCTGCCGCGCTCCAGCGTCAGCGACACGCCGTCCACCGCCTTCAGGCCGCCGAAGCGGCGCGAGATGTCGGTGGCCACCAGCAGCGCCTGGGTGCTCGCCGTGGCGCTGGCCGCCGGGTTCAAGACCGCGCTCATCACTTCTCCCCCTTGCGCTGCAGCAGCCCGATGAGCCCGTGCGGCAGCAGGGCGACGAAGGCGATGATGGTCAGCCCCAGCGAGAGCTGCCAGTGCTTGGCGAAGCTGCCGAAGAGGGCTTCCGACTGGTAGAGCTCTTGCAGCAAGGTAAAAGCCAGGGCGCCCAGCAGTGCGCCGCGCAGGTGGCCCAGGCCGCCCAGGATGATCATCAGCAGCACCGCGCCGCTCTGGTGCCAGGACAGGATCTCCGGGTTCACGAAGCCGTCCTTGAGCGCGTACAGGAAACCCGCCAGCCCGGCCAGCATGGCCGACAGCACGAAGGCCGCCAGCTTGTACGGGTAGGTCGCGAAGCCCGCCGCGCGCATGCGCTGCTCGTTGGCCTTGATGCCCGCCAGAGCCCGCCCGAAGCGGCTGCGCAGCAGCAGCGCCAGCAAGGTGAAGGTCGCCACCAGGCAGGCCAGCACGAACCAGTAATAGGTGTGGCCCGCATCCAGGTCCAGCAGTTGCAGCCCGCCCAGCTTCACCTCGGGCTTGAAGTACAGGTAGATGCCGTCGCTACCACCGCCCAGCGGCGTGTCGTGGAACACGAAGTAGGCCATCTGCGCGAAGGCCAGCGTGATCATGATGAAGTACACGCCCTTGGTGCGCAGCGACAGCGCGCCCACCGCCAGCGCGTACAGGCCCGCCGCGCCCATGGCCGCGGGCAGCAGCCACCACAGCGAGGCGCCGCCCGACTGAGGCGTGAGCAGCGCCGCGACGTAGGCGCCGATGCCGAAGAAGCCGGCGTGGCCGAAGGCCACCAGCCCGGTCTGGCCCACCAGCAGCTCCAGGCTCAGCGCGAACAGGGCCAGGATCATGATCTTCATCGTCAGCTCGACGTAGAAGCCCGAGAGCACCAGCGGCAGCAGCGCCAGCACCAGGAAGCCCAGCAGCACCGGCAGCGCCTTGAGCGACAGGCCGCGCGCGGACGTGGCGGGCGCCGCGGCCGGCAGCGGGGAAGAGAGCGCGCTCGTGTTCATCCCGTTTCCTCCTCAACCGGCCTTGAACAGCCCTTCGGGCTTCCACAGCAGCATCAGCGCCATCAGCAGGTACACCGAGATGCCAGCGAAGGCCGGGAACAGCACCTTGCCGAAGGTGTCCACCAGGCCCACCAGCAGCGCCGCCACCAGCGCGCCCTTGATCGAGCCGATGCCGCCGATCACCACCACCACGAAGCACACGATCAGCACGCCCGCGCCCATGTTCGGATAGACGCTGGACACCGGCGCCGCGATCATCCCGGCCAGCGCGGCCAGCGCCACGCCGATGGCGAAGACGATGCGGTAGAGCAGCCGGATGTTCACGCCCATGGCGCGCGCCATCTCGCGGTTGCTGGCGCCGGCGCGGATCTTCATGCCCAGCCGCGTGCGCGTGATCAGCGCCCACATCGCCACCGCGATGGCGATGCACACGCCGGAAATGAAGAGCCGGTAGACCGGGTAGGTCATCAGGTCGCCCAGCGGGATGCTGCCGGCCAGCCAGTCGGGCGGCTGCACGCCGTGCACGTCGTTGCCCACCAGGATCGAGCGCAGCTCCTCGAACACCAGGATCAGCCCGTAGGTCATGAGCACCTGCTGCAGGTGCTCGCGCTCGTAGAGGTAGCTGAAGAACACCCACTCCAGCACGTAGCCCAGCAGCACCGACAGCACGATGCCCACCAGCAGCGTGGTGAAGAAGCCGCCGCCGAGGTACGTGTTGACCCAGGGCGCCAGCGCGTAGGCCATGTAGGCGCCGATCATGTAGAAGCTGCCGTGGGCGAGGTTGATCACGCCCATGATCCCGAAGATCAGCGTGAGCCCCGAGGCCACGAGGAAAAGCAGCAGCCCGTACTGGACCGCGTTCAGGCACTGGATCAAAAAGGTCGCGATGTCCATGGCGGCCCCTGGTAGCCCGCGGCGCGCGCTGCGGGCGGTACAGCGTAAAAACGGGCCGGAGGACCGGCCCGCTCAGCGGTCACATGCGGCAGCCGCGTCCCGGGTCGGCCAGCGCCTTCACCGCGATGCCCGTGCTCTTGTTCTCCTTGCCCTCCACCTTGCGCAGGTAGAAGTCCTGGACCGGGTTGTGGTTCTTGGCGATGGTGAAGGTGCCGCGCGGGCTGTCGATCTTGGCGGCCTTGAGCGCGGCGGCGAACTCGGCCTTCTTGCCCACGTCGCCCTTCACGGCGTTCAGGCCCACGCCCAGCATCTGCGCCGCGTCGTAGCCCTGCACCGCGTACACGTCGGGCTGCAGCTTGAAAGCCTTGGCGTAGGCCAGGCGGAAGGCGTTGTCGCGCGGCGTGCCCAGGCCGTCGGCGTAGTGCAGGGTGGTCAGCAGGCCCTGGGCGGCGTCGCCCTGGGCCTCCAGCGTGCCGTCGGTGAGGAAGCCGGCGCCGTAGAGCGGAATGTTCTTGTTCAGGCCCGCGGCGGCGTAGTCCTTGACGAACTTCACCGCGCCGCCGCCGGCGAAGAAGGTGTAGACCGCATCGGGCTTGGCCGCGGCGATCTCGGTCAGCAGCGCCTGGAACTCGACGTTGGGGAAGGGCAGCGTGAGCTGCTTGACCACCTGTCCGCCGCCCTTCTCGAAGGCCTCCTTGAAGCCGTTGACGGACTCGTCGCCCGCGGCGTACTTCCAGGTGATGGTGACGGCCTTCTTGTGGCCGCGCTTGGCCGCCACCTCGCCCATGGCGTAGGCGGGCTGCCAGTTGGAGAAGCTGCTGCGGAAGATGTTGGGCGCGCACATCGGGCCGGTGACGGCGTCCGCCCCGGCGTTGGGCACGATCAGCAGCGTGTTGCTCTCCTTGGCCGCCTTGGCCATGGCCATGGCGACGCCGGAGTGCACCGTGCCGATGATCACGTCCACCTGGTCGCGCTTGATGAGCTTGTTGACGTTGTCGGTGGCCTTGGACGGGTCGGACTCGTCGTCCACCTTGATGAACTCGATCTCGCGCCCGGCGAGCTTGCCGCCCTGTTCCTGCACGTAGAGCCGGAAGCCGTTTTCGATGGCGTTGCCCAGCGCGGCGTAGGTGCCGGTGTAGGGCAGCATGAACCCGACCTTGAGCTTTCCACCGGCCTGCGCCCAGGCCGACGGGGCGGTCAGCAGCGCGGCGGCGGCGGCCAGCGCGCCCAGCGTGGGGATGAACTTCATGGCGTCGTCTCCTTGGGGTGTTGTTGGATGAAATCCCGGGTGGCCTGGATCACCGCCTCGGGCTGGTCGCGGTGCGGCGAGTGGCCGCAGTCGGGCAGCTTCAACAACGCCGTCCGCGGTGCCGCCTCCGCAATGCCGTCGATCTGGGCCATGGTCCCGTAGGGATCACTGAAACCCTGGATTGCCAGCAGCGGGCACTTGATGCTGGAGAGCAGGGGCTGGATCGTCCAGCGGGGGAACTCCCCATCCAGCCAGATGTCGTTCCAGCCCCAGAAGGCCGAGTCCACGTCGGCGTGGTACTTGGCCAGCCCCGCGCGCAGCGGGCCTTCCAGGTAGGCCCGGCGCGCCTCGCGGATGCTCGCCAGCCCGAACTCCTCGACCAGGATGTGCGGCGCCATCACCACCGCGCCGGCCACGCGGCGCGGAAAGCTCGCGGCGTGGATCAGCGCGATGGAACCGCCGTCGCTGTGGCCGAAGAGCCAGTAGGCGCTCTGCACGCCCAGCGCGTCCAGCAGCGCGGGCAGCACCTGCTGCGCCTGGACGTGCATGAAGTCCAGCCCCCAGCGCTCGCCGTGCGGGCGTGGCGTGGAGCGGCCGTAGCCCGGGCGCGAATAGACCAGCCCGCGCGCACCGGCGGCCTCGCATAGGCGCGCCGGGAAATCCCTCCACATGGACAGCGAGCCCAGGCCCTCGTGCAGGAACACGATCAGCGGCGCGCCAGGCGCGTCGCTGCCCACCCAGCCGAACTCGATGCGTTGCTCGCGCCCACCCACGCGGATGCTGGCGAAACCGTCGGACACGGCGGCCCCGGTCACTGGCGGGCCTCGCGTTCGCGCAGCTTGAAGCGCTGGATCTTGCCGGTGGCGGTCTTGGGCAGCTCGGCCACGAACTCGATGTGCCGCGGGTACTTGTGCGGCGCGAGCTGTTCCTTGACGAAGCTCTTGAGCGCCTCGGCCAGGGCCTCGCCGCCGTCGCGGTCGTCCTTGAGCACCACGTAGGCCTTGGCGCGGGTGAGGCCGTTGGGGTCGCTGACGCCGATGACGGCGGCCTCCAGCACGGCGGGGTGCTGCATGAGGGTGGACTCGACCTCGAAGGGCGAAACATACTGGCCGCTGACCTTGAGCATGTCGTCGCTGCGGCCGGCGTAGACGTAGTAGCCCTCGGCGTCCCGAAAATACTTGTCGCCGCTCTTGGTCCAGGCGCCGCGGAAGGTGTCGCGGCTTTTCTCCCGGTTGCACCAGTACATCAGCGCGGCGCTCGGCCCCTGGATGAACAGGTCGCCCACCTGGTCGGCGCCGTCGATGACGCGGCCGTTCTCGTCGCGCAGCTCGACCTCGTAGCCTTCCACCGGCTTGCCGCTGGTGCCGTAGCGCACGTCGCCGGGCCGGTTGGACAGGAAGATATGCAGCATCTCGGTGGAGCCGATGCCGTCGATGATGTCGGCGCCGAAGCGGGCCTTGAACTTCTCGCCGATCTCGCGCGGCAGCGCCTCGCCCGCCGAGGAGCACAGCCGCAGCGCCACCTGCTCGCGCGTGGGGCAATTGGGCGAGGCCAGCATGCCCGCGTAGCCCGTGGGCGCGCCGAAGAAGACGGTGGGTTTCAGATCGGTCCAGCGCTTGAACACCGCGTCCGGCGTGGGCCGCTCGGCCATCAGCACCGTGGTGGCGCCCACCGACAGCGGAAAGCTCAGCGCGTTGCCCAGGCCGTAGGCGAAGAACAGCTTGGCGGCGGAGAAGCAGACGTCGCGCTCGGTCAGGCCCAGCACCGGGGCGGCGTAGAGCTCGGCGGTCCAGTACAGGTTGCCGTGGGTGTGGACGGTGCCCTTGGGCCGGCCGGTGGAGCCGGAGGAGTAGAGCCAGAAGCCGATGTCGTCCGGGCCGGTGCCGGCGGGCTTCTCGGCCGGCACCAGCGTCTGCAACCAGGCGTCGAAGTCCTGCGCGCCCGCGGGCAGCGCGCTGCCGCGCGACACCACCAGCTGCCTCACCTCGTGCGGCGCGCGCTCCATGGCGGCCTGCAGCGTGGGCAGCAGCGCGGCGGAGACCAGGGCGGCCTGCGCGCGGCTGTGGCCGAGCATGTAGGCGTAGTCATCGGCGGTGAGCAGCGTGTTGACCGCCACCGGCACCACGCCGGCGTACAGGCAGCCCAGGAACGCCGCCGGCCAGTGCACGCAGTCGTGCATCAGCAGCAGCACGCGCTCCTCGCGCCGCAGGCCCAGCGCGGCCAGGCCCGCGGCCACGCGCCGCGCCTGGTCGGCCAGCTCGCCATAACTCAGGCGCGCCAGGTCGTCGATGTAGGCCGCCTTGTCGGCTCGGCCGGCATTGCGTTCGAACAGGTGCTGGGCGAAGTTGAAGCGCGCGGGCGGCGGCGCGGTGTAGGCCATGGCTTGTCTCCTCGGGTCCTCGGATCGGGGCGGGCGGCTTCTTCGGTCGGAAGCCTGCCCGGCGGGGGCGCGGCGACTGCCTCAGGCGGAGGCGGCGCGGCTGAATTCGATGGCGCCCTGCGGCAGCAGGTACAGCACCAGTGCCCGGCCGCCGCTGACGGTGGGGCGGTGCGCGCTGCCCGGGCCATACACCTTCCAGCCCGCGCCCTGGCCGTCGAAGCGGGCCGCGCCGCCGGGCGTGCCGTCGGCCTGGATGGGCATCACCATGTCGATCTCGCCCTGGGGATGTACGTGGTGCGGGCCGGCGAGGTTCTGCATGTCCACCACGTCCACCGAGAAGCCGTGCGTGGCGGCGCCGTGCTTGATGACGCGGCCCCAGCGGATGCCGTCGTTCTCGCGGCTGCACATCCAGCCCGCGGCCACCGCCTGGCGGCAGGCCTCGAAGATCGCTTCGAACACCGGGCTGCCGGCCGGGTGCTCCCGGTTCAGCCGCTCGGCCAGCGCATCGTCGAGCGGCTGGCCTTCCAGCGAGGCGGTGAGCGAGGCGATCAGGTCCTGGAAGCGTTCGGGCGTCATGGTCGTCACGGAGGGCTGGTCCTTCACGGGGGCTGCTGGTGCCTAGGGGCGAACCCTGGTGGTTGAACTAAAGTGCATGACTGAAACTTAAACGCACCCTTGTTCCCGGTCAAGCAATATAGTGCATGAACCGGGTAAACACCGACCCCCATGGATGCCAACGCCACCCCCTCAGCAGAGCAACTTTCGGATCGTCCGGCCGAGGCCCAGCGCGATCCTTTCCTGGCGTCCCTGGGCGAGCGGGTGCGCTCGCTGCGGGCGCGCAAGGGGCTGACGCGGCGCGCGCTGGCGCTGGCCAGCGACGTGTCGGAGCGCCATCTCGCCAACCTGGAGCTGGGGGTGGGCAACGCCTCGGTGCTGGTGCTGCGCCAGGTGGCGCGCGCGCTGGACTGCGAGCTGGTGGACCTGCTCAACGGCGAGGGCACCGATGGGCCGGAGTGGCTGCTGATCCGCGAGCTGCTGCGCGGCCGCTCCGACGAGGAACTGCGCCGCGCCCGGCTGGCGCTGAGCGAGCTCTACGGCCAGGCCGGGCCGGCCGATGCGCGCAGCTCGCGCATCGCGCTGGTGGGCTTGCGCGGCGCGGGCAAGTCCAGCCTGGGCCAGCTGCTGGCCGACGAGCTGGGCGTGCCCTTCGTCGAGCTGAACCGGGAGATCGAGCGGGTGGCCGGCTGCGGGCTGGGCGAGATCCACAACCTGCTGGGGCCCACCGCCTACCGCCGCTACGAGCGCCGCGCACTGGAGGAGACGATCCAGCTCTATCCCGATGCCGTGATCGCCACCCCGGGCGGGCTGGTGTCCGACCCCGCGACGCTGAACCTGCTGCTGGCGCACTGCTACACGGTGTGGCTGCGCGCCTCGCCGCAGGAGCACATGAGCCGCGTCATCGAGCAGGGCGACCTGCGGCCCATGGCCGGTAACCAGGAGGCGATGGACGACCTGCGCCGCATTTTGGAAGGCCGCGCCGCCTTCTACGGCAAGGCGGACCTGAGCTTCGACACCAGCGGCAAGACCTTGTCCGAGGCCTTCGGCGGACTGCGCGAGGCGCTGCGGCAGCAGGCGGGGATTTAGCTTCCCGTCACACCCGCGCAGGCGGGCGTCCACGAGCTCCGGGCGGCACCCCGGCAGGCGTGGATGCCCGCCTCCGCGGGCATGACGGGATTCGCCCAGTGCTCGGTGTTTTCCCGTGGATATGCATTAAAGTGCTTATAAAGAGTTGACGCACATCAGGGTCGCACTATCATGCATCACACAAACGCTGCATGATTTTGCATGTCCGGCCCCGCCGGGCTGCTGTACAGGAGACCCGATGAACGCTGCCGCTGACACCGCCCGAGTCGACTACCAGATCGAGCCTTCGCAGTACCGGCATTGGTCGCTGCGGACCGAAGGGCCCATCGCCACGCTGACGCTGAACATCGACGAGAACGGCGGGCTGCGTCCGGGCTACAAGCTCAAGCTCAACAGCTACGACCTGGGCGTGGACATCGAGCTCAACGATGCGCTCAACCGCATCCGCTTCGAGCACCCGGAGGTCCGCAGCGTCATCGTCACCAGTGCCAAGGAGCGCATCTTCTGCTCCGGCGCCAACATCTTCATGCTGGGCGTCTCCAGCCATGCCTGGAAGGTGAACTTCTGCAAGTTCACCAACGAGACGCGCAACGGCATGGAGGATTCCAGCGCCCATTCCGGCCTGAAGTTCGTTGCGGCCGTCAACGGTGCCTGCGCCGGCGGCGGCTACGAGCTGGCGCTGGCCTGCGACGAGATCATCCTGGTCGATGACCGCTCATCGGCCGTGAGCCTGCCCGAGGTGCCGCTGCTGGGCGTGCTGCCGGGCACGGGCGGCCTGACCCGCGTCACCGACAAGCGCAAGGTGCGCCACGACCTGGCCGACATCTTCTGCACCACCACCGAGGGCGTGCGCGGCAAGAAGGCCAAGGACTGGCGCCTGGTGGACGAGGTGGTGAAGCCCGCGCAGTTCGCGCAGAAGGTGCAGGAGCGCGCGCAGGCGCTGGCCGCCCAGAGCGACCGGCCGGCGCAAGCCAAGGGCGTGGCGCTGGTGCCGCTGCAGCGGACGATCGAGGCCGACGCGCTGCGCTACGGTTTCGTCACGGTGGAGATCGACCGCGCCAAGCGCGCCGCGACCTTCACCGTCAGCGCGCCGACCGCGGCCCAGCCGGCGGATGGGGCCGGCATCGAGGCCGCGGGCGCGGCCTGGTGGCCGCTGCAGATGGCGCGCGAGCTGGACGACGCCATCCTGTCCATGCGCACCAACGAGACCGAGATCGGCACCTGGCTGCTCAAGACCGCGGGCGACGCCCAGGCCGTGCTGGCGGTGGACGCGGTGCTGCGGGCCCACAAGGACCACTGGCTGGTGCGCGAGACCATCGGCCTCCTGCGCCGCACCTTCTCGCGCCTGGACGTGTCCTCGCGCACCCTGTTCGCGCTGATCGAGCCGGGCTCCTGCTTCGCCGGGCCGCTGCTGGAGCTGGCGCTGGCCGCCGACCGCAGCTACATGCTGGCGCTGCCGGACGACGAAGCCGCGGCGCCGAGGATCGTGGCCACCGAGTCGAATTTCGGCCTGTTCCCGATGGCGACGCAGCAGTCGCGCCTGGGCCGCCGCTTCTACGACGAGGCGCCGGCGCTGGACGCGGTGCGCGCCCGGCTGGGCGAGGCGCTGGACGCCGATGCCGCCTTCGGGCTGGGGCTGGTGACTTCCAACCCGGACGACATCGACTGGGCCGACGAGGTGCGCCTGGCCATCGAGGAGCGCGCCGCCATGTCGCCCGACGCGCTCACCGGCATGGAGGCCAACCTGCGCTTCAACGGCCCGGAAACCCTGTTCACCCGCGTCTTCGGCCGCCTCACGGCCTGGCAGAACTGGATCTTCCAGCGCCCCAACGCCGTCGGCGACAAGGGCGCGCTCAAGGTCTACGGCAAGGGCGAGAAGGCCCAGTTCGACCTCAACCGCGTGTGAGACGCATCGCTTCACGGCTTCAAACCCGGACCCGTTCGGACTGAGGTCCGAAGGCCGAACGGATACGGGTCATGACATTCCAGGAGACAACGCCATGTCCGCCATCGACTACAGCGAGAAGATTCCCAACAACGTCAACCTGTCCGAGGACAAGACGCTGCAGCGCGCGCTGGAGCACTGGCAGCCCAACTACCTCAACTGGTGGAACGACCTGGGCCCCGAGGGCTCGCAGAACTTCGACGTGTACCTGCGCACCGCCATCAGCGTGGACCCGCAGGGCTGGGCGCAGTTCGGGCACGTGAAGATGCCCGACTACCGCTGGGGCATCTTCCTGAACCCGAAGGAGGAGGGCCGGCAGGTCAACTTCGGCGAGCACAAGGGCGAAGCCGCCTGGCAGGACGTGCCTGGCGAGCACCGCGCCAACCTGCGCCGCATCATCGTCACGCAGGGCGACACCGAGCCCGCGTCGGTGGAGCAGCAGCGCCACCTGGGCCTGACGGCGCCTTCGCAGTACGACCTGCGCAACCTGTTCCAGGTCAACGTGGAGGAGGGCCGCCACCTGTGGGCGATGGTGTACCTGCTGCACAAGTACTTCGGCCGCGACGGCCGCGAGGAGGCGGACGCGATGCTGGAGCGCCACTCGGGCGACGCGGACAACCCGCGCATCCTGGGCGCCTTCAACGAGAGGACGCCTGACTGGCTGTCCTTCTACATGTTCACCTACTTCACCGACCGCGACGGCAAGTTCCAGCTGTGCGCGCTCGCTGAAAGTGGCTTCGACCCGCTGGCGCGCACGACCAAGTTCATGCTGACGGAAGAGGCGCACCACATGTTCGTGGGCGAGTCGGGCGTGTCGCGCGTGATCGCGCGCACCTGCGAGGTGATGAACCAGCTCAAGACCGACGACCCGGCCAAGATCCGCGCCGCCGGCGTGATCGACCTGCCGACGATCCAGCGCTACCTGAACTTCCACTTCAGCGTGACCATCGACCTCTTCGGCGCCGACGAGTCGAGCAACGCGGCCATCTTCTACAACTCGGGCCTGAAGGGCCGCTTCGAGGAGACCAAGCGCGCCGACGACCACCAGCTGCACGGCCAGACCTACAAGGTGCTGGGCGTGGAGAAGAGCGGCGACGGCGGCCGGCTGGTGGAGCGCGAGGTGCCGATGCTCAACGCGCTCAACGAGGTGCTGCGCGACGACTACATCAAGGACTCCATCGCGGGCGTGAACCGCTGGAACAAGGTCATCGAGAAGGCGGGCATCCCGTTCCGGCTGGTGGCGCCGCACAAGGCGTTCAACCGCAAGATCGGCTCGCTGGCCGGTGCCAACGTCACGCCCGATGGGCGCGTGGTCAGCGGCGCCGAGTGGGCCGCGCGCCAGGACGAGTGGCTGCCCTCGGACACGGACCGCGCCTTCGTCGCCTCGCTGATGGGCCGCGTGGTGGAGCCGGGCCAGTTCGCCAACTGGATCGCGCCGCCGGTCATGGGCATCAACCGCCAGCCGGTGGACTTCGAGTACGTGCGGTTCGGTTGAGCAGCCCGTCAACGCCGACGCAGGATCGCTGAACCAACAAGCCTCGGCGTGCCGCCCAGGCAGCTCACGAGCCGCTTGGGGGCCGCCTGGATTCCCGCCTTCGCGGGAATGACGAGGTGGTTGGTGAAGCGCTTCAGCTCGCGACAAGCGTCCTCCCAAACACCAGCAAGCTCCAGCCATGAACGCCCCCCTGCCCGAAGTCCTCAAGCAGCACCTGATCGACCCGGAGATCTGCATCCGCTGCAACACCTGCGAGGAGAGCTGTCCGGTTGATGCCATCACGCACGACTCGAACAACTACGTGGTGGACCCGGGCAAGTGCAGCTTCTGCATGGCCTGCGTGCCGCCGTGCCCCACGGGCGCCATCGACAACTGGCGCACCGTGCTGCGGCTGGAGGCCTACTCGGTCGAGGAGCAGTTCACCTGGGACGAACTGCCGGCGGAGAAGGCGCTGGGCCTGAACGTGGAGACGCCGGCCGAGGCCGCCGGGCCGCAAGTGCAGGCGCAGGCCCAGGAGATGCCTCTGGCCGAGGCGGTGGCCGGCGCGCAGGTGCCGCCGTGGTCGGCCTCGCACCCTTACGTCAACCTCTACACGCACAAGAACCCCGTGACGGCCACGGTGGCCGGCAACTACCGGGTGACGGAGCTGGGCACCGACAGCGACACGCACCACATCGTGCTGGACTTCGGCAACGTGCCGTTCCCGGTGCTGGAGGGGCAGTCGCTGGGCATCCTGCCGCCGGGCGTGGACGCCAACGGCCGCCCGCACCACGCGCGCCAGTACTCCATCGCCAGCCCGCGCGACGGCGAGCGCCCCGGCTACAACAACGTCTCGCTGACCGTGAAGCGCGTGACGGCGGACTACCAGGGCCGGCCCGTGCGCGGCGTGGCCTCGAACTACCTGTGCGACCTGAAGAAGGGTGACCAGGTGCAGGTGATCGGCCCCTTCGGCAGCACCTTCCTGATGCCCAACCACCCGGGCAGCCACCTGGTGATGATCTGCACCGGCACGGGCAGCGCCCCCATGCGCGCCATGACCGAGCGCCGCCGTCGCCGCCGCGGCCGGGGCGAGGGCGGCAAGCTCATGCTCTTCTTCGGCGCGCGCACGCAGCAGGAGCTGCCGTACTTCGGCCCGCTGATGAACCTGCCCAAGGATTTCATCGACATCAACTTCGCTTTCTCGCGCACGCCCGGCCAGCCACGGCGCTACGTACAGGATGTAATGCGTGAACGTGCGGCAGACTTGGCGCTGCTGCTGCGCGACCCGAACACCTGTTTCTACGTCTGCGGCCTCAAGGGAATGGAGGCCGGCGTGCTGGAGGTGTTGCATGACGTGGCGACGCAGCACGACCTGGACTGGCCCGCACTGCATCAGCAGCTCAAGCGCGAAGGCCGGCTGCATTTGGAGACCTATTGATGGAGGAGACCCCCCAATGACCGTTGTCGTGGAGCGCGGCGCCGTGGCGCGCGTGCGCATGAATCGCCCCGAGGTGTTCAACGCCTTCGACGAAGCCATGATCGCCGCCTTGCATGAGGCGTTCACCGCGCTGGCCGAGGACCCGGCCGTGCGCGTGATCGTGCTGGAGGGCGCCGGCAAAGCCTTCAGCGCGGGGGCGGACCTGCAGTGGATGCAGCGCGCCAGTACCGCCAGCCAGGAGTGGAACCTGCAGGACGCGCGCCGCTTCGCCGGCATGCTCGCGGCCATCCAGCAGTGCCCCAAGCCGACGATCGCGCGCGTGCAGGGCGTGGCGCTGGGCGGCGGCGTGGGGCTCACCTGCGCCTGTGACATCGCCATCGCCGGGGAGGACGCCAAGTTCGCCGTGAGCGAGGCGAAGTTCGGCATCCTGCCCGCGGTGATCGGGCCCTACGTGACCAATGCCGTGGGCAAGCGCCAGGCGCTGCGGCTGGCGCTGACCACCAGCCGCATCGGCGCGCAGGAGGCGCTGGACATCGGCCTGGTGCAGAAGGTCGTGCCGCTGGACGGCCTGGACAGCGCGGTGGACGCCATGGCGGCGGAGCTGCTGGTGGGCGGACCGAACGCGCAGCGCGAAATCAAGCAGCTCTTTGCGCAGCTGGAGGTCGGCCCCATCACCGACGAAGTGCGCGAGCTCACGGCGCAGACCATCTCGCGCGTGCGCAGTACGGACGAGGCACGCGAAGGCTTCGAGGCTTTCCTGGCCAAGCGGCCGGCGAACTGGATTCCCAAGGCATGAACATCGAGACGCTGAAGGACGCGCCGCTGCTGGTGGTGGGCGCGGGGATCATGGGCGCCGGCATCGCGCAGGTGGCGGCGCAGGCCGGGCATCCGGTGATGCTGTTCGACCTGCGCGAGGGTGCCGCGGCCGAGACCAAGGCGAAGCTGGGCAAGAGCCTGGATGCGCTGGCGGCCAAGGGAAAGCTCACGGCGCAGGAGGCGGCGCAGACACTCTCGCGCATCGAGGCGGTGGCCTCGATGGAGGCCGCGGCCTCGGCGCGGCTGGTGGTGGAAGCCGTGGTGGAGAAGCTCGACGTCAAGCGCGCGCTGTTCCGCCAGCTCGAAGGCATCGTGGGCGCCGACTGCGTGCTGGCGACCAATACCTCGTCCATCTCCGTCACCGCCATCGCCAACGGGCTGCAGCGCCCCGGGCGGCTGGTGGGCATGCACTTCTTCAACCCCGTGCCGCTGATGAGGCTCGTGGAGGTGGTGTCGGGGCTGCAGACCGAGCCGGCGGTGGCGCAGGCGATCCACGAGTTGTCCCGGCACTGGGGCAAGGTGCCGGTGCACGCGCGTTCCACGCCCGGTTTCATCGTCAACCGCATCGCGCGCCCGTACTACGCGGAGACGCTGGCGCTGCTGCAGGAGCGGGCCGGGACACCGGCGCTGCTGGACGCCTGCCTGCGCGCCGCGGGCTTCCGCATGGGGCCGTGCGAGCTGATGGACCTGATCGGGCACGACACGAACTTCTCGGTCACGCAGTCGGTGTTCGAAGCCAATTTCTTCGACAAGCGCTTCGTGCCCTCGCTGGTGCAGCGCGAGCTGGTCGACGGCGGGCTGCTGGGGCGCAAGTCCGGGCGCGGCTTCTACGACTACGCCGAGGGCGCGGTGAAGCCGGCGGTGCCGGAGCACGCGCCGGTGGGCCTGCCGGCGGCCACGATCCTGAGCCTGCACGGCCAGGGCCCGGTGGCGCAGCGCCTGCGCGAGGCGCTGACGGCGGGCGGGCGCGGCTTCGAGCCGGTCCCGGACAGCGACTGGGTCGGTCTGGAGATCGACGGTGCCCAGCTGCGCCTGACCGACGGGCGCCCGGCCTCGCAGGTGGGCGCGGGGGAGGTGGCCGAGGTGGCGGTGTTCGACCTGCCGCTGTCGGCGTTAGCCGGCGCGGTACTGGCCTGGGCGCCGGCGGCACAGGCCTCGCCGGCCTGGTGCGAGCTGGCGCCGCGCTGGCTGCGGGCACTGGGCTTCAATGCGCAGCGCTTGGCCGACACGCCGGGGCTGGTGGTGGCGCGCACCATCGCCATGCTCATCAACGAGGCCGCCGATGCCGTGCACCAGGGCGTGTGCGACGAAGGCGGGGCGGACGCGGCGATGAAGCTGGGCGTGAACTATCCGCAGGGGCCTTTCGAATGGCTGCGCGCCTGGGATGCGGCAGCCGTGATCGCGCTGCTCGATGCGCTGGACGTTCATTACCGTGGTGAGCGCTACCGCGTCAGCCCGGGGCTGCGGTTGCGCGCCTGGGGGCAGGGCGCGCGCAAAGTGGAGTGCATCGGGGGTGGCGCCTGATGAAGTTCGCCGAGTTTCATGAGGGGCAGCGCATCACGGCCGGGCCGGCGAGCCTGAGTGAAGCGGAGATCGTCGAGTTCGCGTCGGCCTGGGATCCGCAGTGGTTCCATACCGATGCGGCCGCCGCGGAGCGCGGGCCGTTCAAGGGATTGATCGCCAGCGGCTGGCAGACCTGCGGCTTGGCGATGCGGCTGGCCTGTCAGGCGGCGCTGGACGGCTCCGAGAGCTTCGCCTCGCCCGGCATCGCCTACATCAAGTGGCCCAGCCCGGTGCGACCCGGCGACCCGATGCGGCTGGAGGCCACGGTGCTGGAGGTGCGGCGCTCGCAGAGCAAGCCGAACCTGGGCGTACTGCGCTGGCGCTGGGAGCTGCTGCACGCGGACGGCCGCCAGGCACTGGAGCTGGAGGCGACCAGCCTCTTCGACCTCTCGCGCAGCGACGGCGATCCGGCGCCCTGAGCAGCGTCCCGAGGCCTGAGACAAGCTGCGGCCCCATCCGCGGGTGGGGCTGCAGCCGGTGGATAGACTGCACCAGATGAGTGCAGATGAATTCGTGGCCCTGCTCACGCTGGCCACGGCGATGAGTTTCACGCCCGGTCCCAACACCACCCTGTCCACGGCGCTGGCCGTGAATTTCGGCTTGCGCCGGGCGCTGGTGTTCGTGAGCGCAGTACCGGTGGGCTGGACGCTGCTGATGCTGGGTTGCGGCCTGGGGGTGGGGGCGCTGCTGCTGGCGCTGCCGGCGGCGCGCTGGGTGGTGAAGGGGGCGGGCATCGCCTATCTGCTCTGGCTGGCCTGGAAGCTGTCCCAGGCAGGGCAACTGGGTCAGGCGGACGAGCGGCGTCTGAACGTCGGCTTCTGGCAGGGCGTAGGGCTGCAGTTCCTCAACATCAAGGCGTGGATGCTGGCGCTGGCCCTGGCGGGCGGCTGGGTGAGCAGCGCGGGTGGGCAGCCGGCGGCCAATCCGGGGCAGCGGCTGCTGATCGTGTGCGCGGTGATGATCGTCTTCGCCTGGAGCAGCAACTTCAGTTATGCCCTCGTGGGCTCCGCGCTGCGCGGCTGGTTGGCGCGAGGGCGGCGGCTGCTGTGGTTCAACCGCGCCATGGCGCTGGTGCTGGTGCTGACGGCCGCGTGGATGGCGCGGGCGTGAGCGGGAACGTCGGAGCGGGGACAGGCCTCATCCATGAGTGAAGAGTGGCCCCGCCTGATCCATGCCGCGCATGGCGACTTGGAAGGATGGCGCGCTCCGGTGAATGGGTGCCCTGGTGCAAGGCGGGGTGCGAGCCGCGGCCTCGCTGCGTCGGAACATCACTTGGCCTTGGCTTGAGAGACATACATGATTGTTCTGGACGTGGCCGGGCGTGAGCGGCGCGGCTTGGGGCTGGGACGGTTGGGCGTGGTGATCCTCGCCATGACGCTTGCCATGGTTGGCAGCAAGAGACATACAGGATTTACAGATACCACCTTTGTTCGTGACGGTGGGGCGAGCGGCCGGCGCCGGCATGTTGAGGCTGCTGTGTTTGCTGGCACAACGAGCCACCTGGCCGGAGCGCGATCAGCTCATGGCGCTGGGGATCAGCGCGGTAGGCACCGTACTGGACTTTCCCCTTCTTCCTGACGTTGGCGCTGCGCCAAGCGCCGGCCACGCATGCGGCGGTGGTGATGGGCGTGTTGCCGCTGGCCACGGCGGTGATGGCGGTGTTGTGGTTGCGTTAGCGTCCATCCTTTGGTTTAGGAAGCTGATCGCAGCTCACCGACCAACTCGGTCAGCCGACGTCACGGATGGAGCAGGGCGGCAGGCAGTTCAGGCAGTTCCGCCCGGTTGCCACTGGCCATCGACGAGCAGTTCGTGCGGGCGGAACTGGGCCTTATAGGCCATCTTGTGGCTGTCACTAATCCAGTACCCAAGGTACAGAAAGGGCAACTTCAACATTCGTGTCTGCTCGACCTGCCAAAGGATGTTGTAGGTGCCATAGCTGGCGTCGTCGTCCGGGTCGTAGAAGGTGTAGACGGCCGAAAGTCCGTCGCTGAGCACGTCCAGAATGGAAACCATCTTCAGCGCACCCAGCCCGGATTCGCTAGGTTCGCGAAATTCCACCAGCCGTGAGTTAACACGGCTCTGCAGCAGGAACTGGGTGTACTGGTCCACGCTGTCATGGTCCATGCCACCACCGCTATGCCTGCCGGACTGGTAGCGCAGGTAGAGCTGGTAGTGCTCAGGCAGGAAGCACAAGCGCAGCACGCGTGCGACCAAGCCGCGATGGGATTTCCAGGCTCTGCGCTGACTGCGGGAAGGCTGGAACTTCTGTACCGGTAGGCGTAGCGGAACGCAAGCCTTGCAGCCATCGCAGTAAGGCCGATACGTGAACAGGCCGCTGCGGCGAAATCCGCGTGCCACGAGTTCGGAATAAGCGTCAGCGTGAATCAGGTGGCTTGGTGTCGCGACCTGCGACCGTGCCAAGCGACCCGGCAAGTAGCTGCAAGGATAGGGAGCCGTGGCATAGAACTGCAACGACGCGAGGGGAAGTTCCTTGGGAGCAGTCACGCGGGAGATCCTCAGGGCGTCGGGCGCAGGCCAAGCTGCGTCCACATCGACTCATGATAGGTCCAGCTCCGCACGGGTTCAGCATCGACCGTGGCCGCGAGATGGCGCAAGAACTCCGGACGCGGTATCTCGTGTGCACCCAGGGAAGCCAAGTGCGATGTGTTCTGTTGGCAATCCACAAGCCCAATACCGTGGAAGCGGCAGAAACAGATCAACGCGGCCAAGGCAATCTTGGAGGCATCGGTGCGGCGCGAGAACATCGACTCACCGAAGTACATGCGGCCGAGCCCCACGCCATACAGTCCGCCAACGAGTTCCCCATCGACCCAGGTTTCGAAACTGTGAACGGTGCCCGCTTGATGCCATGCGAGGTAGGCCTGTTGCATGGCGGGGAGGATCCAGGTGCCATCCTGGCCATCGCGCGGACTGCAGGCACAGGCCTGGATCACATTAGGAAAGGCGCTGTCCACCCGGATCTCGCAGCCCGGGGTATCGATGAACCGCTGCAGTGTCTTACGCAGCGATCGGTGAAGGCGGAATTCATCCACGGGCAAGACCATGCGGGGGTCCGGCGACCACCACAGCACAGGCTGCCCTTGTGAATACCAGGGAAAGATGCCCTTGCGATAGGCTTCTTGGAGACGAGCCAGTGTGAGGTGGCCTCCCGCTGCCAGCAGCCCGGGCGCCTGTGAAGCAGGACCCAGCGCCGACGAGGGAGGCGGCAACGGTGTGTGATCGTCATCCAGCCAAGGCAGCGGCAGACTCATACAACAAGAAATCCGCGTCCCGTGAAAAGGATGAATCGTTTGGATAGACCGACGAACAAGGCCAGATGTCGAGGCTCGACACCACTACGCTGACTCAGTCAGGGCTGTACCGTAATACAGAGAGTCTGAAGCTACTGCCGCTCGTCAGAGAGCGGCAGCAGAGTCAACAAGGGCCTTAACGATGGTCTGTTCCGCTGACGGCTGAAGTCGGGGTATCAATGGCTCGGATGTTCTGTGCCAACTCGCCCTTTGGACCCTTGACGATCTCAAAACTTACCCGGCTACCTTGCTTTAGGGTGCGGAAACCTTCCATCTGAATGGCCGAGAAGTGAGCAAACACGTCTGCTCCTCCATCGGCAGGCTGAATGAAGCCAAAACCCTTAGCGTCGTTGAACCATTTGACAGTACCGATAGCCATCTCTGCGTCCCTCCAGGTGTTTTTGCTGCGGTGCAACAGATTTTCTTGGGCGCTTTGACCTCGTGTCAATGAGCAGCGACACCATCTTTACACAAATTGATACACGCGGTGGCCTTGTAGTCTGGCAGCGACACACCCTGGTGCAATATCCGCAGCAGATGCCAGCGCAAAGCAAGTCGATAGAATGAATCCATGCCTTCGGAACCCCCAAAGCCCCCTTCGCGAGCGCCTGTTGCGCCCGAACGCGACGATGGTGCAGTCGTGGTGGAGCGCAAGACGGCGCGCACCAAGCCACCGCGTATGTATCAAGTCGTCTTGCTCAATGACGACTACACACCGATGGAGTTCGTAGTGATGGTGCTGCAGGAGTACTTCAAGCGCGACCTGGAGACAGCCACACACATCATGTTGAAGATCCATCACGAAGGTCGGGGCGTCTGCGGTGTCTACACCAAAGACGTTGCGGCTACCAAGGTTGAATTGGTACTGGCAGCGGCTCGCCGCTCCGGTCATCCGCTGCAGTGCATTATGGAGGCCGCATGATCGCGCAAGAACTTGAAGTCAGCCTGCACATGGCGTTCGTTGAAGCACGCCAGCAGCGGCACGAATTCATTACGGTTGAGCATTTGCTGATGGCATTGCTTGACAACCCATCGGCCGCTGAAGTGTTGCGTGCCTGCGCGGCTAACATTGATGACCTGCGCAAAAGCTTGTCAGCTTTCATTAAGGAAAACACGCCGACGGTAGGTGGCAATGACGAGGTCGACACGCAGCCGACTTTGGGGTTCCAGCGCGTGATCCAGCGTGCAATCATGCATGTGCAGAGCACGGGTAGCGGCAAGAAGGAGGTCACTGGCGCGAATGTGCTGGTGGCGATCTTCGGGGAGAAAGACTCGCACGCCGTGTACTACTTGCATCAACAAGGCGTAACGCGCTTGGACGTTGTCAATTTCATTGCCCACGGTATCAAGAAGTCCGATCCGCCAGAGCCTGCAAAGCCCAGCGACAACAGCCCCAGCAACGAGGGTGAGAAGGAAGAGACGAGTGAGAGCAAAGGGTCGCCTTTGGACCAATTCACTCAGAACCTAAATTTTCTGGCCACTGCCGGCAAGATTGATCCGCTCATCGGTCGCGAAGGAGAAGTAGAACGTGTCATCCAGGTGTTGTGCCGTCGCCGCAAGAACAATCCACTGCTAGTGGGGGAAGCTGGCGTAGGCAAGACTGCAATTGCAGAGGGCCTTGCTTGGCGAATCACGCAGGGTGAAGTGCCTGAGGTACTGGCTGGATCGACTGTTTATGCTCTAGACATGGGCGCCTTGTTAGCAGGTACCAAGTACCGTGGTGATTTTGAGCAGCGTCTCAAGGGTGTGCTCAAGCAGCTCAAGGAGCAACCGCACGCGATTCTGTTCATTGACGAGATCCACACACTTATCGGCGCCGGTGCCGCCTCCGGAGGAACGCTCGATGCTAGCAATCTGCTCAAGCCGGCATTGAGTTCGGGGGCGATGAAGTGCATCGGGGCGACGACCTTTAGCGAGTACCGAGGGATCTTTGAGAAGGATGCAGCTTTGTCGCGTCGTTTCCAGAAAGTAGATGTGGTTGAACCTTCAGTGGAACAGACGGTAGAGATTCTCAAAGGGCTGAAGTCCCGATTTGAAGAACACCACAGCGTCAAATATGCACTGGGTGCCCTGCAAGCCGCTGCGGAGTTGTCTGCCAAGTACATCAATGACCGTCACCTTCCTGACAAGGCGATCGATGTCATTGACGAAGCAGGCGCGGCCCAACGGATCCTGCCGAAGAGCAAGCAGAAGAAGACAATCACTCGTACTGAGGTTGAAGAGATCGTCTCGAAGATCGCTCGCATACCGCCGGCCTCTGTGTCAAGCGATGACCGCAGCAAGCTCAAGACGCTGGACCGTGACCTCAAAAGCGTGGTATTCGGCCAAGATCCGGCTATCGACGCCTTGGCCGCCGCAATTAAGATGGCACGCTCCGGCTTGGGCAAGCCGGACAAACCCATTGGTTCGTTCCTATTCAGTGGCCCAACCGGCGTTGGCAAGACTGAAGTGGCCAAGCAACTGGCGTTCATCCTGGGCATCGAACTTATTCGCTTCGACATGTCCGAGTACATGGAGCGACATGCGGTGAGTCGTCTCATTGGTGCGCCTCCTGGTTATGTCGGCTTTGACCAGGGAGGTTTGTTGACTGAGGCGATCACCAAGAAGCCTCACGCGGTCCTCCTGTTGGATGAGATCGAGAAAGCCCATCCCGATGTCTTCAATGTGCTGCTGCAGGTCATGGACCATGGCACGTTGACCGACAACAACGGCCGCAAGGCTGACTTCCGCAATGTCATCATCATCATGACAACTAACGCGGGCGCGGAAACGATGAACAAGGCCACCATCGGTTTCACTTCACGGCGTGAAAGCGGTGACGAAATGGCTGATATCAAACGGCTGTTTACGCCTGAATTCCGCAATCGGCTTGATGCTACTGTTAGCTTCAGGGCGCTGGATGAAGAGATCATCCTGCGCGTGGTAGATAAGTTCCTCCTGCAACTCGAAAGTCAGCTTTCCGAGAAGAAGGTGGAAGTGACATTCACCGATGCGTTGCGCAAGCAATTGGCCAAGAAGGGCTTCGATCCGCTCATGGGTGCGCGCCCGATGCAGCGGCTGATCCAGGACACAATCCGCCGCGCCTTGGCGGATGAGTTGTTGTTTGGTCGCTTAGTGGACGGCGGGCGCCTGACGGTAGACCTTGACGACAAGGACGAAGTGCAACTGCAGATCGAGCCGCGCAAAAGCGATCGTCCGCGCGCCGAGCCTGCAACAACCTCTTGATTTTACTGTGTATGCGTGCGGCGATATCACAGGTCGCGACGCCGGGCGCGGTGGCTGACCCAGGGTTGTTCTACAGGGACTTCCCCCTCTGTCAAGCACGGGCGGTGGCGCGAGATGAGTTCCATTGAAACGGCCTGCAGCAGCGACATTGGGCTCACACGGAAGGACAGACTGCACATCTACAGTCGGGCTTGT
>Ga0065721_10004375_pt1 | contig 29480 bp, 30 predicted proteins | sample Mesricmetagenome_FD_59108 | JGI IMG/M metagenome (GOLD analysis project Ga0065721, IMG submission 59108) | Mesophilic microbial community from rice straw/compost enrichment Sample: eDNA_1 v2 (version 2) | ecosystem: Engineered > Solid waste > Grass > Composting > Bioreactor | place: USA: Davis...
CCGACCTGGTGGGCCAGCAGCTGTGGCTGCACATCGAGGACGAGGACGACGCGCGCTGGGCCAGTGTGTCCACGCCGCAGGGGCTGTTCCTGGGCCAGGTGCGCGCGGCGCCGCCCTGGCACCTCACGCCTCACACGCTGTACATGCGCCAGGCCATCCGCGCCCTGGACAAGCGCCGGCTGCTGCACCTGTCCAGCCGCTGCGACGCGGTGGAGGAACTGGTGCGCTATGCCGAGTCCTCTCCCGGGCGCAAGCTGCCCGCGCACCCGGCCTACCTGGAGGCGCGGCGCGTGCTCAGCGCCAACGCGCGCGAGCTCGGCGCCGAAGCCGAGCCAGCGCTCGCACCGCCCGAAGCCACGCAGCCTGCAGCACCGACCACCGTCGCGGCGAGCGTGGCACTGCCGCCGATGCGCAAGGCGCAGCAGTGGTGAACGACGATCCGGCCACAGCGCCGCTGCTGTCGCCTCAGATCCCGCGCGAGCACCCGCTGGTCACGCGCGACTACTCGCTCTTCACGCCGGCCATCCATGAGATGGCTGCCACCATCGGCGGCTGGATCGACGACCAGGTGGACGGCGCCACCATCTTCGGCCCCTCGCGCTTCGGCAAGTCCAGCGCCGTGGACCACTGGCTGCAGCGGCTGCTGTCCGAGCGCTACGGTCACCACCTGCCCCTCGTGGTGTGGAGCCACACCGACTGCGGCAGCGCGCACTCCGTGGGCAGCTTTTACGCGCAGCTGCTGGCGGCCAGCCGCCATCCGCTGGCCACGGCCAAGCGCAGTCCGCTGGACCGCCAGCACATGCTCGTCGAGCGCTGGATGGCCCTGGCGGCCCGAAGGCGGCGGACGCTTCGTGGTGCTGGTCATCGACGAGGCGCAGGGCATGACGCAGCGCGAGTGGCTGTGGCTGGTGGAACTGCACAGCCTGCTGGAGAAGCAGCGCACGCGGCTGTGCGTGTTCTCGGTGGCGTCGCTGCAGTTCTTCGACGAGCCCATGGGCATGGCGCTCTCGGGCGGCGCGCACGTGGCCGCACGCTTCATGCTCGACGCACGTCCCTTCCACGGCGTACGCAGCGTTGAGGAGCTGGCCTACGTGATGTCGGGCTACGACGACGGCACCGAATGGCCCGCGGGCTCGGGGCTGTCCTACACCGCCGGTATCGCGCCACAGGCCTGGGGCGAAGGATTGCGCATGCGCGACCAGGCCGGCGCGCTCATGGCCGCCATGCAGGAGGAGCTGCCCGCGCGCTACGCCGGCCCGAGCGAGTACCCGATGAAGACCGTGGCGCAGGCCTGCCGCCACGCGCTGCTGCGCCTGGGCGGCGGCGCGCGGCTGCGCGAGGTGACCTCGGCTGCGTCCTGGCGCGCCATCGTGCAGGGCTGCGGGCACCGCAACCTCATGGCCATGGTGTCGGCAGCAGCCCCCCGGCTGCGCTCGCATGCGCGGCCTGTCTCGCCATGAGCGGCATCGCGCAGCTGACCTGGCACCCAGGCAGCATCCCGCCCTACGCCTCGCTGTGGCACACGCTGCGCCGGGTGGCCTGTCTCAACCGGCTGCGCATGATGGACCTGGGGCGGCTCGTACCTGCAGTCTCGGTCAGGCACGGCCCCGTGCCGGACCTGCTGCACAACGACGACGATGCCATCGACACGCAGGCGCTGGAGCGGCTGCTGGGCGAGGCACCGCAGGCCCTGGCCTGGTCGCACATGGGCCGCGCGGCGCCTTGGATGCGCTTCCTCTTCACGCCAGGCATGCGTGTGTGCCCGGCCTGCCTGGCCGACGGTTACCACAGCGCTCTGCTGTCGTTGCGGCTGCTGGGCGCCTGTCCGATCCACGGCCTGCCGTTGCGCAGCCATTGCCACTGCGGCCGCGGCTTCAGCGCCCGGTTCACGGCGCGGGACTGCCTCAGCGCCGCTTGTTGTCCCTGCGGCAGGTTCGTCTTCTTCACCTCCGAGACCTGCCGGCGTCCCACGCTGCGCCCCGGTGCAACCATGGCCCTGGACCCAGCCGTGCGCTGGCTGCGGCAGTGCGCCCGCATCGCCATGCTGCAGCACCCTGACCAGGCACAGCAGCATGACGGCGACGCCACGTGGCTGCGCTCCATCTGCGTGTGGTGCAGCGCGCTGGACATCGACTACCCGGAGTGCTTCCTGCAACCACCGGCACAGCCGGCCTACACGGCCAGGGTCTGCAAGGGCCGCGCAGCCGCCAGGCCCACCAAGCACGGTACGCGCACCGCCAAGCCGCCTGAGCGCAGCCTGGACGCCACGCCGCTGCGTCTGGTCTACCGCGCCATGGCGCGCCACCTGCGCCGCCATGTCGTCGTGGGACGCAGCAAGCGCTGGGTCACCAAGTTCATGCAGTCGGGCAACGTTCTGGAGATTGCCCGCATGCTCGCCGGCCAGCCACGTGCCGTGCTGTCGCTGGCCGAGCTCATGTGGGCCCGGCAAGTCGAGGAGCACGTCGAGGAACGGCGTTGGCCGTACCGGCAGATGCCCACGGAGCAGCCGATGCGGGTGCTGCGCGACCAGCAGCTGGCGTTCGACCCAGCCGGGCAGGCAAGGTCCGTATACGCACAGATCGATGAATCCCAGCGCCGCTGGCTCGATGAGCATGCCGCCGCCTGGGTACTGTCAACGCTCTGGAGCCATGCACTGAGCCGCGCCGTCATGATGGCCTACACCGGCGTTGCCGACTGGGAACGCAACTGCTGCAGCACCTTGGCGCTGTGCACAGGAGCCGCCACCATTGATGCCGACTCTCGCGCGTGCTTCGTGGGCATTGCCGCTGCCGGCACCGTGATGGGCGTGCCGCCGCGGTCTGACAAGCTCCAGCGCCGGCACATGGTCACGCAAGCCCAGGACACCGTGCTTCGCGCCTGCCAGGGGCCTTGCCTGACCTGGTCCGACCGGGACGGTTGGTTCGTCGCGCCTTCGCGCTCGCCTGCGCACGGCGCCTTCAAGCGCCATCGGCTGCTGGGTATTGCCCAAGCACGGCCGCACTTCTGGCTCTTCACGTCGGCGGACGGCATCGTTGTCGCCAGGCATTGCCAAGTCGCGATGCAGGCCCTGGGCAGCACGCCCGCACAAGCCATGGAGGCGCTGCGCGCTGCTGTGCGCAACCACATCAAGGTCTACGGCAGTGCCGACCATGAGCCGCGCCGGCATGTGATGCCCGTGACACCGCGGCCCGTGGAGCTGTCTGGCACCCAGCGGCTGCACGAGGAGATGCTGCGCATTCGCGAGAGGCGGGGCTTCTGGTCCGCCAGCAGCTGGCTCATAACCGAGTTCTTCCTCAACGACGCAGGACTCAACATCAGCGCGGCCCGACACCACGAGCGGGAGTCGTTGTTCGCATGGGTGGATGCGGCTGTGCGGCAGTCACCACGGCACCCGTGGAATGTCCGCGCCTGATGCCAATCGACGCCATGCAGGAGATAAGCCGTCTTATCGCTGTAGCGTTGTTGCAGGGGCAAACTCACCATGCGTAGAACACGCCACACCCCGGCCACGGCCAACGAGCTGCCCGACGCCGCCGCACTGGCGGCGTTGCGTGCCTGGCACGAGGGGCTGCCCACGCGCGCAGCCGTGGAGCAGTACCTGCCGCAGTCGCTGGGCGATGGCGCATCAGCGCGTGGAGTGCTGGGGGACATCCGCCGGCAGCTGCAGCACCTGGCACGCGCACGACAGCGGCCGGACTTGGCCCAGGTCTTCGACGTGGAGCACCGCGGCGACGCCGCCCACGCCCGTGCCGTGGCGCGGGCCATCGAGATCCTGCGTGAACTGCCGCCGGCGCAGCCGCTCATCGGCGACCGCGTCGAGCACTGGCTGAGCGTGCGTGTTGCCGCGGCGCTGAAGGCCGCGGGCATCGACACGCTGGCGGCGCTGACGCTGCGCGTGCCGCGGCGCCGGCGCTGGTGGGCGACCATCCCAGGGCTGGGCGCCGCGGGCGCACGTCAGGTGGAGGCCTTCTTCGCCACGCATCCCGAGCTCACCGAGCGGGCTCGCGCCCTGGTCGTGGTGCGCACCACGGATGTGCAGCCGTGGGAGCACATCGTGGTGCCGCAGGATCTCGACGGCTCGCTCGGGCGCTTCCGCGCCCCGCGCCAGAGCTGCGCGCTCGATGCCCGCGACGACTATGCCGCGGTGCAGGCCTGGCTGGACCGGCACGAGGCACAGGCCACACAGCGCGCGTACCGCAAGGAAGCCGAGAGGTTGATCCTTTGGTCGGTGCTGGAGCGCGGCAAGGCGCTGTCGTCGCTGGCCGTCGAGGACGCTTCCGCATACCGCGCGTTCCTGCGTCGGCCTGCGCCGGTGGCGCGCTGGGTTGGGCCGCCACGGCCGCGCCACTCTGCGGAGTGGCGGCCCTTCGCTGGAGCGCTGTCGGCGCGCTCCATCAAGTACACGCTCTCGGTGCTGGGCGCGCTGTTCCGGTGGCTGGTCGAGCAGCACTACGTGCTGGCCAACCCCTTCGCCGGACTGAAGGTGCGCGGGGCCTCGACCATCGCGCCGCTGGACGTCGGGCGCGGCTTCTCGCAGCCGGAGTGGCGGCTGCTGCGCGTCATCGCCGATGGGCTGGAATGGTCCTACGGCTGGAGCGCGCCGGCGGGGCAGCGCCTGCGATTCGTGCTGGACTTCGCCTACGCCACGGGACTGCGTGCCAGCGAGCTGGTAGGCGCCACGCTGGGCGCCATCGAGACCGACGCGCGGCAGGAGTCGTGGCTGCACCTCGTGGGCAAGGGCGCCAAGGCCGGCAAGGTGGCCCTGCCGCCGCTGGCCCTCACCGCGCTGGAGCGCTACCTGGTGCAGCGGGGGCTGCCCGTGACGCCCGCACGCTGGGCGCCCGACACGCCGCTGGTGGGGCGCCTGGCCAACGAGGCCAGTGGCGGCATCACGGCGACGCGTCTGTGGGCGCTGATGCGGCGCTTCTTCGCCACCGCGGCCAGTGTGATCGAGGGCGACAATCCGCAGCTGGCGGAGAAGCTGCGCCGTGCCAGCCCGCACTGGACAAGGCATACACACGCCACCCATGCCCTGGAGCGCGGCGCCGAGCTCACCACCGTGCGCGACAACCTGCGCCACGCCTCGATCGCCACCACCTCGACCTACCTGCACGGCGACGACACCAAGCGCGCACGGGAGATGGCCGAGGCCTTCGGCGTCCCGCCGCCGTGACCGGCCGCAAGCCGTTGGAGTTGCCTTGGAAGCTCAACGGGCGTACGTTGACCCGTTGCCTTGGACGGCGGAGCCCCTATAGCAACAACTTTAGTTGGCGCATAGGAACAACTTTAGTTGTGGGAACGCCGCTCGGCATGCACCAGGCTTGCACAGGAATGCAACTATCGAGATAACTTTTCTTATCGCTATAGCATGCTGGGGTGGACAAACTTGCACCTCACAAAATGAGCGACACCCCGGCGTCGGCCGACGCCCTGCCCGACGCCGCCGCGCTGGCCGCGCTGCGTGCGTGGCACGAAGGGCTTTCGGCGCGCTCAGCCGTCGAGCAGTACCTGCCGCATGCCCTGGTTGATGGCGCATCGGCGCGCGGCGTGCTCGGGGGCATCCGGCGCCAGCTGCAGCGCCTGGCGCGCTCGCGCCAGCGGCCCGACCTGGCCGAAACCTTCGCCATGGAGCACCGTGGCGACGCGGCCCACGCCCGCGCCGTGGCGCAGGCCATCGAGACACTGCGCGCGCTGCCCCCGCCGCAGCCGCTCATCGGTGACCGGGTGGAGCGGTGGCTGCCCGCGCGCATTGCCGCCGCGCTGCAGGCTGCGGGCATCGACACGCTGGCGGCGCTGACGCTGCGCGTGCCGCGGCGCCGGCGCTGGTGGACGGCCGTGCCCGGGCTGGGCGCCATGGGCGCGCGTCAGCTGGAGGACTTTTTCGCCGCGCACCCCGCGCTCACCGAGCGCGCCCGCGCGCTGGTGGCGGCGCCGGCCACGGACGTACAGCCCTGGGAGCGCATCGCGCTGCCGCAGGAACTCGACGGCTCACAGGGGCGTTTCCGCGCTCCGCGCGAGAGCTGCGCGCTCGACGCCCGCGACGACTACGCCGCCGTGCAGGCCTGGCTGGAGCGCCATGAGTCCGAGGCCACGCGACGCGCCTACCGCAAGGAGGCGGAGCGGCTGATCCTGTGGGCGGTGCTGGAGCGCGGCAAGGCGCTGTCGTCACTGGCCACCGAGGACGCCACCGCCTACCGCGCGTTTCTGCGCCGGCCCATGCCCGCGGCGCGATGGATCGGGCCGCCACGGCCCCGGCGCTCGCCAGAATGGAAACCCTTTGCCGGAGCACTGTCGGCGCGCTCCATCAAGTACACGGTGTCGGTGCTGGGGGCGCTGTTTCGCTGGCTGGTCGAGCAGCGCTACGTGCTGGCCAACCCCTTTGCGGGCATGAAGGTGCGCGGTGCGTCATCGACGGCGCCGCTGGACACCGCACGCGGCTTCTCTCTGCCTGAGTGGCGGCTGCTGCGCGTCATCGCCGACGGCCTGGAGTGGTCCTACGGCTGGAGCGTGCCGGCCGCGCAGCGGCTGCGCTTCGTGCTGGACTTCGCCTATGCCACGGGCTTGCGCGCGAGCGAACTGGTGGGCGCCACGCTGGGCGCCATCGAGACCGACGCACGGCAGGAGTCGTGGCTGCACCTCGTGGGCAAGGGCGCCAAGGCCGGCAAGGTGGCCCTGCCGCCGCTGGCCCTCACCGCCCTGGAGCGCTACCTGGTGCAGCGTGGGCTGCCCGTGACGCCCACGCGCTGGATGCCCGACACGCCGCTGGTGGGCCGCCTGGCCGACGAGGCCGGTGGCATCACGACGGCGCGCCTGTGGGCGCTGATGCGGCGCTTCTTCGCCACGGCCGCCGGCAGCATCGAAGGCGACAACCCGCAGCTGGCCGAGAAGCTGCGCCGGGCCAGCCCGCACTGGACAAGACATACCCACGCCTCGCACGCCCTCGAGCTTGGCGCCGAGCTCACCACCGTCAGGGACAACCTGCGCCACGCCTCGATCTCCACCACCTCGACCTACCTGCACCGCGACGACACCAAGCGCGCACGCGAGATGGCGGCGGCCTTCAGTAGCCCGCAGAGCTGAGCAGCGCTGCACGCGGTACCGTCGGTTGAGGAACGCAGCCCAAGACAAGGCTGACGCAGCCTTGTTGAGGCGGCACCTACCCAGCGGAGCTCATGACGTGGACGCCTCGAGGGCGGTGGCCACCACCAGTTGCACTCCGGCCTCGGCCAGCAGGGCAGGAAAGGGGTGCGGGGGCGTACGGTCCGTGTAGAGGCGGTCGAGCTGCGACAGGCGGGCCAGCTCCACCATGGCGGGACGGCCGAACTTGCTGTGGTCCGCCACCATCCACACCTCGCGCGACTGCTCCAGGATCGCGCGCGCGACCTTGACCTCGCGGTAGTCGTAGTCCCTAAGCGTGCCGTCGGGCTCGATGCCGGAGATGCCGACCAGGCCAATGTCCACGCGGAACTGGCGCATGAAGTCCACCGCGGCCTCGCCCACGATGCCGCGATCGCTGCCGCGCACATGCCCGCCCACGAGGATCACCTCGCAGCCCGGGCTGTCGGCCAGGATCGCGGCGACGTTGAGGTTGTTGGTGATCACGCGCAAACCCCGGTGCGCCCGCAGCTCCCGCGCCACGGCCTCGGTGGTGGTGCCTATGTTGATGATGAGCGAGCTGCCTTCGGGCACCGCGCTCGCCACGGCCTGCGCGATGCGCTGCTTGGCCTGCTCGTGCAGCCTCTGTCGCTGGCGGTAGGCAATGTTCTCGGTGGTGGAGCCCGGCACCCGCACGCCGCCGTGGAAGCGCGCCACCAGCCCCGCATCGGCAAGCAGCCTCACGTCACGCCGAACCGTCTGCAGCGTCACGCCGAACCGCTCGGCCAGTGCCTCGACGCTGGCGCTGCCGCGTCCCTGCACCTCCTGCAGCAGGGCGGCTTGGCGCGGATTGGGACTGAAAGAGCTCACCACGCGGGCGAGCTTAGGCCGCCCTGGCCTCGGGCTGGAGAGGACATGTCCGCTTGAAAACGAACCAAACCGGAACTAAAACGAAAAAACAGGAATACGAACGAAGACAACAGAACATCGTTCACCAGGAGACAAGACTTGAACGACGTCCGCGCCCGGCCCGAGTCGGCTGCGTTGCCTGATCACGCCACCTGCGACGTGCTGGTGGTGGGCGGCGGCATCAACGGCGCGGGCATCGCGCGCGACCTGGCGGGCCGAGGGCTGCGCGTGCTGCTGTGCGAGCAGGACGACCTGGCACAGCACACCTCGTCCGCCTCCACCAAGCTGGTACATGGCGGGCTGCGCTACCTGGAGTACCGGGAATTCGCGCTGGTGCGCAAGGCGCTGGCCGAGCGTGAAGTGCTGCTGCGCTCGGCACCGCACATCATGTGGCCGCTGCGCTTCGTGATGCCGCACGTGCCGGCGATGCGGCCCGCCTGGCTGATCCGCGCCGGGCTTTTCCTCTACGACCACCTGGCGCGGCGCGAGCTGCTGCCCGCTTCGCAGGTGGTTGACCTGCGCCACCATCCCGCCGGCACCGCGCTGCAGCCGCAGTACGTGCGCGGCTTCGTCTACTCGGACGGCTGGGTGGACGATGCGCGGCTGGTGCTGCTGTGCGCGGTGGACGCGGCCGCGCGGGGCGCGCGCGTGCTCACCCGCTGGCGCTGCGCCGATGCACGGCGCGAGGCGCAGGGCTGGCAAGCCACCTTGCAGGCCATGGACGGCACGGTGCAGCAGGTACGGGCACGGGCGCTGGTCAACGCCGCGGGCCCCTGGGCCGCGGCGTTCCTGGCGCAGCAGGCGCACGGCGTGCGCAGGGTGCTGCGACTGGTCAAGGGCAGCCACATCGTCGTGCCACGCCTCTTCGGCCACGACCACGCCTACGTGCTCCAGAACGAGGACCGCCGCATCATCTTCGCCATTCCCTACGAGGAGGACTTCACGCTCATCGGCACCACCGATGTCGAGCTTGACGGGCCGCCGGGGCCGGTGCGCATCGAGCCGTCCGAGATCCAGTACCTGTGCACGCAGGCCAGCCGCTACCTGGCGCAGCCGGTGCAGCCGGCGCAGGTCGTGTGGACCTTCTCCGGCGTGCGGCCGCTGCTCGATGACGAGGCTGCCAACGCGTCGGCCATCACCCGGGACTACCTGCTGGAACTCGACACCGCCGCGGCCCCGCTGCTCAACGTCTGGGGCGGCAAGATCACCACGTTCCGCAAGCTCGCCCAGGAGGCCGCGGACCGGCTGGCACCTGCGCTGGGCTGCCGTGCCGGCGCATGGACCGCGCAAGCCTTCCTGCCGGGCGGCGACCTGTCGGAGTTCATCGGCGCGCAGGCGCTCCACAGCCGGGACACGCAGGCCGACATGCGCGCCTTCGACGCGGCACTGGCGCGGCGCTGGCCCGATCTGCCCGCGCCCGTGCGCCAGCGCTGGGCGCGGCTCTACGGTGCCCGCGTGGCACTGCTGCTCGACGATGGCGCGGCCGCGCCGCAACTCGGCACCGAGGTGGCCGCGGGCCTGTACGAGGTGGAGCTGGACTACCTGCATCGCCACGAATGGGCCCGCAGCGCCGAGGACGTGCTGTGGCGGCGTACCAAGCTCGGCCTGCACCAGACCGTGGCCGAGCGCGAGGCGGTGCGGCACTGGTGCGAGCAGCGCTGGCGCCCGCTGCCGGCTGCACCGGACGTCACGCGCGCGGAGGGCGCATGGAACTGAGGCTCGAAGGCGTCGCCCACCGGGTAGGAGCACAGGACTTCCTGTACCCGCTGGACCTGGCGCTGCGCCCCGGGACGCTGACGGTACTGCTGGGCGCGACGCAGGCCGGCAAGACCACGCTGATGCGGCTCATGGCGGGGCTGGACCGTCCCACACGGGGCCGCGTGCACGTGGACGGGCGCGACGTCACCGGCGTACCGGTGCGCCAGCGCAACGTGTCCATGGTCTACCAGCAGTTCATCAATTACCCCTCGCTGACGGTGTTCGACAACATTGCCTCGCCGCTGCGGCTGCGCGGCACGCCACGCCAGGAGACGGCGCGCCGCGTGCAGGCGATCGCACAATGGCTGCACATCGAGCCTTTCCTGCAGCGCCTACCCGAACAGCTCTCGGGCGGGCAGCAGCAGCGCGTGGCCCTGGCGCGGGCGCTGGCCAAGCAGGCGTCGCTGGTGCTGCTCGACGAGCCGCTGGTGAACCTGGACTACAAGCTGCGCGAGGGCCTGCGCGAGGAGCTGGGCGCGCTGTTCTCCACGGGTGACGCCACCGTGGTGTACGCCACCACCGAGCCCGGCGAGGCGCTGCTGCTGGGCGGGTGGACGGCAGTGCTCGACGCCGGGGAACTGCTGCAGTACGGCCCCACGGCCGAGGTGTTCCACCGGCCGGCCTCGCTGCGTGTGGCGCGCGCCTTCAGCGACCCCCCGATGAACCTCATGGCCGCCCAGGCGGCGAACCTGGGCGTGCAGCTGGCCAGCGGGCTGCAGCTGTCGGTACCGCTGCCGCCGCAGGCCGCGGCGCGCCTGGTGGGCCGGCTCACGCTGGGCGTCCGCGCCAACGCGTTGCGGCTGCAGCCGCGCGAGGGCGACGTGGCACTGCCCGGGTGCGTGGAACTGGCCGAGATCGCCGGTTCCTACACCTTCGTGCACGTGGACACCGCGGTGGGCGAGCTGGTGGCGCAGCTCAGCGGCGTGCACGCCCTGGCGCTGGGCGAGGCCGTGGAGCTGTACCTGCAGCCGGCGCAGGCGTATCTCTTCGACGGCGACGGCACGCTGCTGCGCGCGCCGCAGGAGCCCTGAGATGGCACGCATCGAACTGGAGCTGGCGCACTCGTACCGGCCGGACCCCAGGACCGACGAGGACTGGGCGCTGCTGCCACTGAAGCTCGCGCTGCGCGACGGCGGCGCCTACGCGCTGCTGGGACCGTCGGGCTGCGGCAAGACGACGATGCTCAACATCATCTCCGGGCTGCTCGTGCCCTCGCACGGCAGCGTGCGCTTCGACGGCCACGACGTCACGCATGCCAGCCCCCAGCAGCGCAACATCGCGCAGGTGTTCCAGTTCCCCGTCATCTACGACACGATGACCGTGGCACAGAACCTGGCGTTCCCGCTGCGCAACCGCGGCGTGCCGGCGCAGCGCATCCGCGCGCGCGTGGGCCAGATCGCGGAGATGCTGGAGCTCAGCGCGCAGCTCGATCGCCGTGCCGCGGGGCTGTCGGCCGATGCCAAGCAGAAGATCTCGCTGGGCCGCGGCCTGGTGCGCGAGGACGTCTCGGCGGTGTTGTTCGACGAGCCGCTCACCGTGATCGACCCCCAGTTGAAGTGGCAACTGCGGCGCAAGCTCAAGCAGGTGCACCGCGAGCTCAAGCTCACGCTGGTCTACGTCACGCACGACCAGGTCGAGGCGCTGACCTTCGCCGAGGAAGTGGTGGTGATGACGCGCGGCCGCGCGGTGCAGACCGGCACGGCCCGGGAGCTCTTCGAGCGGCCGCGCCACAGCTTCGTGGGGCACTTCATCGGCTCGCCGGGCATGAACTTCATGCCCGCGCGCTGGAGCGAGGGCTGGATCGAGGTGAGCGGGCAACGGCTGGGCCCGGTGTCCGAGGCCACCGCGCTGGCGCAGGCGCTCGAGTTCACGCTGGGCGTGCGCCCCGAGCACGTGCGCCTGGCCGGGCCCGGCACCCCCGGCGCGCTGCCGCTGCCCGTGCGGCAGGTTCAGGACCTCGGCACCTCCTGGCTGGTCACGGCCGCAGGCGAGGGGAGCACCGCGGTGCGCATGCGGCTGCCGCGCGAACTTGCCGCGCCGCGGGCCGGCGAGACGGTCTGGCTGCAGCTGCTGGGGCCGCACACCTGCTTCTACAAGGACGAGGAGCTCATCGAATGAAGCCCGTCAACCAGAGGGCCTGGCTGCTGATCCTGCCCGTGGTCCTGTGCGTCGCCTTCTCCGCGGTGCTGCCGCTGATGACGGTGGTGAACTACTCGGTACAGGACATCATCTCGCCGGAGCGGCGCGTCTTCGTCGGTACCGAGTGGTTCGCCAGTGTCATGCGCGACGAGGAACTGCACAGTGCGCTGTGGCGCCAGCTGGGCTTCTCGCTGGCCGTGCTGCTGGTGGAGATCCCGCTGGGCATCCTGCTGGCGTTGTGCATGCCCGCCACGGGCTGGCGCGCATCGGCCGTGCTCGTGGTGGTGGCGCTGTCGCTGCTGATCCCGTGGAACGTGGTCGGCACGATCTGGCAGATCTACGGCCGCTCCGACATCGGGCTGCTGGGCGCGGCGCTGGCACGCCTGGGCGTGGACTACAGCTACACCGGCAGCGCCACCGACGCCTGGCTCACCGTGCTGGTGATGGACGTGTGGCACTGGACCCCGCTGGTGGCGCTGCTGTGCTTCGCCGGCTTGCGCTCCATCCCCGATGCCTACTACCAGGCCGCGCGCATCGACGGCGCCAGCCGCCTGGCCGTGTTCCGCTACATCCAGCTGCCCAAGCTGCGCGGGGTGCTCATGATCGCGGTGCTGCTGCGCTTCATGGACAGCTTCATGATCTACACCGAGCCCTTCGTGCTCACCGGCGGCGGGCCGGGCAACGCCACCACGTTCCTGAGCCAGTACCTCACGCAAAAGGCCGTGGGCCAGTTCGACCTCGGACCGGCCGCGGCGTTCTCGCTGATCTACTTCCTCATCATCCTGCTGCTGTGCTTCGTCCTCTACAACTGGATGCAGCGCGTGGGCAGCGCCGAGAAGGCGGAGGGCCTCCATGGCTAGCGTCGACGCCCTGCAACCGAGCGCCCGCGCGCGCGCCCATGCGCGGCTGCTGAGCCGCCTGCGCCTGCACCCCCGCACGCTGTTCCTGCTCGCCTACCTGGTGTTTGCCGTGCTGCCCATCTACTGGATGGTCAACATGAGCTTCAAGACCAACGCCGAGATCCTCTCCAGCTTCTCGGTGCTGCCACGGGAGTTCACGCTGGAGAACTACCGCACCATCTTCACCGACCCGTCGTGGTACTCGGGCTACATCAACAGCCTGATCTACGTGGCGCTGAACACCGTCATTTCCGTCACGGTGGCGCTGCCCGCGGCGTACGCCTTCAGCCGCTACAGCTTCCTGGGCGACAAGCACGTCTTCTTCTGGTTGCTCACCAACCGCATGACGCCGCCGGCGGTGTTCCTGCTGCCGTTCTTCCAGCTCTACACGACGCTGGGACTGATGGACACGCACCTGGCGGTGGCGCTGGCGCACCTGGTGTTCAACGTGCCGCTGGCGGTGTGGATCCTGGAGGGCTTCATGAGCGGCATCCCGCGCGAGATCGACGAGACCGCCTACATCGACGGCTACTCGTTCCCGCGCTTCTTCCTGACCATCTTCCTGCCGCTGATCAAGGCCGGCGTGGGCGTGGCCGCCTTCTTCTGCTTCATGTTCAGCTGGGTGGAGCTGCTGCTGGCGCGCACGCTCACCAGCGTCGATGCCAAGCCCATCGTCGCCACCATGACGCGCACCGTCAGCGCCTCGGGCATGGACTGGGCAGTGCTGGCGGCCGCCGGCACGCTCACCATCGTGCCCGGGGCGATCGTGATCTGGTTCGTGCGCCACTACATCGCCCGCGGCTTCGCCATGGGCCGGGTCTGAAGCCGGGAGCCGCCCATGTTCGACTGGATGGTCTGGACTACGCCGGTGGCGGCTTTCTTCGGCGCCATCGCCGTGCTGCTGGCCGGCATGACGCTATGGGAGATCCGGTCGCCCACCACGCTGCGCAAGGGCTTCCTGCCCATCGCCACCACGCGCGGCGACCGGCTCTTCATCGGGCTGCTGACGGCGGCCTACATCAACCTGGGCTTCGTCGGCGTGGCAGGGCGCCTGCAGCAGTGGCTCAAGCTCGACAGCGAGCCCAGCGTGTGGATCAGCTTCGTGCTGTCGATGGCGGTGCTGGTGCTGATCATGCGCCGCGGCTGAAGCCGCGCACGGCTTTGCGACGGTCCTGCAGCCCTTTCGCACCCCGGGCCGCAGGGCCAGCGATCCTGACCAAGGGGCGCCACGGAAAACAAGGAGACGACCATGAGACTGCGCTACTCCGCACTGGCCCTGGCGGCCTGCACCGCGCTGACAGGCCAGGCGCTGGCCGGCGAGGCCGAGGCCAAGCGATGGATCGACAGCGAGTTCCAGCCCTCCACGCTGACCAAGGAGCAGCAGATGGCGGAGCTGAAATGGTTCATCGAGGCGGCCGACAAGCTCAAGGCCAAGGGCGTCAAGGAAATCAGCGTGGTGTCGGAGACCATCACCACGCACGAGTACGAGTCCAAGACGCTGGCCAGGGCGTTCGAGGAGATCACCGGCATCCGCGTCAAGCACGACCTGATCCAGGAAGGCGACGTGGTGGAGAAGCTGCAGACCTCGATGCAGTCGGGCAAGAGCATCTACGACGGCTGGATCAGCGACTCCGACCTCATCGGCACCCATTACCGCTACGGCAAGGTCATGAACCTCACCGACTACATGGCGGGCAAGGGGCGCGAGTGGACCAACCCGGGCCTGGACCTCAAGGACTTCATCGGCACCAAGTTCACCACCGCCCCGGACGGCAAGCTCTACCAGCTGCCCGACCAGCAGTTCGCCAACCTCTACTGGTTCCGTGCCGACTTGTTCGCGCGCCAGGACCTCAAGGACAAGTTCAAGGCCAAGTACGGCTACGAGCTGGGCGTGCCGCTGAACTGGAGCGCCTACGAGGACATTGCCGACTTCTTCACCAACGACGTGAAGACCATCGACGGCAAGCCGATCTACGGGCACATGGACTACGGCAAGAAGGACCCCAGCCTGGGCTGGCGCTTCACCGACGCGTGGCTGTCCATGGCCGGCTCGGCCGACATCGGCACGCCCAACGGCCTGCCCATCGACGAGTGGGGCATCCGGGTGGCGGACGACAAGTGCACGCCCGTGGGCGCGAGCGTGGCCCGCGGCGGCGCGGCCAACTCGCCCGCGGCGGTGTACGCGCTGACCAAGTACGTGGACTGGATGAAGAAGTACGCGCCCAAGGAAGCCATGGGCATGACCTTCGGCGAGGCCGGGCCGGTACCGGCCCAGGGGCAGATCGCCCAGCAGATCTTCTGGTACACCGCCTTCACCGCGGACATGACCAAGCCGGGGCTGCCGGTGGTGAACGCCGACGGCACGCCCAAGTGGCGCATGGCGCCCGGACCCAACGGCCCGTACTGGAAGCAGGGCATGCAAAACGGCTACCAGGACGTGGGCTCCTGGACGTTCTTCTCCGGCCATGACGAGAACCGCACGGCCGCGGCCTGGCTGTACGCGCAGTTCGTCACCGCCAAGACCACCTCGCTGAAGAAGACGCTGGTGGGGCTCACGCCGATCCGCGAGTCCGACATCCAGAGCAAGGCCATGACGGACATGGCTCCGAAGCTGGGCGGGCTGGTCGAGTTCTACCGCTCGCCGGCGCGCGTGGCGTGGTCGCCCACGGGCACGAACGTGCCCGACTACCCCAAGCTCGCCCAGCTGTGGTGGAAGAACGTGGCCACCGCCGTCACCGGCGAGAAGACGCCGCAGGCGGCGATGGACAACCTGGCCGCGGAGATGGACCAGGTGATGGCGCGGCTGGAGCGCGCGGGCATGGCCAAGTGCGCGCCCAAGCTCAATCCCAAGGGTGACCCGGCCAAGTACCTGAGCACCAAGGCCGCGCCCTGGGCCAAGCTCGACAACGAGAAGCCCAAGGGCCAGACCATCGCCTACGACACCCTGCTGGCCGCGTGGAAGGCAGGCAAGGAGCGCTGAGCAGCGCCAGCGCCGCCGCACGGCTGCAGCCGTGCGTGCGGCTGAACGTTTGAGAAGCAGGAGGTCACCATGGACAGCCGGTCCCCCAGCCCGAACCTCTACAACGAGGACCTTGCCCCCGCCAAGGAACGGCACTGGGGCGCCTTCTCGATCTTCAACGTCTGGACCTCCGACGTGCACAGCCTCTGGGGTTACTACCTCGCGGCGAGCCTGTTCCTGCTGTGCGGCAGCTTTGCGAACTTCCTGCTCGCCATCGGGCTGTCGTCCCTGGTGATCTTCTTCCTCATGAATCTCATCGGCTACGCCGGCGAGAAGACCGGCGTGCCGTACCCGGTGCTGGCCCGCGCCAGCTTCGGCGTCTGGGGCGCCAACCTGGCGGCCCTCGTGCGCGCGGTGGTCGCCTGCTTCTGGTACGGGGCGCAGACGGCTGCGGCTTCCAGCGCGCTGGTGGCGCTGCTGGTGCGCAACGAGTCGATGCTCGCCTTCCACCGCGAGGTGCACGTGCTGGGCCACTCGGGCCTGGAATTCATCTGCTACGTGCTGGTCTGGGCGCTGCAGCTGCTGATCATCCAGAGGGGTATGGAGACCGTGCGCAGGTTCCAGGACTGGGCCGGCCCGGCGGTGTGGATCGCCATGCTGGTGCTGGCCGTCGGGCTGATCGTCAAGGCCGGAGGCTTCAGCCTGAGCCACGGCATCCCCATGGAGGTGCTGCTGGAAAAGACCAAGGACGCCGGCGTCACCGGCGAGCCGGGCTCCTTCTGGGCGCTGATGGCCGTGGGCGCCACCTGGATCACCTACTTCGCCGCCCTGTACCTCAATTTCTGCGACTTCTCGCGCTACGCCAAGGACAAGGCCGCGGTGCGCAGGGGCAACCTCTGGGGGCTTCCCATCAACCTGGTCGCCTTCTCGCTGGTGGCCGGTGTGACGACGATCGCGGCCTTCCAGGTCTACGGCGAGGTGCTGCTGCACCCCGAGCAGATCTCGGCCAAGTTCGACAGCTGGGTGCTGGCCGGCATCGCCGCGCTGACCTTCATGGTGGCCACGCTGGGCATCAACGTGGTGGCCAACTTCGTCTCGGCGGCCTTCGACGTCAGCAATGTCTTCCCGCGGCGCATCAACTTCAAGAAGGGGGGCTACATCGCGGCGGCCATTGCGCTCGTGCTCTACCCGTTCTCCCCCTGGGAGAGCGGCGCGGCGCACTTCGTCAACGCCATCGGAGCCACCATGGGCCCGCTGCTGGGCGTCATCCTGGTCGACTACTACCTCGTGGCCAAGGGCCGCATCGACGTGCAGGCCCTGTACGACGAGCACGGCCGCTACCGCTACGAGGGCGGATGGAACATCAATGCGCTGGCGGCCACCGGTGTGGGAGCCGTGTTCTCGACGCTGCTGCCCACCTTCACGAAGCTGCTGCCGGCATGGTGGGGAACGTATGGCTGGTTCTTCGGCGTGGTGATCGCGGGCGGCACGTACTGGTTGCTCGCCACGGTGCGCCCGGCTCGCTCGGGCGCTGGCCTCGCGCCCACGGCCTGAGGGGCCCAACCTTCGCTGTCCGCCGGGTCACAGCGCTCACACGGCAAGCATGTCGGCGCGACCCCAGCCAACACGGCACATGGCGACATCGAAGCTTCCTGTTGCGCTGCCGGCGCACTGGTACGCCGAGGACGATTGGCGCGGCACCCTCATCCACGCCGTGGACCGGAAGGGCCACATCCTGGCCTCGGTCACGGTCAACGAAACCGTGCGCGGCTACCTGATCGGCGTGCAGGCGGTGCCTGCGTTCCATGGCAAGGCCAAGCGCTACATGCGTCGTGGCTGGCGCCTGCGGCTCTACCGGGACGCGCTGGCGGCGCTGATGTCGGCCTGGCGCGGCTTGCAGCGAGCCGACTTGCGGGAACCGGTTCTCCATGGCGCCGCACGGCAGCCTCCTGGAGACAACGCCGCGTCGCCAGGAATGCCTGCCGGCACGCAGCGGCGGTCCTGATGGCCAGCGCCATCCGCTGGTTCGCGTGCAGCGCAAAACCACTGCCGCGCCCCGGTGGACGATGATGGCGCTGGCCGTGCAGGCGCGGATCGCGGCTTGGCAAGCCTTGAAGTTCCCTCGCCACACGGGCATCGGCCGGTGTCCACCGTCTTGGAGGCGGCATCCCGCAGGCGTGGATGCCGCCTTTCACCGACACGGCGAGGGAACGTCCAGGCACGCTCACGAAGGCAAATCAGATTGCCGTCATCGGCTCGATGACCGTGCGCACCTCGGTGACCTTGCTCGCCGGGAAGCCGCTGATGCGAGCGTGCTCGTGCACCGCCGCCTCGTTCTCGGCGAGGTAGACGCAGAAGGTCTTGTCGTCCACGACGTAGGACTGCACCCACTGCACCTTGCCGCCGAGTTCGGCCAGCGCGGCATTGGAGGTGGCCGAGGCTTCCTTGAACTGCTGGCCGGTGAGAGAGCCCACGCCGGGGATATCTCGTTCGATCAGATAGCGCTTCATGGTGTGATTCTTTCGAAGTCCCGCAGCGGTGGATGGACCTGGCGATCGCGCTGCGGGCGGGCGACCGTTTGGCGTTGCGCACTGCAAGTTGCGCGGGGTCAAAAGGCTGGCCCGTGAAGTGGGTTGGCCTTGGAACGAAGCGTAGGCGGCAGGGGCCGCGACGTCCTTGGCGCGGGCTGATCAATTCCTGATCTTTCCTGCCATGCACCGTGCCGCGCCACCGACATCGAACGCCTGCCTCACGCGCACCCATGCCCGCGCCCTCGTGGCCGTTTGCCATCGCCTTCGTTCTTGCCTCACGGCAGCTGGGCGACCAGCATTCGAGCTTTCCGTGGAGCCTTCGCATGCAGCCTCGAATCACCGTCATCACGCTGGGCGTCGACAACCTGGAGGCAGCGCTGCGCTTCTACCGGGACGGGCTCGGCTTTCACTCCGAAGGCCTGGTCGGGCAGGAGTTCGAGCACGGCGCCGTGGCCTTCTTCGACCTGCAGCCGGGCCTGCGCCTGGCGCTCTGGCCCCGGGCGAGCATCGCGCACGACTGCGGCCTGCCCCAGACTCCCCGCAGCCCGACGGAGCTGACGCTCGGCCACAACGTCGCCTCCAGAGAGGAAGTGGACCGCGTCATGAGCCAGGCACAAGCGGCGGGCGCCACGATCGTGAAGGCCGCGCAGGCAACCTTCTGGGGTGGCTACGCCGGCTACTTCCAGGATCCGGACGGCCATCTGTGGGAGGCGGTATGGAACCCGGCCTTCAGCGACGGCTGAAAAGTGGCTACTGCAAGGGCGTGAAGAACGGAACGTCCTTGTCCTTGACCATCCACACGACAAACTTCGCGGGCCGGGTGGCGCTGGCATTGCGGCCGACCAGGTGCACGTCGGAAGGAGCTTCGTAGAAAGTCTGTCCCTCGGTCAGCGCGACTTCCTTGCCACCCTTGACGCCCATCACGATGGAGCCTTCGAGCACGTAGACGAAGGCATGCGCATCGTGGCGGTGAACGGGGTCCGATGCGCCCGGCGCGTAGTCCACCGTGATCATCAGCGCTTCCTTGCCGGGGATGTTCTCCAGCGCCTGGGTCATCAGCGTTGCGACGGCAATGTCCGGGGATGCCACGGCTTGTTGAGTGGCCAGCGCGGCGCATGCCAGGCACAGCAGCGACACGATCTTCCTGAGTTTGGGCATGGGTGTTCCTTGCCTGGGGTTCGACACGACGGAGACGGGCTCGCTCTTGCGCACTTGCGCGCCAGGGCTCAGGCCGCGGCGGCCTGAGCCGCCAGCCAGCTCTCCAGCGACGTGGTACCGATGCGCGCGCCCGGCCCGGGGGTCAGCGACTCATCGCTCAGGCGGGAGCCGAAGTACGGCGCGTCGTCGTCGGTGAGCACCTCGCGGGTGTCCTTGGCGGCGCGCAGCACGTGGCGGACCAGTTCGTCCAGCGGGATGGCCTGCGGGCCTGCCACCTCGCACAGGCCGTTGAGTGGCGGCCGGGACACGACCTCGGCCAGCGCGTGGGCCACGTCCAGCGCGGCGATAGGTTGCAGCGTGGCGGACGACACCCGTACCGCCTGGCCGCTGGTGCTGGTATCCGCGATGGGCTTCAAAAACTCGAAGAACTGCGTCGCCCGCACGATGGTGAAGGGGACCTTGCCGTTCCTGATGAGCGACTCCTGCGCCACCTTGGCGCGCAGGTAGCCGTTGTCGGGCAGGCGTTCGCTGCCCACGACGGAGAGGGCGACGTGGTGGCGCACGCCAGCCTGCGCTTCGGCGGCCAGCAGGTTGCGGGTAGAGGACTGGAAGAAGGCCAGTACGGCATCACTCTCGAACGAGGGCGAGTTGGATACGTCCACGACGACCTCGGCGCCGGCCAGGGCCTGGGGCAGCCCTTCGCCGGTGACGGCGTTGACGCCCGTCGAAGGCGACGCCGCCGTCACTTCGTGGCCAGCTTGCCGGAGCAAGACGGCGAGGTTTTTCCCGATGAGGCCGCTGCCTCCGATGATCACGACTTTCATGCCGAGCCCTTCGATGTGCTGGGTGGAACCGGGACGGCAAGCCCGTGCTGCCATCCATGCCCCTGAAGACGTTGGGCATCGGTGCGTTGTGACAGCCCGTGCCATGAATTTCTTGCCCGTGCCAGGCAAAGCCCGGGAGCCGGCTCATGCCATTTTTCAGGGCGGCAAGAGAGCAAAGCTCCACAGAGATGACGCCATGGACCGGTTGAAGGATCGAAGATCACTTTGCAGCGGTGAACTCGCAGAAGACCCACCGGCGATACCCAGTGCCCCATCCGGGTTGCCGCGAAGCGGTCGCAGCAGGGTTCTTCTGCGCGGGCCAACCGAGCCCATGGCCCGATTGCCGGGCTCTCAGGTCAGGCTGCCGACCCAGTTCTCCAACAACAGGCCAGGTATCCGCTCGAATTCACCGAGGTTGTTGGTGACCAGGGTCAACCCTTCGCTGCGTGCGTGGGCCGCGATGTGCAAGTCGTTGATGCCAATGGGTCGCCCGGCTTTCTCCAACGCAGAGCGGATGGCGCCATAGTGTGCAGAGGCCTTGGCAGAGTAGGGCAGCACTTCGAGCAGGCTGGCGAACTCTTCCACCACTGCAAGGTTTTGCGCGACCTTGGCACTCTTCTCGGCACCGTGGTAAAGCTCGCTCAGGGTGATGGACGAGATGGCCATGCGACCGGCGTTCTCGTTGAATACGCCCATCACCTCGATCGGACGCCGCTTGATGACGTAGATGACGATGTTGGTGTCGAGCAGGTACTTCAGCATCGCGGCGTCGATGTCAGTCAGAAGACTTCGCGTTCGGCCTGCTGCTGGGTAGCACGCTCGGCCATGAAGTCCTCGGACACCCGCGGCCCGTTCAAGAAGAACTCGTCCCAGGTGTGACCCACCGGCGAGATGATGCGGTCCACGCCGCGGGCGCGCACCTGAACCTTCTTGACGCCTTCTGGCAGGCGCACATCCGCCGGCAGACGCACGGCCTGAGATCGGTTGTTGGTGAAGACGGACGAGATGCTCATCGCAGACCTCCGAATGGGATATACCAAAAGTATATGCCATTTCCCGGTGACTCCACCGGTGAACAGTGGAATTCCAGCGAGCGGCCCACTTCTGATGACAGCTTGTGGCCGGGGCTTTCTGTTTGGCTATGCACCACAGATTTGCCATCGAAGGCGGCCGCTCGAGGCCACGATGGCTGGCGCGGCCGCGAGCGCTCATCAGCCCGCTGTACCCGCTTTACAAGGAGGCCTGGCAGCTGCAGGCGAGCGACATGTTGCTCATCTACGTGGTCTACATGGGCGGGGCGCTGTGCGCGCTGCTGCTGGCCGGGCGCCTGCCCGACCGCGCGGGCTTCCGCCCCGTGCTGCAGGGCGGCCTGGCGCTGGCGCTGCTGGGCAACCTCATCAGCCTGCTGGCGTGTGGGACCGCGCCAGCCTGGGCCTTGGGCGCATCGTGGCGGGGGTGGCCTCCAGCGTCGTGTGACCAGCGCCAGCTCGGGCCTGTCCGCCTTGTCGCGCCCCGGCCAGCTGCAGCGCATGGCGATGGTCAACAGCCTCTTGATCGCCTTCGGCTTCGGCAGGCGCTGGGGACATCAGCGGCCGGCATGCAGCAGACCATCACCTTGTACGTGCTCGGCCTCGCGCTGGTTGTGCTCGCCGTTGCACGTGGCGCAGCCCGTTCGTGCACAGCCAGGCATCTCAGCCTGCAGGGACGCCGTCAGGGTCTCGACGTACCGCGCTTCTGATAGGTGCCCACGAGCTCGGCCTGCGCCAGCACATGGCCCTGCATCGCCTGCTCCAGTGCCGCCTTGGTCGGTTGCGGCAGCGCGGGTAGCACCGCGTCGAGGGCATAGAGCTTGAAGAAGTAGCGGTGGCGTCCGATGGGCGGGCACGGGCCGCCGTAGCCGCTGCGCTGCCAGTCGTTGAGCCCTTCGTGGGCGCCCTGGGGCGCTGCGCCGCCTTCGGGCAGTCCGCTCGTGTCGGGCGGGATGTTGTAGAGCACCCAGTGCACCCACGTGCGCTGCGGGGCGGCGGGATCGGGCGCATCCGGGTCGTCCACCACCAGCGCCAGGCTCCGGGTCCCGGAGGGCAGGCCGCTCCAGGCCAGCGCGGGCGCGCGGTCCTGTCCTTCGCAGGTATGGACGGCGGGGATCTCGCCATGGGCGGGGAAAGCGGGGGAGCTCAGGTCCATGGGCCCTCCTGTGGTGAGGCAAGCCCGCATGGAAACGCCGATCGTGCCCCGGTGCAAGCTGTCTTGTGCAACACGACCACTGGGCCGTGGTATCGAGCCTCCTCGGCTGGGGACGAGCATGCCGGACATCGCGTCGGTGTGCAGGCATCCGTTGTCCCTGCAGTGCATGCAATATATGACGATCATCATATTTCGCGCTACACTGCCGCCATGGACCGCCGACCCACCCGCAAGGAACTGACCCACGAGCGCATCGTCGAGACGGCTGCGCGCGCCATCCGCCGCGCTGGTTTCCAGGGCGTGGGCGTGGCCGACATCATGAAGGAGGCCGGCCTGACGCACGGCGGCTTCTACGCACACTTCGACTCGCGCGACGCGTTGCTGGTGGAAGCGCTGGAGCACGCCGGGCGCGACAGCGCGGCGCGCATCGCTCAGGCTACGGTGCCGCGTTGCTCGCGCGGCGCCAGTCCTTTGCGCGCGCTGGTGGAGAGCTACCTGTCCGAAGCACACCTGTGCGCTGTCGATGAGGGTTGCCCGGTGGCCGCGCTGGCCAGCGAGATGCCGCACCAGGCACCCCAGGTACGCGAGGCCGCGGCTCAGCGCGTGCACGCCCTCATCGCCCTGGTGCAGCAAGCACTGCCCGCCACGGTGCCCAAGGGCAGCGCCGAGGCCGTTGCCAGCCAGATGATCGGCGCGCTGCAGCTCGCGCGCGCCCTGGGCGACAACGCGCAGGGCAGGGCCTTGCTGTCGCGCACCCGCCAGGCGCTGCTGGCCCAGTTCAACGCCGTCCCGCCCTCGGCAGACGCCATGAGCTGAAACACTTTCCCGCCACCGCAGCCGGTGGCGCCTACCGGTTGCCCTGAAATATGATGATCATCATATTGATGGGCTGCTTTCTCCCTCCCGTCCCAAGGACTTGCCATGAAACTCGACAACGCCACCGTCCTCATCACCGGCGCCAACCGCGGCCTGGGCCTCGCGTTCGCGCGGCATGCGCTCTTGCGCGGTGCACGCCGCGTGCTCGCCGGCGCCCGCGACCCGCACAGCGTGACGCTGCCCGGCGTCGAGCCTGTGCGGCTGGACGTGACGCGGGCCGAGGACGTGGCCGCCGCGGCGCAGCGGCATGGCGACGTCACGCTGCTGATCAACAACGCCGGCGTCGCCGAGCTCGGGGCGTTCCTGGCCGAAGGCAGCGAGGCGTCGGCGCGCCGGCAGATGGAGGTCAATTACTTCGGCCCGTTGCGGCTGAGCCGGGCTTTCGCCCCGGTGCTGGCGGCCCAGGGCGGCGGCGCGCTGCTCAACGTGCTGTCCGTCGCGAGCTGGGTGCACAGCATGGAACTGGGCGTGTACGGCGCGACCAAGGCCGCGGCCTGGGCGCTGACCAACGGCCTGCGCCACGAGCTGCGCCCGCAGGGCACGCAGGTGCTGGCGCTGCACATGGGTTTCGTGGACACCGACATGACCCGCGGGATCGAGGTTCCGAAGTCCAGCGCCGACGACATCGTGCGCCGCGCCTTCGATGCCCTGGAGGGCGGTGCCGAGGAGGTGCTGGCCGACGAGCTCACGCGCGCGGTCAAGCAGGGGCTCTCGGCCGAGCCCGGCATCTACCTGCAGCCGCGCTGACATCTACAGCCTGGGCTGGCCCTGGGCCTTCTACCTGAACCTGCCGCTTCTACGCGCTCATCGGCGCGTGGTTCCTCACGGTGCCGGGCCTGGAGAGCGGGTACCTCACGCAGTGGCTGCCGGGGCTGCTGCTCAGCGGCCTGGGCGTGGGCATGGTGCTGCCTTCGCGCACGGCGGCCGCGGTGAGCCGGCTGCCGTCCGGTCACTACGCGGTGAACCAGGCGACGCGCCAGATAGGCTCGGTGATCGGCGTGGCGCTAACAGTGCTGCTGGTGGGCCAAGCCGGCATGCAGCATGGCGACTTCTCGGGGCTGTACGTCCGGCACATCCTGCTGGCGCTGGTTGGCACAGCTGCACCAAGAGGTCCACGCCTGCCCAGGCCGTTCACAAGCGGGGCCGGTGGGCTTGCGCATGGCAGCGCCATCACTGCTGGAGCGGGTCATGCGTGAGCAGCGTCAACGCGCCGGCTGCGTACTGCGTTGAGCAGGCAAGGGTGACAGAACAAGCAGCGGGGACTGCGCTGGCGCCTGAGACGACGACGTGCAAGGAGGATGCAATTGAACAAGGGCAAGGACGGTGCGGTCGCTGCAGTGACGCTGGCGCTGGCCATCGTGTCGGCCGTCGGGCTGGCGGCCATGGGCGTCGCAGGCGAAGACCACGTGGCTGGGGTGGCGGCCTCGGCCACAGCGCAGCGCTGAGCAGCATGGGAATTCCGCAGCGCTGCCCATGAGGCACGGTGCCTTCAGCACTGCAGATGCGCACGCCCGGCGAGCGAGTCCGGCCGGATCTCGGCCCACGCGTCGCGCCAGGCGGTCTTGTCCTTGCCTTCCCATGGCACTGCCCGCAATCTATTTAACATAATCTCTATTGACGCGTGGATAACACTCAAGCAGCCAGAGCGCGCAGTCGCTGGTCAGGGAGCCAACTTGCGCAGCCTACGTGGCTGCTTCACCCGCTGGACAGCCGCGGAGCGAGAACTCCCTGTTGCAGAACACCGGCCCAGCCTGGCGTGCCGTAGCTATTGCCCGCCGCCCCGGCGCACACCCGTGTCCCGCACCACTTCGCCGTCTTCCTTGGTCAAGGGTGGCAGCGTCGGCACTGGCAGCAGCTCCAGCACCTTTTCCGAAGGACGGCACAGCGCGGTGCCCAGCGGCGTCACGACCAGTGGCCGGTTCATGAGGATCGGGTGTTGCACGATGAAGTCCAGCAATTGCTCGTCGCTCCACTTCGGGTCGTCCAGTCCCAGCTCCGCATAGGGCGTGCCCTTCTCGCGCAGCAGCGCGCGCACGCCCTGGCCCGTGGCAGCCACGAGGTCGCGCAGTTGCTCCTTCGAGGGTGGCGTCTTCAGGTACTCGACGACAGTGGGTTCGATGCCGGCGTGGCGGATGAGTGCCAGCGTGTTGCGCGAGGTGCCGCAGGCCGGGTTGTGGTAGATCGTGACGTTGTTCATCGGCGGCATTGTCTGCCGGCGCCGGGCAGGCTGCCAGTCAGCCGTGCCTTGCACATCCCCCAGGGGTGCTTGCACGCTCGCCGGCGCTATCCGCCATGCCACGACGGCGACGTTCCCATGGAGGGGCCGGACAAGGGCCGGGAAAAGAGTTGCGCATTCAACTGCACCATGACCGGCAAGGCTTCTGGAGGTGGCCCGGCGCCACACCGAGCGGTCGCAAGGTGCCTGGGCCGCAACGGAGGGCGCTGCCCCTGTCCCAGCCTGCGCATTCACCTTGAGGCAAACTGCTGCTTTTGGAAGGACTGCCGTGAGCGATCAACTCTCCATCGCCGGAACGGCATTGGAATACTTCCATGTCTGCGCGTTCTTCAACAGCCGCGACGAGGAGTACGACGTGCTCGCGCCCTTCTTTGCGCAAGGGGTGCGGCAAGGCGAGAAGAACGTCCATATCGTCGACCCCTGCCTGATGGACGAACACCGCGCGCGGCTGTCGGCGGCCGGAATCGATACATCCCGGTGCGAGGCCTGCGGGCTGCTTGAAATCCTCCCCTGGCGCAAGGCCTACCTGGACGAGCATGGCGCCTTCGACAAGGACCGCATGCTGGCCACACTGGATGCGATGACGACCTCGGTCCCCGATGGGGCTTACAGGCGCTTGCGGATCATGGGCAACATGGCCTGGGCGCTTCACGGGGGCGCTGCCACGCCCGAGAAACTCATCGAGTACGAAGCCGAGGTCAATGACGTGCTGTCGCGCAACCGCCAGCCGGCTGTGTGCGTGTACGACGTGTCCAAGCTCAGTGGCGCGATGATGATGGACCTGCTTCGCACCCATCCGTTGACGATCGTCGGTGGCGTCGTGCAGGAGAACCCGTTCTACACCCCTCCCGCCCAGATGCTGCAGGAACTGCGTGCCCGTGAGCAACCCGCCCCATCCGCCGCCTGAAGCTGGGCAGCAGCGCGACCGCTCGGACGCTCCTGGGCATCGTGGCGAACCTGCACCGTCCCAGGAGGTGCTGCGCGACCTGATGGGCCTGCTGGCCCTGCCGGCGCTGTGGGCAGGCAGGGACGGCGAAACCATCCTGGATCTCATGACCCAGGCGGTCGAGCGCATCGTGCCGCTCACGGTGTCCTGCGTGCAGGTCCCCATCCTGCCTTCGCAACCGGCCACGAGAGTGCTGCGGGTCAACGGGCGCGCCCTGGACGATGCACAGGCCCTTGCGTGGGCGCCTTTCGTGCAGGCCTGCAATGGCATGGCACACCACATGGACAAGTCGACGCTGCAGGACACGCCGCTGGGGCCGCTGCGCGTGATTCGTCTGTACCTGGGCTCGGGATTGCGCGGCGGCAGCATCTGGTTCGCCTCTCGTGACGAGGGTTTCCCGTCGCTGGCCCACAGTGCGATCCTGCGCGCTGCGGTATCGCTGGCCACGACCGGGCTGCACACCGCCCGGCTGAACCACGAACGCGAACAGGCCAGCCGTGCCAAGGACGAGTTCCTGGCCATGCTCGGACACGAGCTCAGAAACCCGCTGGCGCCCATCGTCACGGCCTTGCAGCTGATGCGGCGGCACAGCGATCAGCCACCCTCGCGGGAACAGGAAATCATCGAGCGCCAGGTCAACCACCTGACGCGCCTGGTTGACGATCTGATGGATGTCACCCGCATCACGCGTGGGCGGGTGGAGCTACAGCCGCAAGCAGTCGAGATACAAGCTGTCCTGGCCGAGGCGATCGAGGGCGTGAGCCCCTTGGTGGAACAGCGCCGGCACCAGCTGATACTGGAGGCCGCGCAGACGCCGGCCATGGTCATGGGCGACCCTGCGCGGTTGCGGCAGGTGTTTGTCAACCTGCTCACCAACGCCGCCAAGTACACCGATGCCGGCGGCCATATCGGGGTTCGGCTGGTCTGCTGCACCCATGCCGTGGAAATCGCCATCCAGGACGACGGCATCGGGATCGAGGCGAAGCTGCTGCCGCTCGTGTTCAACCTTTTCGAGCAGGGCACCACCACCATCGAGCGTTCGCAGGGTGGGCTGGGTATCGGGTTGGCCATCGTCAAGAACCTCGTTGACCTGCACCATGGCTCGGTAACGGCACACAGCGATGGAACCGGTCGTGGCTCGACCTTCACCGTGAGACTGCCACTGCACACGGACGTCGCGCCGCCGCTGCCGGCAGGCCGCCCGGTCATGGAGGCAGCGCAAGGCGGTCGCAGGCTGCGCCTGATGCTGGTTGACGACAACGCCGATGCCGTGCAAATGATGCACGACGCACTGGTCGCGCACGGCTTCGAAGTGGCCACCGCACCGGACCCGGTCGAAGCACTGAAGTTGTCTGCCGGCTTCGATCCTGACGTGGCCATACTCGACATCGGCTTGCCGGTGATGGATGGCTACGAGCTCGCGCACGAGCTGCGTCAAGTCAGCGGCATCAGCGACAAGCCCAGGCTCATTGCCTTGACGGGATACGGTCAGCCGAAGGATCGTGCGCGGGCAGCCGCTGCAGGGTTCGAATCGCACTTCGTGAAACCTGTCCATACGTCCACGCTGATTGCCGCCATCGAGGCGCTGTGTCGTCCCGGGCAGCCTCCAGTCCCCAGGGGCGATCACCGACGTGAACTACCGTGATCAGCCCTGGCGGATGCTGCCGGCCCCGCTGCGCACGGCTTCGAAAGCTTCAACCGCTGCTCCGAATCGAATCCGGTTGCGCATGCATATTCCTTAATATCATCGGCTTCATGGTAGGCACGTCCTTGGTTCACCGACTGCGCGTCAGACGACGTACCAGGCCCGTTCAATGGCCGCGACCTTGACCGGCCGCACGATGAAGCACAGCAGGTTGCTGTCGGGGCGCTACGGCCCCATCCGGCAGGCCAGTTCGGTGGGATCCCGGACCGTCGAGGCGCTAGGAGGCGCCACATGCCGCCTGGGGCCGTTCAGTGAACGGGGGCAGCCTGCTCCAGAATCTCGTTGAGCTCCCATGCGGACACTGCAGTGGCCGGTGGCACATCGGTCACCGCGACACCGATCCTGGCGACTCGCGTCATCAGATTGAGCTCGCCGATAGCCATGCCCAGCACCAGCTGCGAAGCCAGTGATCCCGGGATGCCATGGTCCATGTCGGTCACGGCCGTGGTGGGCACGAAGCAGGCAATGTCGAAGGCTCCAGGCTCGGACGAGCTGGGCTTGGCCAGGTACCGCACGGCACTGACGGGCACCTGCTTGTCGGCGATCTCCATGGCGCCAAAGTTCTCGGCCGCTTCTCGTGGAATCGGTGGCTTGAAGGCACAGGTCTTCAGCCCAGCCGGCAGCAGCGGGGCAGCGGCCACGAGCTCCAGCACCGCATCCATGCCTTCGGGGTCGCAGCCGCAGCTCACAGCCAGCAGGATGGCGCTGCCGCCGTCTGCCGGAACCTGCTCGATCTCCACTGACAGGCGATGGTCAAGCTCCTTGGCAGCATCGTCGAGCACCGGCACAAAGTCAGTGGCCTTGTCCACGGCCAGCTCCCAGTCGGGCGTGGCAGGTTCAAGCTCAAGCGGAGCACGCAGGACATCGGCATGCGACAGCACCGTGTCCCAGAAACTGCGCGCCTTCTCGTGATTCATGGCTTCTCCAGTCACTTCAGCGCGGGGGCGCCGTGAGCGCTTGAGCATACGTCCGCTGGAGCGCGCCGCGCAGGGCCCCGCTCACGTTCTCGTGCTGGCCGCAGTCGCACCACAGGCCGGGTGGATACTGCGCCATCGGGGATTGAGGAGTACCCTGTCTCGCAGCAGCGCAAAAGCCTGCCCGGGCTTGCTCGGACCACGCCTCGCGTCATNNGCCTCTGATGAATTTCAAGTGGGTTGCCGGGCATGAGGGTTGACCGCACTGAAGTCCAGCTTGCCGGCGATCAGGAAGATCACGGTCTTGATGGTGGCCATGCGGGTGAAGCCTCGGGCGCGGCGCTTGG
>Ga0065721_10049661_pt1 | contig 29479 bp, 28 predicted proteins | sample Mesricmetagenome_FD_59108 | JGI IMG/M metagenome (GOLD analysis project Ga0065721, IMG submission 59108) | Mesophilic microbial community from rice straw/compost enrichment Sample: eDNA_1 v2 (version 2) | ecosystem: Engineered > Solid waste > Grass > Composting > Bioreactor | place: USA: Davis...
CTGGGGCTTTCCCTTCCTCTCGCTTTCCCCGGGGCCGATCGGCCTGCCGCTGCCGCCGGGAATGGATCCGGCGGCGCTGTCGCTGTTCGTCGAAGCCACTTCTCCGGTGGATGATGCCGAGGCCGGACCGGATGCGGGCGGCGGTCTCGCCGCCCGGATCGCCGGCTGGCGCGATCTCTCCGACGCCGACCTCGACCAAGCACGCCGTCTCGTCGCCTTCCTGCGCAGCGAGGGCCTCGACCATCGCGCCGACGCGCCACCGCTCGACCCCGGCGATACGCTCGGACGGGAGCGGCCGCTGGTGATCGTGGTCGAGGAGGGGCCGGATGCGGATGGGCCGTCGCCCGCGCCGGGGCGCGAACGGCTCGGATTACGGATGCTCGACGCCGCGATCAGCGAGAATCCCGGCGCGGATGTGCTGGTCCGCTGCGCCGTGCCCGAGGGACCGGGGCAGGGACCGTGGCGGAGCCCGCTCGCGGCGGCGGCGCGCTCGCGGGGGCTCGATGTCGACGCCGGGCGAGTGTCGTGGGCCTCGCTGCTCGGCCGTGCCGCCCGGGTCCATGTCACCGGCGGCCTCCACGGTCTCGACGCCCTCGTCCACGGTGTTCCGGTGACGACCTTCGGTGCGCCCGTCTTCGCCGGCTGGGGCCTCACCGACGACCGCGACCTGCCGCGGCGCGGCGGCGCCGGACCTTCGCTCGAGGCTCTCGTCGCCGCGCTCCACCTCCACGGTGCCCGCTACGTCGATCCGCTGACCGGTGCGGCGACCGACGCGCTCTCCTTCGCGCGGCGGGCGGCTCTGATGCGGCGGCGGATGCTGGAGAACGCGGTGCCGACGGCGGTGGTCGGAGCGAAGAAGCACAAGCACCGGGCGATCCGGGTGTTTCTCGCCTCGCGCCTCGCCGGCCTCGACTTCACCGAAACGACCGGCCAGGCGGTTTCGAACGCGGCGGCGAGCGGCGGCCGGATCGCCGTCTGGGCCGGCAAGGAGCCGGCGGACCTTGCGGCCGCGGCCGCCGCGGAAGGCGTGCCGGTGGTGCGGATCGAGGACGGTTTCCTGCGCTCGGCCGGCCTCGGCGCCACCGGCGTCGCCGCCGCCTCGATGGTGGTCGACGCGGCCGGCATCTATTTCGACCCGGGGCGGCCGAGCGATCTGGAACGGCTGATCGAGGCCGGCGGCTTTCCGGCCGATCTGCTCGCCGAGGCGGCGCGGCTGCGGCGGGTGCTGGTCGAGGATCGGCTGACGAAATACAACGTCGGCCGGCGGCGGGAGGTCGTCGTCGCCGCGGCGCCGGGGCAGCGGCGCATCCTCGTGCCGGGGCAGGTCGAGGACGACGCCTCGATCCGGCTCGGCGCGCCGCAGGTCAACACCAACCGCGGCCTGCTCGCGGCGGTGCGGGCGGCGGCGCCGGACGCCTTCGTCGTCTACAAGCCGCATCCGGACGTCGAGGCCGGCAAGCGGCCCGGGCGGGTCGCAGCGGAGGATCTCGCCGGCCTCGCCGACGCGGTGGCCGACGAGACGTCGGTGACCAGCCTCTTTCCACTCGTCGACGAGGTCCACACCATGACGTCGCTGGTCGGCTTCGAGGCGCTGATCCGCGGCCTCGCCGTCACCGCCTGGGGTGCGCCGTTCTACGCCGGCTGGGGCCTCACCACCGACCGGATCGTGATGCCGCGCCGGCGCCGGCGGGCGAGCCTCGACGACCTCGTCGCCGCCGCCTTCCTGCTCTATCCGCGCTACGGAGACCCCGACCTCGGACTGCCCTGCGACGTCTGGCACGTGGTGAGCCGGCTCAAGGGCGAGGTCGACCCGCGGCGGGTGCCGCGGCTCGACCGGGCGGGGCGGCGGCGGGCGCTCGTGCGGTTCCTTACCGGGGGGCTGCTCGGGGGCGGGCTGCTCGCGAGGCTGCGCGGCGGCGGTCTCAGCCGTCCTTGATGCGGGCGAAGGCGGCGAGGGCGCGGTCGCGGGCGGCGTCGTGGTCGACGATCGGGTCGGGATAGTCGCGGCCGAGGGTGACGCCTGCGTCCTTCAGCACGCCGCGCGGCGCCTCCCACGGCTTCATCAGATACTTGTCCGGCAGCTTCGCCAGTTCCGGCACCCACTTGCGGACGTAGCCGCCGCGGCCGTCGAACTTCTCGCCCTGCAGCACCGGATTGAAGATCCGGAAATAGGGGGCGGCGTCCGCGCCCGAGCCCGCGACCCACTGCCAGCTCGCGGCGTTGTTGGCCGGATCGGCGTCGACCAGCGTGTCCCAGAACCAGGCTTCGCCCTCGCGCCAGTCGATCAGCAGGTGCTTGACGAGGAAGGAGGCGACGACCATGCGGACGCGGTTGTGCATCCAGCCCTCGTGCCAGAGTTCGCGCATGCCGGCGTCGACGATCGGATAGCCGGTCCGCCCGCGCCGCCACGCCTCGAGGTGGGCCGTGTCGGAGCGCCAGGGGAATCGGTCGAAGCGCGGGTTGAAATTCTCCGTGTGGAGTGCCGGGAACTGCCAGAGCAGGGCGTAGGAGAATTCGCGCCAGCCGACCTCGGAGAGGAACTTGTCGACCGCGGCGTCGCCCGCGTCCTCGCGCCGGGCGTTGGCGGCGTGCCAGATCACCCCTGGGGAGATCTCGCCGAAGGCGAGGTGGGGCGAAAGCCGCGAGGTGACCTCGGCGGCCGGCTCGTCGCGCTTCGCCTTGTAGCCGGCCAGCCGTTCTTCGAGGAAATCCGACAGGCGCTCGCGGGCGCCGGCCTCGCCCGGCGTCCAGCAGGCCGCCATGCCGCCGGCCCAGTCGGGCGTCTTCGGCTGCAACGCCCAGTCGCCGAGCCGCTCGCTCCGGCAGGTGCCGGTCCAGCCGTCGAGGTTGCGGGGGCGAGGCAGGGGCTGGCGCGGTGTACCCAGCACCTCCCGCGCCGCCTTCCAGAACGGCGTGAACACCTTGAAGGGGCCGCCGTCGCCCTTGGTGACGGCGAAGGGCTCGGCGAGCAGCGTGCCATTGTCGCTCGCCACCTCGACTCCATCCGCCCTGAGCCTTTCCTTGAGCGCCTTGTCGATGCCGACGCCGGCGGCGTCGTAGCGCCGGTTCCAGCGCACGGCGCCGGCCTTCGTCTCCCGCACGACCTGCGGCAGGACGCGTCCGGCCGCGCCGCGGCGCAGGACGAGCGGCACGCCGAGCGCGGCGAGGTCTTCGCCAAGCGCCGACAGGCTCGCGTGCAGCCACCACCGGCTCGCGGCGCCCGGCCGGCGCAGCCCTTCGCTCTCCTCGTCGAGAACGTAGAGCGCGACGAGCGGCCGTCCGCTTTCGCGGGCAAGGTGGAGGGCCGGATTGTCGTGAAGGCGCAGGTCGTTGCGGAACCAGACGATCGCGGGGGCAAGGCGGGAGGCGATGATCGTGCTCCTTCCGGGAGGAAGCGGCCGGGCCCGGGGCGAGGCGGTCGGCGACGCGGACGATCCGGGCGCAGGCCGGTGGCCGGGTGGCCGAGCGGGCCGGCCGGGGAGGGGTGTTTCCCTCGTAAACGACGCTCCGCTTGATTCAGATCAAGTCGTCGCGGCCGAAGCGGCGCGACCCTTCGGCGTCAACGCAAAGAGGTGCGACCATGCTTCGCCTCGCCGTCCTGGTCTGGATCGTTCTCGGCACCACGCTCGCCGGGTCCTTCCTCATTCCCGTCCTCGCCCTGCCGGAGCTGCAGGCGCAGGCGATGCGGATCCTGCCGCTCGCCGCCGCCGCCGGCTTCGTGCTCGCCATCCCCTTCGCCTGGCTCATTGCCCGCCGCATCGACGCCGCGACCCGGCGCCGGGTGTGACACGCCGCAAATGAGATCCGCGGACGGATCGTCCCGCGCCTGACCGCGCGGCCGGCCATGCCACGCCGGCTCCGCGCCGGGCGGAACGGCCGGAAGCGGCGACGCGATCCGCCCCGGGACCCACGCCGGCCCCTGCCGCGTGGGTGTTTGGCCACCGGTGCGCCGCGAACGGGCCGCCCGATCGCCGATGGCCGCTCGGCCGCGGCTCCTCGCTCCGCCATGGGACCGGCGACGTCCACCATGCCGGTCCGTCCCGGGACAGCGACCCGGTCGTTCGCGAGCATCGGCTCCCGCTGTCGGTCGCCTTGAGACCGCGCCGGCGTCCAAGGCCATCGCCCGACCGTCGTTCACCGTCGCGACGGGAGATCGTCCCTTGACGTGCATCCGCGACCGGATACCGTACGACTTACTCCGGCGGCGGCCAAATACCTGTGCCGAACCAGAAAAATCACGCACGGAAACACATCTCGCCCGCGCTCTTCGCGCGGCAGGAGAGAGGGAGAGACCATGAGTCCACTTTATCCGATCATTCTGGCCGGACTGCTGGCGGTCGCCTACGGGGTATGGGCGACGCAATCGGTGATGGCCGCGGATCCCGGCAACAAGCGGATGCAGGAGATCGCCGGCGCCATCCAGGAGGGCGCACAGGCCTATCTCAGCCGGCAGTACACCACCATCGCCATCGTCGGCGTGCTCATCTTCGTCCTCGTCGTCTTCCTTCTCTCGCTGCCCGTCGCGATCGGCTTCGCCATCGGCGCGATCCTCTCGGCCGCAGCCGGCTTCATCGGCATGAACGTGTCGGTCCGCGCCAACGTGCGCACGGCGCAGGCCTCCAGCATCAGCCTCGAGGCCGGGCTCGGCATCGCCTTCAAGGCCGGCGCCATCACCGGCATGCTGGTCGCCGGCCTCGCCCTGCTCGGCGTCGCGGCCTACTACCTGATTCTGACCCAGTTCATGGGCTACGCCACCAATGACCGCCTCGTCGTCGACGCTCTCGTCGCCCTCGGGTTCGGCGCCTCGCTGATCTCGATCTTCGCCCGCCTCGGCGGCGGCATCTTCACCAAGGGTGCCGACGTCGGCGGCGACCTCGTCGGAAAGGTCGAAGCCGGCATTCCCGAGGACGACCCGCGCAACCCGGCGACGATCGCCGACAACGTCGGCGACAACGTCGGCGACTGCGCCGGCATGGCGGCGGATCTGTTCGAGACCTACGCGGTGACCGTGGTCGCGACCATGGTGCTGGCGGCGATCTTCTTCGCCGGTCAGCCGGGCCTCGAGGCGGCGATGGTCTATCCGCTGGCGATCTGCGGCGCCTGCATCGTCACCTCGATCGCCGGCACCTTCTTCGTGAAGCTCGGCGCCAACAACTCGATCATGGGCGCGCTCTACAAGGGCCTCGTCGTCACCGGGGCGCTGTCGATCGTCGGCCTCGCCGTCGCCACCCAGTTCGTCACCGGCTGGGGCGAGGTCGGCGTCGAGAACGGCGTCGCCGTCACCGGCTTCGGCCTGTTCCTCTGCGGGCTCGTCGGCCTCGTCGTCACCGGCCTCATCGTCTGGATCACCGAGTATTACACCGGCACCGGCAAGCGGCCCGTGGTCTCGATCGCCCAGGCCTCGGTCACCGGCCACGGCACCAACGTGATCCAGGGCCTCGCGGTGTCGCTCGAGTCGACCGCGCTCCCCGCGCTCGTCATCGTCGGCGGCATCGTCGCCACCTTCCAGCTCGGCGGCCTGTTCGGCACGGCGATCGCGGTCACCACCATGCTCGGCATCGCCGGCATGATCGTCGCGCTCGACGCCTTCGGCCCGGTCACCGACAACGCCGGCGGCATCGCCGAGATGGCCGGCCTGCCACCGGAGGTGCGCCACACCACCGACGCCCTCGACGCCGTCGGCAACACGACCAAGGCCGTCACCAAGGGTTACGCGATCGGCTCGGCCGGTCTCGGCGCCCTGGTGCTGTTCGCCGCCTATTCCAACGACCTCGCCTATTTCTCCGCCAACGGGGCGACCTATCCCTATTTCGCGGACATCGGCACGGTCTCCTTCGACCTCTCCAACCCCTACGTCGTCGCCGGCCTGATCTTCGGCGGCCTCATCCCCTATCTCTTCGGCGGCATCGCCATGACCGCGGTCGGCCGGGCCGCCGGCGCTGTGGTCGAGGAGGTGCGCCGGCAGTTCCGCGAGAATCCGGGCATCATGAAAGGCACGGTGCGGCCGGACTACGCCCGCGCCGTCGACATGCTGACCCGGGCGGCGATCAAGGAGATGATCATCCCCTCGCTGCTGCCGGTGCTGGCGCCGGTCGTCGTCTACTTCGGCGTGCTGGCGATCTCCGGGTCGAAGGCCTCGGCCTTCGCCGCGCTCGGCGCCTCGCTGCTCGGCGTCATCGTCAACGGCCTCTTCGTCGCGATCTCGATGACCTCGGGCGGCGGTGCCTGGGACAACGCCAAGAAGAGCTTCGAGGACGGCTTCCTCGACAAGGACGGCGTGCGCCACATGAAAGGCTCGGAGGCCCACAAGGCTTCGGTCACCGGCGACACCGTCGGCGACCCCTACAAGGACACCGCCGGTCCGGCAGTGAACCCGGCGATCAAGATCACCAACATCGTCGCGCTGCTGCTGCTGGCGATCCTCGCCCACTGAACGGCAGGACGACGGGGGCGGGCAGGGGCCTTCTCCCGCCGTCGCCTTCCAGCCTCGCTCGCGAAGCGGACGCTGGAGCCGAAAACGGAAAGGGCCGGCGGGATGTCCCGCCGGCCCTTCGTTCTTCCCGGTGCAGCGGAACCGGCCGGATCAGAAGCCGGGATTGATCGAGGAGCCGAGGATCTGGCCGAGCAGCGTCAGATCCCGGCCGCTGGCCGGAGTGCGGCGGCTGATGAAGTCGAACACCTTGCCATCCTGGAGGCCATATTCCGCGATCTGGCGGACGTTGTTCTCGGCGTCGAAATAGACGACGAGGACGCGCTGGTCGGTCACCCTGCGGCCCCTGAGCGGGTTTTCCTCGATCGCCTGCGAGATGTAGTAGTAGGCCTTGGTTCCGCTGAGGGTCGAGGAGGTCGAGGGTGTGCCGAGCACGAGCAGGACCTGCTCTTCGCTGGAGCCGACCGGAACCTGTTCGAGGGCGTTCTCGGGCATGACGAAGCCGTGCTGCCGGGGCTGGGTGCCGCAGGCGGCGAGGGTGATCGCCAGTGCCGCCGCCGCGCCGAGGAGCACGCGCCGCGGCGCCTTCGCCGTAGAACTGCCGTGAGGTCTCGTCATTCCTGTCTCCCGCTCGCCTCTGCGCTCGCCGACACCCGGCCGGACCGGCGCCGGGGCCTTCCCGCCCGGCGATCCGGTCCTCCGCGCCGCGACGGCTCGACCGCCGGGCGCCGTGGTTGCGTCTTGGCATTCTGCGTAGCCTGCGCTACGTCCCATGGCAATCGTCTTGAGCGGACCGCCGCCTGACCCATCGACGGATCGTTATCCATGATATTCGCTGTCTTCCGCGGCCGGAGCGCCAGGGCGAGCGTCGAGCGTCTCTATGGCGCGGCGATGGCCGCCGCCCGCGAGGAGGCGCTCTACGCCGACCTCGGCGTCGCGGACAGCTTCGAGGGGCGCTTCGAAATGCTCGTGCTCACCGTCGGTCTGCTCACCCGCCGCCTCGCCGGCGACGAGGAGACGCGCGAGGTGTCGCGGGCGCTGATGGAGCATTTCTTCGCCGACATGGATCGCACCCTGCGGCAGATCGGCGTCGGCGACCTCTCGGTGCCCAAACGGATCAAGTCGATGTCGGAGGCGTTCTTCGGCCGTCTCGCCGTCTATGGCGAGGCACTCGACGCCGGCGACCGCGACCGCCTCGCCGCAGCCCTGCGCCGCAACGTCTACGCCGGTGGTGGGGCCGACGCGGCGGTGGGCAGGCTCGCCGACCACGTCCTTGCGATGGAGGCGGCGCTCGCCGCCCGCCCGGCCGCGGACGTCGCGGCCGGTGCGATCGGTCTGCCCTCGATTTCGCCCGCGGAAGGGAGAACGCCGTGACCGAGGAGAACCGCCGTCCCGTCCACTATCCGCTGCACCGCCCGGTCGCCGCCGATTCCCTGCCCGGACGCGGCAGCGACCTGCGCATCGTCGCTTCGCCGGAGGAATGCCGCGCCCTCGCCGCCGATCTCGGTATCGTCGCGGTCCGGTCGCTGGTCGCCGAGCTGCATCTGGCGCCGTGGCGCTCCGCCGGCCTCAGGGTCACCGGCCGGCTGCGCGGCGAGGTCACCCAGACTTGCGTCGTCACGCTCGATCCGGTCGACCAGGTCGTCGACGAGGACATCGACCTGCGTTTCCTGCCGGCGGCGATGATCGAAAAGCCGGGCGAGGAGATCGAGATCGACGCGCTCGACGAGGATCCGCCCGAGCCGCTTCCCGAGGGACAACTCGATCTCGGCCAGATCGTCGGCGAGCATCTCGCCCTCGGCCTCGACCCCTATCCCCGAGCGCCGGGCGCAGCCTTCGCCGAGGCTGCGCCCGAGCCCGATGCGGAACCGGAACGTCCTTCGCCCTTCGCGGCGCTGAAGGCTCTCAAGGGAGAGACCGAAGGGGATTGAGCGGGACGGCCTCCGGTTTGCCGAGGAAGCGACCGGCGCGGGGCCCCTATTGTGTCCCCGCCGGAAGCGGGTATGTTCGCCGCGCCTTCGGCAAAGGCCCGGCGGTCGATACCGCGTGTCGCCAAAGGTCGCCGCCCGGCGGCGGCGACGTCCGGGACGACGCGGACGAAGGACGGTCGGCAGGCGCCACGCCGCGACGCCGGCAGGGACGGAACGAGCACGAGGACGGGCGGCAGGGCATGGCGCAAACGATCACGATCGCCGTCGACGCGATGGGAGGCGACCACGGCCCCGCCGTCGTGCTCGCCGGCTGCGACCTCATCCTCGCCCGCCGGCCCGATATCCGTTTTCTTCTGTTCGGCCGGGAAACCGCCGTACAACCGGTCCTCGACGGCTATCCGAAGCTGCGCGAGGCGGCGACGCTTCGCCACTGCGACGTCGCCGTCGCCATGGACGACAAGCCGAGCCAGGCGCTGCGCGCCGGCCGCAACAAGTCGAGCATGTGGCGCGCCATCGACGCGGTGAAGACCGGCGAGGCCCGGGTCGCCGTCTCCGCCGGCAACACCGGCGCGCTGATGGCGATGTCGAAATTCTGCCTCAGGACCATGGCCAGCATCGACCGGCCGGCGATCGCGGCGATCTGGCCGACCCTCAGGGGCGAATCGATCGTGCTCGACGTCGGCGCGACCATCGGTGCCGACGCCCAGCAGCTCGTCGACTTCGCCGTGATGGGCGGGGCGATGGCGCGGGCGCTGTTCCATCTCGAGCGGCCGCGGGTCGGCCTGCTCAACATCGGCGTCGAGGAGGTCAAGGGTCTCGAAGAGGTCCGCACCGCCGCCGGGATGCTGCGCGAGGCCGGGCTGCCGATGATCGACTACGGCGGCTTCGTCGAGGGTGACGACATCGGTCGCGGCGTCGTCGACGTCGTCGTCACCGAGGGCTTCGCCGGCAACATCGCCCTGAAGACCGCCGAGGGCACGGCCAAGCAGGTCGGCACCTATCTTCGCGCGGCGATGAGCCGGACGCTGATGGCGAAGATCGGCTATTTCTTCGCGCGCGCGGCCTTCGACAGGCTTCGCGAGAAGATGGACCCGCGCAAGCTCAACGGCGGTGTCTTCCTCGGCCTCAACGGCATCGTCATCAAGAGCCACGGCGGCGCCGACGCCGAAGGCTTCGCCAGTGCCCTCGACCTTGCCTACGACATGGTCCGCAACGACCTGCAAGCGAAGATCCGTCAGGATCTCGAACGATACCATCGCGGAAAGCTCGGCGATCAGGACGCCGCGCAGGAGATGACGCCTTGACCCAGACGAGATCGGTCGTGATCGGGACCGGAAGCTATCTGCCGGAGCGCCTGCTGACCAACGACGACATGACGAAGATCGTCGACACCTCGGACGAGTGGATCGTCCAGCGGACCGGCATTCGCGAACGCCACATCGCCGCCGAGGGCGAGACGACGGGCGACCTCGCCTACCACGCCGCCGTCCGGGCGATCGAGGCGGCGGGGATCGAGGCCGGCGACATCGATCTCGTCATCCTCGCCACCGCGACGCCGGACAACACCTTCCCGGCGACCGCGACCAAGGTCCAGGCGCGGCTGGGCATCACCCATGGTGCGGCGTTCGACGTCCACGCCGTCTGCTCGGGCTTCCTCTACGCGCTGACGACGGCCGATTCGCTGATGAAGGCGGGCGTCGCCAAGCGGGCACTGGTGATCGGGGCCGAGACCTTCTCGCGCATCCTCGACTGGACCGACCGCACCACCTGCGTGCTGTTCGGCGACGGCGCCGGCGCCGTGGTGATCGAGGCCCGCGAGGCCACCGGCGGGCCGGGCGAGCGCGGCGTGATCACGGCGCGCCTGCGCTCCGACGGGCGGCATTGCGACAAACTCTACGTCGACGGCGGCCCGTCCTCGACGCAGACCGTCGGCCACCTGCGCATGGAGGGCCGCGAGGTCTACAAGTTCGCGGTCTCGGCGATCTCCGACGTCATCGAGGAGGCGTTCGCCCAGAGCGGCGAGAGCGCCGAGACGATCGACTGGTTCGTGCCGCACCAGGCCAACCGCCGCATCATCGAATCCTCGGCCAAAAAGCTCGGCATCGACGCGGAGAAGACCGTGCTGACGGTCGACCGCCACGGCAACACCTCGGCCGCCTCGATCCCGCTCGCCATCGACACGGCGGTGCGCGACGGCCGCATCAAGCAAGGCGATCTCGTGTTGCTCGAGGCGATGGGCGGCGGCTTCACCTGGGGCGCCGTGCTGGTGCGCTGGTGAGCGGCGCGGGTCGAATGCCCGTTTCGCCGGGATCGTCCCACGGCCGCGCGTGCGCGGTCTCCCGCGCCGTCATCCGCCTTTGAACACCGGTTCGCGCTTTTGCGCGAAGGCTGCGCGACCCTCCGTGTAGTCCGCACTGTCGAAGCAGGCTTCGGCCGCCGCGAGAGCGCGCACCTGCGCGGCGCTCGCCGGCCCGGCCCCGACCGCCGCGATGGCGAGCCGGGCCGCCTTCAGGGTCAGCGGGGCGAGACGGGCGATGTCGGCGACGTAGGCGCGGGTGAAGGCCTCGAGGTCGTCCGCCTCGACGAGGTGGTCGGCGAAGCCGGCCGCCGCGGCTTCCGCGGCGTCGATGCGGCGCGACGTGAAGATCAGATCCTTCGTTTTCGCCGGTCCGATCAGGCGGACGAAGTCGGCGATCGCCTCGGGCGGATAGGCGAGGCCGAGCCGGCCCGCGGGCACGGCGAAGCGGGCGCCCCGGGCGACGATGCGGATGTCGCAGGCCGCGGCGAGGCCCATGCCCCCACCGAGACAGAAGCCGCGAATCATCGCGACGGTCGGCAGCGCCGCCTCGCGCAACGCCGCGAAGGCTGCGACGTTGGCGGCCTCGTAGTCGCGCGAGGTCGCGGCATCGCGGCGGACGTCGCCGAACTCGGAAATGTCGGCGCCAGAGACGAAGTCCTCCTCGCCGCCGCCGCGCAGCACGATCGCGCGCAGCCCTTCGGTGGCGGACAGCGCGGCGATTCGCCCGGGCAGGGCGAGCCACATCGCCTTGGTGAGGGCGTTGCGCCGGCGGCGATTGTCGACGACGAGCCAGCCGATCGGCCCGTCGACCTCGACGCGGATGTCGAGCGTGTCCGCGCTGGCGTTTGCGTTCATCGAACCGATCCTCCGGTGCCTGTCACCGCAGCCCCGCTATAGACCAGATTTTCAGGCGAGGGGCGACGACGGCAGTGTCGCACGGCGGGCGGATGCCGCAGCGGCGCCACGGCGGGGAACCGGTGGCGGGCACGGCGGTTGGATGGTCAGGGCGCAGGCGCACGGCCGCAGATCCGCTGGCCGGCGCGAGATCCTGGAGCCTTCGGAATGGGACGGCGTTCTTCCCGATGGTCACGACTTCGCCGCATGTCGGGCGGAAATTCGAACTGGACGCGAGTAAGTCGCCGCCGCATCGGACGATCCTCGAAGTCAAGACCGGATCCGCTCTGAAAGGGTGAAATTTGGGGCTTGAGCCGGACGTCGCGGGGTCGTAAACAAACTCGCTCATAATATCAGCCTCTGCCGATTTCGTCGGGACGACGCAACGGAGCAGGGCTACCTCCCGCACCTCTGAGATGAATCCTTCTGGAGTGAATCCAGAAACCATTCGATTTTGTGGTGGAGACCTGTCATCGATGGCTTTGCTCTCGAGAGACTGGGCCGTACTCTTTGCTCGTCTGACCTTTGGCGCGTCTTGGCGTGATGAAATACTTGCGCGATCCCTTCCGCATGATCACTTCGTTCTGCTGAATCCCCGGGTTGCCGCGGACGAGCATCTCCTGCTCGGCTGGGACGGCGAGCGTCGACCGCTCTCGAGCGAGGAGCGCGAGCAGCTCGCCGCGCTGCTGACCCGGTACCTGCGCCGGTCGAGCCCCTTCAGCGGCGATCTCGTCGCCGCTCTCGGTGTGTGCCTCGGACGACATCGGGTTGCGATACCCGGCGGTCTCCTGCGCTCGCTCGTCGGGATTCGCCGCTGGCTCGGCGACGTCGAACTGCCGGCGCGGGGCGACGGGCTGTTCGCCGAGCGCCACCAGGACGTGCTGCCGATTTCGGTCGAAATGCTGGTCGCGGACATCGACCTCGCCGCAGGCCGGCTGCCGGACGAGCGGCGCGAAATCGCCGAGGGCATGCTGACGATGACGCTGCGCCGCTACGCCGTCGCGGCGGCGATGGATTTCCTGCCGATCCGCCCGGCCCGGATGCACCCGGCCGGCGCCGTCGTCTCCTCCGATCTCACCCCGCGGCTGCCACGGCCGCTGCAGAGGGCCGAGAAGGCGGGATGATCGTTCCGCCCTTCGTCCGGGAAGGGGAAGGCGCTCCCCGATCCCGCGCCTCTTGTGGTAGGCTGTGCCAACGACCCATATGCGGGGGAAAATCCCTCCCGGAAAGGACGCGAGCGTCATGGCGAGCATATCCAGCAGCACCGGCCAGAAGCCGCTAGCGGGCGCCCGCATCGAAACCGTCGACCCGGTGTGGCACCGCCTGCGCGCCGAGGCGGCCGAAGTGGTGGCGCGCGAGCCCGCCCTCGGCGGTTTCCTGCACCGCACCGTCCTCGACCAGACCCGGCTCGAGGACGCCGTCGCCGAACGGGTCGCCGATCGTCTCGATCATTCGGTGGTGCCGGCGGCGATGATCCGTCAGGCCTTCCGCGAGGCGATCGACGACGAAGCGTCGATCGGAGCGGCCTTCCGCGTCGACATCGTCGCCGTCACCGACCGCGATCCGGCCTGCGAGCGCTTCCTCGAGCCGCTGCTCTACTTCAAGGGCTTCCACGCCATCCAGGCCCAGCGCCTCGCCAACTGGCTGTGGACCCACGGCCGGGTCGACCTCGCGCTCTATCTGCAGTCGCGGGCGTCGGAGGTGTTCCAGGTCGACATCCATCCGGCGGTGAAGCTCGGACGCGGCCTGTTCTTCGACCACGCGACCGGCATCGTCATCGGCCAGACGGCGGTGATCGAGGACGACGTCTCGATCCTGCAGGGCGTCACCCTCGGCGGCACCGGCAAGGAGAGCGGCGACCGCCATCCGAAGATCCGCAAGGGCGTGCTGATCGGCGCCGGCGCCAAGGTGCTCGGCAACATCGAGGTCGGCCACTGCTCGCGCGTCGCCGCCGGCTCGGTGGTGCTGAAGCCCGTGCCGCCCTGCACCACGGTGGCGGGCGTACCGGCCCGCGTCGTCGGCGAAGCCGGCTGCTCGGAGCCGTCCCGCACCATGGACCAGATGCTGCGCTCGCCGGAGGAGTGATCCCGACCGACGTCGCCGTCGCCGTCGCCGGGCCCGGCGCCGTCGGGGCCGCGGGTCGTCCCGGGGTCTCGGCGAACGCCTCCTTCCGCCCGCGGTGATCCCGCCGCGCCGTGTTTTTCCCGGTGGCGGGGGATCGGCGACGACGTCGCTCCACCGGCCGGGGATTTCCGGCGACGGGGGTTGGATCGCCGGTCGGGCTGTGTCAGAAGGGCGGCGTGACAGCCGGCGCGGCAGAACGGCCGCCGGACCCCCTTGCCAACGGGCCCCGCCAGGCGGCGGGCGCGCCCGGGCCAGCCCAGAAAAGTGAGATCGGCGTGACCCGCGACGAAATTCAGAAAGTCGAGAAGTATCTGCGCAAGGTGTTCGCCTCGCCGACGATTTCGGTGCGCCTGCGCCCGAAGAAGGACGATTCGGCCGAGGTCTACGTCGGCGACGAGTTCGTCGGGATCCTGTTCAAGGACGAGGAAGACGGCGACCTGTCCTACAACTTCAACATGGCGGTTCTCGAAGTCGATCTCGAGTGATCGGTGCGGCAGAGGGGTCGGCGTCGTCGTGAGCGGCGCGGGCGTCCGGCCTTCCGGAGGGCGACCGGAAATGGCCGGTCGCCGTCGGCCCGGCCTTTTCCTCGTCCTTCGAGACGGTCGCTTCGCGCCTTCCTCGCGATGAGGAAAGAAGGTCAAGCCTCTGCGATAACGAGAGAAACCCTCATAGGCCTCATTCTGAAGACGCCGCGCCAGCGGCCGTCTCGAAGGACGAGGCCGGGCGCACCGACCTGCCACATCCACCGAAGCGGATGGTCGTGATCGCGGCTCTCACTGCCGCTTCGGGTTCGCACCCGGCCCGGTGTGGCGGCGGCGCCGTGGCCGCACACCGTCCCCCCGCCGCCGGAAGGGCCTACTTCAGAAAGACGCCGAAGCCGGTGAGCAGCGCCCGCGTCTGCCGGGTGATCTCGCGCCAATGCGGCAGCAGGCCCTTGCGGAACCGCAACTGCACCGAAAGCGTCTCGCCGGCGTGGAACTCGGACATGCAATTGGTGGGAAAGCCGCTGCCGTCGTCGCGCATGCAGTGAACGGTGAAGGGGCTGGTCGATCCCGCCTCGAAGAACACCTCCTCGCCGGCGAGGCCCGAATCCTCCGACAGCTCCCGACCCACCAGACCGGCCGGCGCTTCCACCCGCCGGTCGGTGAAGAAGTGCTGGTATACGCTGGAGAGGCGCCCGGCGCTGTCGGTCGCCGCCTGACGCTGCTGGATCGTCAGGGCGAAGAAGGGCGGCGTGTCGCCGTCGTCGGCGAAGTCGGCCCGCCGCTCGACCGAATAGCCCGTCATGGTCGGCCAGTGGACCATCAGGTCGACCCGCCCGAGCGGTTCACCGCGGCGCTGGCCCTCGTATCGGATCATGTTGGCCGGGATCATCAGCCGCGTCCCCGCCACGTCGACCGGAATCGGCGTCGGCGTCACGGAGCGGTCGTTCTCACCGTGGAACTCGCCCGACCAGCGGATCGCATAGTCGACCACGAGCAGCGTTCCGGCGATCATCAGGCAGAAGGTGAGGATGCGGAACGTCCAGCCCCCGTCGCTGCCCTGAGCGCGCCGGCGCCGGACCTCGAAATGGCTCTGGTCGATGTCGAGCGGACTGGTTCTCGGGGACGTGGCGGCCTCCCGCAATGGCACAGCGCCGCACCATGACGGCACGCGATAGCGATCGTTTCCTCTTCGAGGAAACCGCCGGCATGGTTAACATCCGGTAAACCATGCCAACCGCCGACCGGTATGGCCCTTGCGAGACCGGAGCGAGGGCGCGGGGTGCGTCTCGTTTTGACAACATCGATCGGGAGACGGCGACGATGGGCGGGGACCTCTACGCGGGACTGGTGGTGACGGTGGCGGGCTTCGTGGTCGCCGGCGTCATCGCCTCGTTCTATCAGCTGGTGACGGCGAAACCCTGCGGCTTCGAGATCGAGGACCGCGAGACCTTCCCGGTGCTGATGGCGGTCGTCACCTGCATGTTCGCCGGGCCGGTGATCCTGATGCGCAACGCCCTGCGCGGACGGCGGATCGAGCGGCGCCACGTCGGCTGGCTGGTCGCGACGACGCTGATCGCCGGCGGCTGGAGCCTCTGTTCGGGCACCGTGGTGCTGTCGTTCTTTTTCGCGCTCAAGTCGAGCATGATCTGAGGATCGGTACGGCGCGCCGGGTCGAGAGCGGAGTGGGGCGGGAACTGGCGCGGCGCCGACCGTCGCTCGCCCGGATCGCGGGACCTCGTGTCCTCACCGTCGAAACGGCGAGCGGGTGCGACCGCGGCGCGGGGCCGCCGGGGCTGGCATCGGCGGCGGCGAGGGGGTAATCGGGACGGACCGTCCCCGTCACCGTTCCCGCGAAAGGGTGCCCATGCCGATCTACGCTCTCGATGGAATTCGCCCGGTGCTGGCCGATGGCGACTGCTGGGTCGCCCCCGATGCGACGCTGATCGGCAAGGTCGTGCTGGAGGCCGGCTCCAGCGTCTGGTTCGGCTGCGTGTTGCGCGGCGACAACGAGGAAATCCGGATCGGGCCCGGCTCCAACGTCCAGGATGTCTGCGTCCTGCACACCGACATGGGCTTTCCGCTGACCATCGGAGCCAACTGCACCGTCGGCCACCGCGCCATGCTCCACGGCTGCACCATCGGCGACAATTCGCTGATCGGCATGGGCGCGACGCTGCTCAACGGCGCCCGCATCGGCCGCAACTGCCTGATCGGCGCCGGCGCCCTGATCCCGGAGGGCAAGGAAATCCCCGACAACTCGCTGGTCATGGGCATGCCCGGCAAGGTCGTGCGCGAGATCGACGAGGCCGCGGCCGAGCGGATGCGGCGCACCGCCGAGGGCTACGTGCGCAACTGGAAGCGCTTCCGCGACGGGCTGGCGACCTGACGCACCGGCGGTCGCAAGCTCGGCCGCTCGTCGATCGTTCTTTGAGGTCGGCGTTCACCGGAACCGGCGGTCGCGCCGCGCGCCGGCGTCCCGGCTCGTCCGCCTGCGGTCACGCCGTCAGCGGCGTACCAGCTTCTGCATGCCGTCACCGTAGCGGGCGCCGGAGAACAGCTCGGGCTTCGTCACGTCGTCGATCGCGGCGAGATCCTCGCTCGACAGCGTGACGTCGGCCGCGGCGACGTTCTCCTCGAGGCGGGCGATGCTGCGGGTTCCGGGGATCGGGACGATGAAGTCGCCCTGATGCAGCACCCAGGCGAGGGCGAGCTGCGCCGGCGTCACGCCCTTCTTCTCGGCGAGGCGGCGCACCGTGTCGACGACGGCGAGGTTGGCGGCGAAGTGCTCGCCCTGGAAGCGGGGCAGGGAGCGGCGGAAATCGCCCTCGGCGAGATCCTCGGCGGAGCGCATCGTGCCGGTCAGCATGCCGCGGCCGAGCGGCGAGAAGGGCACGAAGCCGATGCCGAGCTCGCGGCAGGTGTCGAGCACGTCGCCCTCCGGGTCGCGCGTCCACAGCGAATATTCGCTCTGAAGCGCGGCGACCGGATGGACCGCATGGGCCCGGCGCAGGGTGCCGGCGTCGACCTCCGACAGGCCGATCGCGCGGACCTTGCCGGCGGCGACGAGGTCGGCCATCGCCCCGACCGTCTCCTCCACCGGAACCTCCGGGTCGACGCGGTGGAGATAATAGAGATCGATCACCTCGATCCCGAGCCGCTTCAACGAAGCCTCCGCCACCGCCTTCGCGTTTTCCGGCCGGCCGTCGAGGCCGGCCATGCTGGCGGTGCCGGCGACGCCGGCCGCGATACGGAAACCGAACTTGGTTGCGATCGTGACCTTGTCGCGGAGGTCGCGCAGAGCGCGGCCGACCAGTTGCTCGTTGACGAAGGGGCCGTAGACCTCGGCGGTGTCGAACAGCGTCACGCCGATCTCGACGGCGCGGCGCAGGGTCCGTTCAGAGACGGCTTCGTCCTGACCGCCGTAGGCGTGGCTCATGCCCATGCAGCCGAGGCCGATGGCGGAGACGGCGAGGTAGGATCCCAGTCTGCGGGTCTGCATCGGTCTGTCCTTTCGAAAAATCAGGAGACGTCGGCGCACCGGCGGCGTTTCGCTCCCGGCTCTGCGGTCGGTGTGGGCACGGGAGGGAAGGGCGCCCGAAACCGGCACGGCGGTCATGCTCGTCCCGGCGGGAAGATGGTCGACCAATATCCACGGCCGTTTCAGGCATTTTCGCGGCGGAATGTCGTCGATCCCGCGGAACGGAAGCGACATCTTCCCGGCGAGGAGGTTGACACGACCGGCGCGAGGGTCGAGGTTCGACCAGGGTCAGACGACACGTGCTGACGCCGATCACCGACTTCTCCGGATTACCGGCGCGGTTCTCGCGTCGACTGTGGCTCGCCGCAGGCGATCGACATTTGCGGAGAAGGGACGCCCCATCCATCCGAGCGAAGAGGCGCGCGCCGTGTCCGACGACAGTGTTTCCGAATACGAGGTGGGCCAGGACAACATCCAGGTCCTCGGTCTCGACATCCACAATCCGGTCTTCATCATTTCGGCGGTCATCATCGTCGCCTTCGTGGTGGCGACCTCCGTCCTCCAGGTGCAGGCCACCGAGTTCTTCGGCTGGCTCCGGCCCGCGGTGACCGAGGCCTTCGACTGGCTGCTGGCGATCGCCGGCAACGTCTTCGTGCTGTTCTGCCTCGCCCTCATCGTCTCGCCGCTCGGCCGGATCCGGCTCGGCGGCGCGGACGCGCGGCCGGATTTCACCTATCCGGCCTGGTTCGCGATGCTGTTCGCGGCCGGCATGGGCATCGGCCTGATGTTCTTCGGTGTTTCCGAGCCGATCTCGCATTTCAACTCATCCTTCGCGGAAGGGGCCGGCTCCCCGGACAGTTGGGCTCCGCTCGGCGGCGCGGTCGGAGATGCGGCGGCGGCTCGCGACCTCGCCATGGCCGCCACCATCTTCCACTGGGGGCTGCATCCCTGGGGCATCTATGCCGTGGTCGGCCTCGCGCTGGCTTTCTTCTCCTACAATCAGGGCCTGCCGCTGACGGTGCGCTCGGCTTTCCACCCGCTGCTCGGCGATCGGATCTGGGGCTGGCCGGGCCACGTCATCGACACGCTGGCGGTGTTCGCGACGCTGTTCGGCCTCGCCACCTCGCTCGGTTTCGGCGCCGAACAGGCGCTCGCCGGCCTCAACCACATCTTCGGGATGCCGCAGACCGAGACCAACAAGATCCTGCTGATCATCGGCATCACCTCGGTCGCGCTGTTCTCGGTGGTCGCCGGCGTCGAGGCCGGGGTGAAGCGGCTCAGCGAGATCAACATGGTGCTCGCCGCGCTGCTCCTGGCGTTCGTCGTCGTGCTCGGACCGACGGTCGCGATCGTCACCGGATTCTTCGAATATCTCTGGGCCTATGCGGTCAACCTGCCGGCGCTCTCCAATTTCGTTGGGCGTACGGACAGCAACTTCTTCGACGGCTGGACCGCCTTCTACTGGGCCTGGTGGATCTCCTGGTCGCCCTTCGTCGGCATGTTCATCGCCCGCGTGTCGCGCGGACGCACGGTGCGCGAGTTCCTCACCTGCGTGCTGCTGATCCCCTCGCTGGTCTGCGTGCTGTGGATGACCGCCTTCGGCGGCACCGCCCTGCACCAGATCATCGAGAGCGGAACGACGGCGGTGGCCGAGGCCGACCTGCCGCTGCAACTCTTCGTCATGCTCGAGGCGCTGCCGCTCTCCACCATCACCTCCCTCGTCGGCATCGTTCTCGTCATCGTCTTCTTCGTGACGTCGTCCGATTCGGGCTCCCTGGTGATCGACACCATCACCGCCGGCGGCAAGGTGGACGCGCCGGTGCCGCAGCGGGTGTTCTGGGCGGTGTTCGAGGGCCTCGTCGCCATCGTTCTGCTGGCAGCCGGCGGGCTCGAAGCCCTGCAGGCGGCGGCGGTGACGACCGGCATCCCCTTCGCCGTGGTGCTGCTGGCGATGTGCTGGGCACTGTGGCGCGGTCTCGCGCGCGAGCGGGTGAAGACCGGTCTCGCGAAGCCGGCCTGAACGGCCGGATCGACCGCCCGGATCGGCGAGGGACCCGCGCAGCCGGACGGCGCGCGGGCCCTTTGCGTTTGGCTCCCATGGGGGCCGCCCCCGATCGCCCGCCGCCGGGCATCATAGCCGGACGAACAAACTACTGTTCGGTTCGCGTTCGGCCCCTGTGGATCAACGCGTCGATTCCGTCACGATGTTCGGCGGCGTGCCTTATGCGGACTAGCGGCGGCATCTCGGCGCAGCGGACCGGTGCGCAAACCGAACTCCCTCTCGGTCGTCATCGCCGGGCTCGACCCGGCGACCCATTGGCCGTGCGGCGAGGATCGGTCCAACGTTTTGTTGGAACCTGCTATCCCACTCTCGATGCCATTCCGACCGGTGAGGCGATTGGGTCACCGGCTCGAGGCCGGTGATGACGGAAGAGAGGCTGAGAACCCTGACGCACGCCCAATTCGTCGAACCGGACAGCAGTGGACGGAGTTGGCCGCCCCGACGACGCTCCTCGCTGCATCGCAGCGCGCGCATGGCCTTTCCCGCTGCGAGCGATTATAAGGCACGCGGGTGAAGGCGGCCGGAAGTGCCGCCCGCGGGACAGGATCTGGGCATGGAACTGTTGAGGACGGTCGCCGACCTGCGTGAGCGGATCGGCGCGGCGCGACGGAGCGGCCGGAGGATCGGCTTCGTTCCGACGATGGGCTATCTCCACGCCGGCCATCTGGAGCTGGTGCGCCGGGCGCGCGCTGTGGCGGACGTCGTCGTCGTCAGCATCTTCGTCAATCCGCTGCAGTTCGGCCCGAGCGAGGATTTCGCCCGCTATCCCTCGGACCTCGAGCGCGACGCCGCGCTGCTGACGTCGGCGGGGGCGGACCTGCTGTTCGCGCCCGCCGTGGACGAGGTCTATCCGCGGCCCATGGCGACGGTGGTCGACGTCCCCTCGCTCGGCGGCATGCTGGAGGGCGAGGTGCGGCCCGGCCATTTCGCCGGCGTGGCCACGGTGGTCTCCAAGCTGTTCAATTTCGTCCAGCCCGACGTCGCCTTCTTCGGCGAGAAGGACTATCAGCAACTGACGATCCTCCGGCGCATGGTCGAGGATCTCGCCTTTCCGATCGAAATCGTCGGGGTCGCGACGGTGCGCGAGGCCGACGGGCTGGCCTGTTCGTCCCGCAACGTCTATCTGAGCGTCGAGGAGCGGGCGGCGGCGGTGATCGTGCCGCGGGCGCTCGACGAGGCGGAGCGGCTGATCGCGGCCGGCGAGGTCGACGCCCCGGCGATCGAAGCCGCGGTGGCGGCCTTCATCGCCGGCGAGGGGCTGGCGCGGCCGGAGGTGGTCGCTTTGCGTGATCCGCAGACGCTCGCCGCGATCGAGGGACCGCTGCCCGAGGCGGTGCTGGTGCTGCTCTACGTGCGCATCGGTGCGACCCGGCTGCTCGACAACCGCGTGGTCCGGCGGCGCCTGCAACAAGCAGCGGAGTGAAAGATGAGTGTGCCGACCAAGCAGCGCCGACGCTCCACCGCCCAGATCCGGGCGATGAAGGGTCGTGAGGAGGCGATCGTCTGCCTGACGGCCTACACGACGCCGATCGCCCGGCTGTTCGACCCGCATGTCGACTTCCTGCTCGTCGGCGATTCCGTCGGCATGGTGTTCTACGGCTTCGACACGTCGCTGTCGGTGACGCTCGAGATGATGATCGCCCACGGCGCGGCCGTGGTGCGGGGGGCGACCTCGGCCTGCGTCATCGTCGACATGCCGTTCGGCTCCTATCAGGAATCCCCGGCGCAGGCCTTCCGCAACGCCGCCCGCGTCATGGTCGAGACCGGCTGCGACGGCGTCAAGATCGAGGGTGGCACCGAGATGGCCGAGACCATCCGCTTCCTCGTCGACCGCGGCATCCCGGTGCTCGGCCACGTCGGGCTGACGCCGCAGTCGATCAACGCCTTCGGCAGCTTCCGCTCGCGCGGACATTCGCCGGACGAGGCGGCGCGGATCATGGCCGACGTCAAGGCGGTGGAGGAGGCCGGCGCCTTCGCCATCGTCATCGAGGGCACCGTGGAGCCGCTGGCCAAGGCGATGACCGAGGCGGTGGCAGTGCCCACCATCGGCATCGGCGCCTCGGTCGACTGCGACGGCCAGGTGCTGGTCGCCGACGACATGCTCGGCATCTTCACCGACTTCAAGCCGAAGTTCGTCAAGCATTTCGCCGAACTCGGACCGCAGATCGCGTCGGCGGCGGCGGCCTTCGCCGGCGAGGTCCGCGGACGGCGCTTTCCCGCGCCCGAACACACCTACCGGCCGCGCGGAGACAAGGCATGAACCTCGCCAGCGGCCTCGCCATCTTCTTCGTGATCTGGTGGCTCTCTCTGTTCCTCGTGCTGCCGATCGGCATCCGTTCGCAGCACGAGACCGGGACGATCGAACCGGGTACCGAGCCGGGAGCGCCGGTGAGGTCGCACATCCTGCGCCGGCTGGCGATGACGACGCTGCTCGCCGGCCTGTTCTTCACCCTGTTCTACGCCGTGGTCACGAGCGGGATGACCCTCGACGACATTCCGTTTTTCCGGCCGCCGTCCGACCGCTGAGGTCACGGTGATCCCCATGTGAAAGGCCGGCCTCCGCGACGGGGCCGGCCTTTTCGTTCGTGCAGCCGCGGCCGCCTTCGGGCCGGGAACGCGTCGGGCAGGGAAGTGCCGGGTGAGGACCGAAGGCGCGATCCGCTCCGTTCGCCGGCGCGTTCAGCGCCGGTTGATACTGCCGACCGCAACGTTGCGGTTGTCGCTGATCATGTCCCAGGCGTTGGGATCGCGGGAAGACTGGCGCTTGACGAAGTGATAGGGGGTGTCGACCCAGGCGAGGATCTCGTCGACCTTGTTGTCGAGCACGAGGTCGCCGCGGTCGGTGCGCACGGTCAGGATGGCGTGGCCGTCGCCGACCTCGTCGCGGACGACGGTGATGAGCAGCGCGCTCGCCGGCCAGCCCTGGGTGATGAGTTCCTTGCGCTTCTGCAGGACGTAGTCCTCGCAGTCGCCGCGGCGGCCGGGATAGGTCCACAGTTCGACGACACCGTAGATCTGCATGTCGGTGGCCGGCTCGACGCTCTTGTTCACCGCTTTGTTGATCGCGTTGAGCTGACCCATGGTCCTATTGGTGAGTTTCACCACCAGATCGCTGCGATCGAACGGCCGGCAGTCCTTGGCGAATTTCTCGCAGAACTTGACATAGCCGATCGGAGGCGTGGTGCGTCCGAGAAGTTCCATTCCGCTGTAGGCGAGCGCAGCGCCGTTCATCTGAAGGAAAGCTACCGCGGCGAAAGTAGAAACCGCAAGACCACGCAGGATGGAACGCATCATTGCTCGTGTCTCCCTGTCCATCCCGAGAGAATGACACAGGCAATTTGAATTCGAGTGAACCTCGTGAAGTAAAATCTATTCTCGGCGGAAAGGAATTGGCAAGGAGATTTCAACGGCAGGTTAGGATTAATTTTTGGTACCGGGGATTAAATCGGGTTTAATTTTAAATTAACGAATTAAACCAATCTTCATGAATGTCGCCGTTCGATTGACAATCGGGAGGCGGCTCGGCTGATCTGGTATCCCAGCTTTTCCGAACGGGCCTTCCGGGACGCGAAAAATGTCGCGAAAATCGCCGCGGCGCCTGGAACAAAGCACCTGACGCCGGAGTTTCGCCCAATCGGCCGCTGCCGAAAAAATTGGCGTCGGTCTGTGGATAACAGCCGGTCTCGCTTCGTGGCCGTCTGCCGCGGACACCAATTTGCACGTCCCGACGGCTTTGCACCCGGGTGAAGCGCGAGAAAGCCAGTCCGACGCGACTGATTCGCGGCACGATGTCGGAAGCGACCGTGCGATCTGGTTGAGCTCCGGTGAATCCGTCTCCGGCGGGGGATCGCGAGGGGCGAGTTGCCGCGCCCGCCGGATCTTCGACCCGGTCATATGCTCGCGGCCCGGCTCTGCTGCGTTGCGCTCAGCGCCGGCGGCGCATGGTCTGCGAGGGCGGCTCGCCGTAGAAGGCCGCATAGGTCCGCGAAAAGCGGCCGAAATGCCAGAAGCCCCATCGTGCGGCGATCGAGGAGACCGTCTCGCCGGTGTCTTCGGCGCGCAGCAGATCGCGCCGTGCACCGTCGAGCCGATGGGTGCGCAGCCAGTTGCCCGGCCCGATGCCGAGGACGCGGACGAAGGCGTCGCGGAGCGTCTGGGAGGACACGCCGAGGCGGGCGGCGAGGTCGTCGACCGAGAGATTGTCGATCGCGTCTTCCGAAGCGATTTCGCGGGCGCGCCGGAACAGCGCGAGGTCCGCCGGCGTGCGTTCGCGCCGGGGCGGCGCCTCGAAGATCTTGCCGTGCACGAATTTGAGGCGGTCGACCACCGCCCCCGGCAGCACCGCGGCCATCTCGACGAGACCGGCCTCCGCCGCGCCGACGGTGGAGAGCAGGGACAGCAGCCAGAGGGCGCAGAAGTCGAAGGCTTCCGCCGCCGGGGCCGGGCAGAGCGAGGGCAGGGGGCGGCCCTGTCCGCCGAGTTCGGCATCGTCGATGCTGACGATCAGGAAGTCGCTGGCGCCGTCGGTCGAAACGTCGAGTTCGCGCTCGCCTTCGAGTACGGCCACCGAGGATGCAGGCAAAGAGCCGGCGTTGAGCCGGTAGGGCGACCCGCCGTTCGCCGCCGTCACGAACGTGACCCGCCCGGCCGGCGGTGCCGTCCGCTCCTCGACCGCGAGGTTGATGCGCTCGCGCCACACCGAGACCCGGCCAAGGTCGAGGGCCTCGACGGTGCCGGCGTAGGTGCCCGGCTTCAGTTGCGAATAACTCTGCGCCCAGCCGCGCAGCGCGCCTTCCTGCTCGCTCGCATCCGTGTAGCACGCCGTCGAATGAATCAGGACGTCGGCCATCGCCGCCTCCGTCGCGAGCAGGGAGTGCCGCTTGAGTGTGCAGATTTTCAGAGTGGTTATTTTCTGGGCGAATTCTATCGTGAAAGCGGATAGCGGAGTCAAGCCGCTCCTCACTAGCCTGCGTCCACTGGCAACGGATGGAGGCACCAGAGTATGTTGCGACCCGCCATTGGCATCGTTCTTTTCGCCGCGCTTTCGGGCGCGGCCGCGGCCCAGGAGCCGCTCGCGCCGGAGACCTTGAGCGTCAAGGCGACCATCGACCCCGGCCCCAACGTCTACGTCTACCAGGAGAGCCTCGACGGGCCGGGGACAATCGCGGTCTTCGCCGCCGACACCCTCGCGATGAAGGGCACGATGACGTCGGGCTCGTTCGGCACGATGTTCATCGACCGCAGCGGCGAGACCGCCTACGCCCAGTCGACCTTCCTGAAGCGCTACGCCTACGGCGACATGGAGTCCGTGCTCCAGATCTACGACGTCGCCACGCTGACGCCGACGAGCGAAGTGATCCTGCCGCCGAAGGCGCAGATGGCGCTGTCCTACGCCGCGCTGCTGCAGAAGACCGCCGACGGCCGCTTCATGCTGGTCCAGAACGCGACGCCGGCGTCGTCGATCACCGTGGTCGACCTCGCCTCCGGCACCGTCACCCTCGAGATCCCGACGCCCGGCTGCTGGGGGATCTATCCCTGGGGCGAGGGTGCCGGCTTCTCCACGGTCTGCGGCGACGGCAGCTTCATGAGCTACGCGCTGGCCGAAGACGGCGCCTCCGCCGCCGACACCACCACGGCCGACATCTTCGATCCCGACGCCGACCCGATCTTCGCCACCGCCGCCCGCGACGAGGACGGCCTCGTCTTCGTCTCCTTCAAGGGCGACGTCCTGCGTGTCGCCGACGGAGCGGCCGGAGCCAAGTTGACCGATCGCTTCTCGATGGTCGAAGGCGTCGAGGGCGGCTGGGCGCCGAGCGGCTACAATCTCGTCGCCTACAGCCCCGAGCTGAAGCGGCTTTTCGTCACCATGCACTCGGGCGCCTACGAAGGCTCGCACAAGAACCCGAGCGAGGAGCTCTGGGCGGTCGACCTCGCCGGCCGGGCGCTCGGCGGGCGGGCCAAGCTCGAGATGGTCGGCTCGCTCACCGTCGGCCCCGGGCCGGCGCCGGCGCTGTTCGCCCTCGCGCTCGACGCGCGGCTGATGCGCTTCGACATCGACGCCTCCTCGGGTCTGACGCTTACGCCGTCGGGCGAGGTGCCGCTGGTCGGCTATCCCTTCCTCGTGGCGGCGACGCCATGACGGGCGGCTGGCTCTCCCTCGTCGCAGGCACCGCGGTGGTCTTCACCGTGCTGCTCTTCGCCCGCGCCCTCGTCCACAAGCTCGCCGACTTCACCGCCTTCACCGGCTTCGTCGCCGACTACGGGGTGGTGCCGGAGCGGATGGTCCGGCCGGCGGCGCTCGCCGTGGTCGCGGCGGAGGCGGCGGTGGTCGCGCTGCTGCTGATTCCGGCCACCGCCGCGGCGGGCGGCGTTCTCGCCGCCGCGGTGCTCGCCGCCTACGGCCTCGCCATGGCGGCGGTGATCCGTTCCGGACGGCGCTTCGTCGAATGCGGCTGCGGCGGCGCGGTCCAGCCGGTCGGCCGGCCGCTGCTGGTGCGCAACGCCATCCTCGCCGCCGTCGCCCTCTCAGCGGCGATCGGCGGCGCCGATGGCTTCGGCCTCGGCGAAACGCTGGCGGTGATCGTCTCCGGCTTCACCGCCTTCGTCGGCTACCTCCTCGCCGAACAGCTGCTCGGCAACGCCGCCCACGCCGCGGCGCGTCCCTGACGCCGGCGCGCGTCGTCCCATTCAAGGAATTCGCAGATGAATGCACTGATCTTCGCGGTGGCGGTGCTCTGGCTCGTGGTCATCGGCCTCGTCGTCGCCCTGTTCGCACTCGCCCGCCAGGTCGGGATCCTGTTCGAGCGCGTCGCCCCGATGGGCGCCCTCGTCAACGACGCCGGCCCCAAGGTCGGCGAAGCCTCGCCGCTGTGGCGGCTGCCGAGCCTCACCGGCGGACCCGACGTGCTGATCGGGCCGCGGCCGGAACGATCGACCCTCGTCTTCTTCCTCTCGCCGACCTGCCCGGTCTGCAAGAAGCTGCTGCCGGTGATCGCCTCGATCCGCTCGGCCGAGAAGAGCTGGCTCGACGTCGTCCTCGCCTCGGACGGCGAGCGCGACCGGCACCTGCGCTTCGTCGAGACCGCCGGACTGTCGTCCTATCCCTACGTCCTCTCCGAAGAACTCGGCATCTCCTATCGGGTCTCGCGGCTGCCCTTCGCGGTGCTGATCGACCCGGCCGGCGTCATCCGCGCCAAGGGTCTCGTCAACAACCGTGAGCAGCTCGAGAGCCTGTTCAACGCCAAGGAGATGGGCGTCGCCTCGATCCAGGACTACCTCGGCGGCGTTCCGGCCGCCGCGGCGCGCTGAACCCGTCCGATCGACCCGGCACCGACCGATCCTCTACCGACAGAAAAGGAGTGAAGGCCTTGTTCGGCTTCATCGACGCCCTCTTCGCCCGGCTCGACCGCGTGAGCGAAACCCAGTCCCGCCGCATGGCCCAGACCGCCGGTCGGCGCAGCTTCCTCGCCAGGGCGGGAACGCTGATCCTCGGCGGCGCCGTGCTGCCCATGTTGCCCTTCGAGAAGAGCTTCGCCACCGGCACGGCGGCCGGCCCCGTCGCCGCCGGCGACGATCCGACGACGTGCGACTACTGGCGCTACTGCGCCCTCGACGGTACGCTCTGCACCCAGTGCGGCGGCACGATCAACCAGTGCCCGCCGGGTTCGCAGACCTCGGCCGTGACCTGGGTCGGCACCTGCCGCAACCCGAACGACGGCAGGGACTATCTCGTCTCCTACAACGACTGCTGCGGCAAATCGATCTGCAACAACGCCACCTTCTGCAACTACAACGAAGGCGAGCGGCCAGGCTACCGGATGGCGGTCCACAACGACATCAACTGGTGCATGGCCAACACCTCGGTCGGCTACCACTGCACGGTCGCCGTGCTGGTCGGCCTCGCCGAGTGAGGCGGAGGACGACCATGGCTGTCGACACGGCGGCGCGCCGCACCGGCCGCGTCGGGGCCGGACTGATCGTCCTCGCCGGCGGCCTGCTCGGTTCGCCGGCGGCGGCCGAGCAGCCCGACTGGACGGGAACGACCTACACCGCCCGCACCAATTACGTGCTGCGCTGTTCGGGCTGCCACGGGCTGGAAGGCCGGGGCGGCGAGCGGGGCGGGGTGCCGGACCTTCGCGACCACGTCGGCGCCTTCGCCGGCGAGGACGACGGCCGGACCTATGTCGTCAAGGTTCCGGGCGTGCGCAACTCCAACCTGTCGCCGGAGGCGACGGCGGCGGTGCTCAACTACGTGATGACGACCTTCGCCGGAGCGTCCTTCGCGGAGGGGACGGCGCCCTTCACCGCCGAGGAGGTCGTCCGGCGGCGGCAGATCGCGGTCGGCGACATCGTCGCCTACCGGCGGACCATCGCCGCACGGCTCGCCGCAGAGGGCGTCCCGCTCGCCGGCTATCCCTGGCCCTGAGCAAGGGCGGACCTGCGACGACGAAAAGGGCGGCTTCGGGCCGCCCTTTTTTTCTTTCTGGATCGCATGTTCTCTCGGGATCGGATCTCGGCGTGGCGTTTCCCGCGGTCGCTCGACAGATGTCTGCGGGACGCGGCCGGACGGGACGTCGCGGCGCGGCGCCCGATCAGATGTTGTTGGTGATCATCTCGGCCGATTGCACGGAGGCGAACTCCAGTGCGACGCCGTCGTCGAAGTGGCGGATGATGCGGGCGCGCATGCGGCCGAGCGTGACCATGGAGCCGAGCGCCGGACGGACGTCGACCGTGACCGCGGCGCCCGACAGCGAGACGTCGACGATGCGGCAGCGGTATTCCTGGCCGTCGGGCAGGGTGATCTGGCTGTAGGGGTTCTTCGGCAGGATGCGCTCGTGGCGGCGATCCTCCGGCAGATTGAGCTCGTGGCGGTTGGCGAGCCAGGTCAGCTGGCTGGCGAGCTTGTCGCGCTTGCGGGCCGTGGCGTTGATGGTCATCGCGAAGCCGCCCTCGATGTGGCGCGAGATCTCGCCCTCGATGCGGCCGATGTGATCGAGATAGGCGATGACGCGCTCGCCGATGTGGCCGGTCACCGGCGACATCAGCGCGACGCCGCCCGGCGACATGTTGACGACCTGGCAGGGGTATTCGGAGCGGTTCGGCAGCATGAAGCGGCCGAGCACGTTGACGTTGACGCGCTGGAAGCGCCGGCGCTCGGGCCGGAGGGCCTTGCGGGCGGCGTTCGCCCTGTGTTCAGTCACGGCAGACATGCACCAAAGCCATCCCCATTGGAGCAGATGTCGTGGGCCCGCCGGCAAGCGGATCCGATCGGTCGTCGATCGAGGCCGCGATTCCGGGCGCAGATGCCACGGTGGGTCTCTCGAGGCCCGCCCGCGGCCATTCTAGCAGCCGCAGAGCGAGACTGCCCCGAGCCTAGCTCGCGTTGGTTAAGAAGGGGTAAGGGCGAGCGGGCCCGCCGGCGGCAGGCACGCCCGGGAGGCGTTCGCCGCCCCGCGACGGTGCGGCGGCACGCCCCCGGCGCCGGAAGGCGGCGCGCAGGCCCCGTCGCCTCACACCGGCCTGATCGACGGCGGCGTGACCGGATCGCCTGTCCGGTCAGGGTCAGGCCTGGCGTCCGCCTTCGTAGACCACGAGGTGGCCGACCTGGCGGGCGGCCGGGTGCGGCATCGAGCGGGCCATGGCGAGCCGGCCCCGTTCCGCGGCGACGGCGGGATACTCCGCCTCGGCCTCGTCGGCCTGGCGGCCGGTGCGCAGGAAGCGCGGGGTCTCGTCGGGCCAGATCAGGCGCAGGCTGAGGATCGGCTGGCGGCGGATCG
>Ga0065721_10004376_pt1 | contig 29458 bp, 23 predicted proteins | sample Mesricmetagenome_FD_59108 | JGI IMG/M metagenome (GOLD analysis project Ga0065721, IMG submission 59108) | Mesophilic microbial community from rice straw/compost enrichment Sample: eDNA_1 v2 (version 2) | ecosystem: Engineered > Solid waste > Grass > Composting > Bioreactor | place: USA: Davis...
CCCGCCTGGCCGATGCGGTTCCGCCGGTGCCGGATCGCGGCTCGCCGGTCGATCTGGCCGATCGGGCGGCGTCGGCCCGGTTCACCACTCTGGAAGACACGGACCGCTGGCTGCTGGCGACCGCCCACGCCGAACTGCGGCCGCCGCTGGCGCTTCAGCATTTCGACTGCGCCCTGGGCGTACGACTGGCGGCGGCCAAGACCCCGCGCCTCGACCGGATCATGGCGCAGATCTTCCATGACGCGGACGACGTGGCCGAGCGGGTCAAGGCGCACGCCGCCCGCCTGCGGCCGGTCGGGGACGATCCGGATCGGCGCGCCTGCCAGCGACTGACCGAGGCGGCGCGGAAAAGTCCCTCCTATCCCTCGGGCAGTGCGGCGGTCGCGACCGCCTATGCCGAGGCCTTCGCCCTGATCGCGCCCGACCGGGCCGAGGCCGTCCGGCGGATCGGCCATGAGATCGGCGTGAGCCGCCTGGTCTGCGCCATGCACTATCCCAGCGACGTCGCCGCCGGAGAGGCCGTCGGTCGCGCCGTCGTCGCCGAGGCCGCCGCCCGGCCCGACTTCCTTGCGGAGGCGCAGGCCGCCCGCGCCGAGATCGCCGCCGCGCGCGCCACCGGCCTGACCAACCCAGGCTGCGCGGCCGAACGCGCCGCCCTGGCCACGCCGCTGCCCTAGGATGATGGACGCGGCGCTCCCTGCCGCACGGCCGTGCACGGCGGCCGAGGTCCGCGCCCTGACCACGCCCTCCGAACAGCCTTTCCGCCTGCTGTGCCGCGCGACGCTCGACGGCCAGCCGGTGCGACGCCGGGTGCTGATCGAGGGGACGGAGGCGTCGGGCGCCGGTCTCGACTGCGGCGGCGGCCATATCCAGGCGCCGGGCGAACCCGGCACGCGCGCGCCGACCGTGGCGATCTGGTCGAGACGGGACGGCGCCGGCTGGAGCCGGCCGGTGGGGGCCTTCCTCGTCGATTGCGTGGTCGTGGGCAATGTCCGGCTCTGGGGCATGGGCGCCGGCGGGTCGATGCGCGACCTGCTGGCCTCCTCGCGCACTCCGGGCCACACCGTCGCCGTCCAGAGCGCCGCGCCCCTGGCCACGCGGCTGGAGCGCGTGCGGTTCGAGGGGGTGGGGACCATTCCCCTCTACGTGGGCCCCGGCGTGACGCGGACCGTGGTGGCGCGCTCGACCTTCGCCGGCCGCTCCACCTCGACGGCGATCTATCTGGACGCGGAAAGCGCCGGCGCCGAGATACGGGACAATGTCTTCGACATCCGCACCGGGCGCGAGCAGATCGCCGTGGACGGGTCCGCCGCCAACCGCATCGTCGGCAACCGGTTCGCCCTAGGGGGCCGGGGCGGGGTCTTCCTCTACCGCAACTGCGGCGAGGACGGCGTGATCCGTCACCAGACGCCGTCCTACAACCGGATCACGGACAACGTCTTCAGCGGCGCCGCGTGGCTGCGCCCGCGGACCGTCGTCGTCGGCGCGCGCCAGGGGCGGCGGTCCTACTGCGGCGACGACGCGGGCTGGCCGTTCGGCTCCAGCGTCGACGACGGCGATCGGGCGACCGGGAACCTCGTGGCCCGGAATCGCACCCTCCGCTAGCCGGCGGTTCGGACCGCCTCGGCCACGGTCGACACGACGCGCCCGACGAGGGCCTCGTCGTCGCCCTCCGCCATCACGCGGATCAGCCTTTCCGTACCGGACGGACGCACCAGCAGGCGGCCCGCGCCGTCCAGCGCGGCCTCCGCCTCGGCGATGGCCGCCTTGACCCGGTCGTTCTCCAGCGGTTTGCCGCTGGTGAAGCGGACGTTCTCCAGCTTCTGCGGCACGGGGTCGAACTGACGCGCCAGCTCGCTCATCGGCTTGCCCGAGGCGACCAGCACGGCCAGCACCTGCAGCGCCGCCATCAGGCCGTCGCCGGTGGTGGCGTGGTCGTGCAGGATGATGTGGCCCGACTGTTCGCCGCCGATGTTGAAGCCGCCCTCGCGCATCCGCTCCATGACGTAGCGGTCGCCGACCCTGGTGCGCTCCAGCGTCAGGCCCTCAGCGTTAAGCCGGCGCTCCAGCCCCAGGTTCGACATGACGGTGGCGACCACGCCCCCGCCGGACAGGCGGCCGCGCCGCGCCCAGTCCAGGCCGACCAGGGCCATGATCTGGTCGCCATCGACGATCTGGCCCTTCTCGTCGCAGATGATGACCCGGTCGGCGTCGCCGTCCAGGGCGATGCCGATGTCGGCCCGATAGCGCTTCACCGCCTCGGCCAGGGTCGCCGGATGGGTCGATCCGCATTCGGCGTTGATATTCAGCCCGTCGGGCGAAACGCCCACGGCGCAGACCTCGGCGCCCAGTTCGAACAGGGTGGTGGGCGCGACCTTGTAGCCGGCGCCGTTGGCGCAATCGACGGCGATGCGCAGGCCCTGAAGGCTCAGCCGCTTGGGGAAGGCCTGTTTGGCGATCTCGATGTAGCGGGCCTGGGCGTCGTCGATACGCTTGACCCGGCCCAGCCGGTCGGACGGCGCCAGCCCCTTGTCCAGGCCGTCGTCCATCATCGCCTCGATCTTCAGTTCGATCTCGTCGGACAGCTTGTAGCCGTCAGGGCCGAACAGCTTGATGCCATTGTCGGCGTAGTCGTTGTGCGAGGCCGAGATCATGACCCCCAGGTCGGCGCGCATCGAGCGGGTCAGCATGGCCACGCCCGGCGTCGGCACGGGGCCGAAGGTGCGCACGTCCATGCCGACCGAGGCGAAGCCCGCGACCAGCGCCGGCTCGATCGTATAGCCCGACAGGCGGGTGTCCTTGCCGATCACCACCAGGTGGCGGCGGTCCGTTCCCGTGTTGAAGAACTTGCCCGCCGCCAGACCGACCCGCAGCGCGACTTCGGCCGTCATCGGATGGGTGTTGGCGCGACCGCGGATGCCGTCGGTGCCGAAGTATTTCCTGTCGCCCAAGGGGTCGTCCTTCGTGTCGGGTAACGTTCCGAAACCCCATTTTTGCTGCGGCCGCCCTTAAGATTGCTTAGACGGCCTGTGGGGCATCGATAGCACGGCTTAGTCCCTGTTCGCCGCCAGTGCAAAGCGGCCTTCCCTTTCCTGACGGAGCGCGCGGCATGTGCGGCATCATCGGCATCACGGGCGGCGGCCCTGTCGTTCCCCGGCTGATCGACAGCCTGAAGCGGCTGGAATATCGCGGCTATGACTCGGCCGGCGTCGCCGCCGTGGTCGACGGCTCGGTCGAGCGTCGTCGCGCCCAGGGCAAGATCCGCAATCTGGAGGCCGTGCTGGCCGAACAGCCGATGACCGCCACGGTCGGTATCGGCCACACCCGCTGGGCCACCCACGGCGCGCCGACGACCGCCAACGCCCACCCGCACAAGGCCGGGCGCGTGACCCTGGTCCATAACGGCATCATCGAGAACTTCGCCGAGCTGAAGGCCGAATTGGCGGCCGAGGGCCATGTGTTCGAGAGCCAGACCGACACGGAGGTCATCGCCCACCTGCTGGACGCCGAACTGGGCGCGGGCCGGCCGCCGTTGGAGGCGTTCAAGGTCACGCTGGACCGGCTGACGGGGGCCTATGCGCTGGCGGTGCTGATCGACGGCGAGGACGACCTGATCCTGGGCGCCCGGCGCGGCAGCCCGTTGGTCGTCGGCTGGGGCGAGGACGAGATGTATCTGGGGTCCGACGCCCTGGCGGTCGGGCCGTTCACCCAGAAGATCAGCTATCTGGAAGAGGGCGACTATGTCGCCGTGACCAGGGCCGGGGCCCGGATGTTCGACGCCGCCGGAACGCCGGTCGAACGGGCGGTGGTGCAGGTCTCGGCCTCCTCGGCCATGGTCGAGAAGGGCGAGTATCGCCACTTCATGGAAAAGGAGATCCACGAACAGCCCGACAGCGTCCAGCACACCCTGTCGGAGTACCTCGACCTGGTGACCGGCAAGGCCAAGACCAACGCCGTCGACTTCGCCGCCATCGACCGCATCCAGATCGTGGCCTGCGGCACGGCCTTCTACGCCGGCCAGATCGGCCGCTACGCCTTCGAGAAGCTGGCGGGCCTGCCGTGCGACGTCGAGATCGCGTCCGAGTTCCGCTATCGCTCGCCGGCGGTGTCGCCGAAGACCCTGGCCGTCGCCGTCAGCCAGTCGGGCGAGACGGCCGACACCCTGGCCAGCCTGACGTGGTGCAAGGCCCAGGGGTTGAAGACGGCCGCGGTGGTCAACGTCCATTCCTCGTCCATGGCGCGCGAGGCCGAGGTGCTGTGGCCGACGCACGCCGGGCCGGAGATCGGGGTCGCTTCGACCAAGGCCTTCACCGCCCAGGTCGCCGCCCTGCTGGCCCTGGCCGTCGCGGCGGGCGTGGCGCGGGGCCGGATCGACGCGACCCAGGAGGCGGAGCTGGTCAGGGCCCTGTTCGAAAGCCCCCGCCTGATCGCCGAGGCGCTGCGGATGGACGCCTCGATCCGCGCCGTGACCCACGACCTGTCCAAGGCCGACGATGTGCTGTTCCTGGGCCGGGGCGCCATGTTCCCGCTGGCGATGGAGGGCGCGTTGAAGCTGAAGGAGATCAGCTACATCCACGCCGAGGGCTATGCCGCCGGCGAGCTGAAGCACGGTCCGATCGCCCTGATCGACGAGGCGACGCCGACCATCGCCCTCGCCCCCTTGGACGAGGTGTTCGAAAAGACCGCGTCGAACCTGCAGGAGGTCGCCGCGCGCGGCGGGCCGGTCATCATGATCGCGCCGGAAAGGGCGCCCGATCCGCACGGCGCCGGCATCCGCCGGGTCGATGCGCCGGACTGCCACCCGCTGATCGCGCCGCTGGTCTATGCGGTGCCGGTGCAGCTGCTGGCCTATTACACCGCCGTGCAGAAGGGCACGGACGTGGATCAGCCCCGCAACCTGGCCAAGTCCGTCACCGTCGAGTGAGCCGTCCCGGCGGCGAGCCTCAGGGCGTCGATGTCGGCGACGTGAATAGCGGCCCGTCGCACGCGGATCGCGCCAGCGGCGTGAAGCTCGCTGCACGCCGTCGAGATGCTGGCGCGGCGCACGGACATCAGCGCCGCCAGGTCGCTCTGGCGCAACGGCAGGGCGTCGCCTCCGCCCAGGTCGTGCACGTCCAGGATCAGTGCGGCCAGCCGCTGGCTGACGGTCAGGGTCGCGTGCCGCAGCACCTCGCGCCTGAGCCCGGCGTTGCGGCTGTGCAAATCCGCCAGGGTCGTCTCGACCAGCGCGGCCGGATCGATGCGCTGGGCAAGCCGGCGCGCGGGCACGATCAGGAACTGGCCGGGCGTCAGCCACTGGGCCGTCTCGGCCTCTCCGTCGCCCAGCACGGCGTCGAAGTTGATCAGGTCGCCCGGGGTCGCCAGTCCCCGGGACACGGTCTCTCCTACCCCGGTGCGGGCCGCGACGCCGTCGATGATCAGGGTGACGTGGGGTTCGCCATCGCGGGTAGGCGTCGTCCAGGCGCTGGGGGCGGCGACGAGGGAATCGCCCTCGTCCACACCCTGGACAGCCAGCAGGGACAACAGGGAGCGCGCGAGATTCGGCCGGGACATTGCCCGTGTGAAGCGCGAAGCGGCGCCGCATGCGATAACATGCGTTAAGGCGTCACACCGGTTCGCTCTGCAGGCGCAGATAGGTGGGATCGAACTCGGCGATTTCGGCCAGCCTGTACCAGTCCAGGATCCGGATTCGGCCCCCCGACCAGCTGACCACCCCCTCGCCGCGCAGCTCCGTGATCAGGCGGCTGACATGGACGGTCGACAGGCCCAGGGCGTCGCCCAGCACCGTCTGGGTCAGCGGCAGGTCGAAGGTCAGATCGCCGGCCTGCCCGGCCGCCTGGAGCCGCAGATAGAGTTCGCACACCAGATGGGCCAGATGCCCCAGGCCGCTGCGCCGTCCCATGGCGACCAGCCACTGACGGTGGATGGCGGCGTCGATGATCGTGTCCAGCCACAGAAGACGCCCCAGATGCGGGTGACGCTCGGTCAGCTGGATCAGGCGGGTGTGGGCGGCCTGGGCCACCACGCAGTCCGTCAGGGCCAGCACCCCGTGGTCCATCTGCTTCATCAGCAGGCTGTGCAGGTCGATGAAGTCGCCCGCCACGTTGATCTCGGTGATCTGTCGCGCGCCGTCCTCCAGCGTCGTGTAGCGCGCCGAAAAGCCCGAGATCAGCAGGGTGCTCTGCTGGGGTCGGGTATGCTGGCGCACGATGTCGGCGCCGGCCGGGACCTCGTAGGGCGCGCCCAGGACCTGGTCCAGCGCGGCGACCTCCTCGGGCGTCAGCCTGTCACGCAGCGACAGCTTGTCGACCAGGGTGGAGATCCGGGATGCGGGGCGCGGGCTGGTCATTGGCCGCCTTCCGAAAGCCGCCAGCCCTCCGGCGCGGCGTCGGAGGCCCGGGCGGTGACGCTGACGACCGTCTGGCCCTCGGCGTCGGTGACGATGACGCTGAACGACCGCGTCGTCCAGAAGGAGGCGCCCCTGTAGCGCAGTATCTCGCCCAGGACGGCGACGGCTTCCTCACGGGCGGCGTCGACATCGGCCAGTTCCTCGCCCTGGTCGTCGCGGATTCGATCCCCGTTTTCAGTGTGGAAGTAGTAGCGCGGCAATCGTCCCTCCAGCATCAGGCGAGGAGGGAAGCGACCGGCGCGGCGTTTGGTTCAGATCAGGCGGCGGCCGCGCGTTTGCGGATGCGCGCGATGCGGCGCAGGCGTCGCCAGAAGCGGCCGCGCTCGGGCTCCGGATAGGGCTGCAGGTTCTCGACGAACTGCTCGGCCGAGGCGCGCCAGCTGAATTTCTCCGCATAGGCGCGCACGTCCGCGCGATCCAGCTCCAGGCACTTCAGGCAGGCGGTCTTCAGGTCCTTGTCGATCGCCCCGGCGTTCGATCCGGGGATGATGTCGATGGGGCCGTGGGCGGGATAGGCGGCGACCGGCGTGCCGGCGGCCATGGCCTCCAGGATCACCAGGCCGAAGGTGTCGGTCCAGCTGGGGAAGACGAAGACGTCGGCGTCGCGGAAGCAGCGGGCCAGTTCCTCTCCGAACCGCGCGCCCAGGAATTTGGCGTCCGGATACTTCTGCTCCAGCTCCGCGCGCGCGGGTCCGTCGCCGATGACGATCTTGGTGCCGGGCAGGTCCAGCTCCAGGAAGGCCTCGATGTTCTTCTCCACCGCGACGCGGCCGACGTTCAGGAAGAAGGGCCGCGGCCAGTCCTTGCCGCCCATCTCGTCGAAGATGCGCGGCAGATCGGGGTTGAACAGCTCGGTGTCCACCCCCCGCGACCAGGGCGAGACGTTCTTGAAACCGTGCTCCACCAGCTCGTCGCGAAGGGTCGGCGTCGCCACCATCAGCCGGCCCGACGGTTTGTGGAACCACTTCATATAGGCGTAGCCGACCTGGACCGGGATCGGGAAGCGGGCCGAGACGTATTCGGGGAACTTGGTGTGATAGCTGGTGGTGAAGGGCAGCTTCCATTCCACGCAGATGCGCCGCGTGGCGATGCCGATCGGCCCTTCCGTGGCGATGTGCACGGCCTCGGGTTCGAAGGCGCGCAGCATCTCCCGGATCTCCTCCTCCGCACCCAGGGCCAGCCGGATCTCCGGATAGGTGGGGCACGGGATGGTCTTGAACAGGCTGGGCTCGATGACCTCGACCTCGTGACCCATGGCGCGGCATTCCGCCACCGTGCGGGTCAGGGTGCGGACGACGCCGTTGACCTGCGGCTCCCAGGCGTCGGTGGCCAGAACGATGCGCATGGAGGCAGGGCGACCCTGAGCCGTGAACGAAGGGCGGAACTTCTAGACGGTTCGAATGACGAAGGCGAGACTGACAAGTTGTGTAGCGCATGCCGATCCGCTAACTCGCGAAGCCGATCCGGCTGGCGCCAATGTCAATGTCGGCATCCAAAGGTAGTACATGGCGAATTGGTTAACTCGTATCGCGAAATTGATGCGCGGCGACCCTGTCAGGGGCGGGGGCGCCAGGGACCGACGGCCGCACTATTTCTACCTTGGTGAGAGCCTCGCCATGGCGAGGCTTCGAAACGGACATCTCATCTATGTCGATCCTCTGGAGGAAAGCGTCTGCTCTCACCTGATCGCGCACGGGGACTGGGAGCCTTGGATATATGGCGTCGTCATGGAAATTGTCCGGCCCGGCGACAAGGTGGTCGAAGTCGGGGGGCACGTCGGGTTTTATACGCTGGGTTTGGCGCATAAAGTCGGCGCCAGCGGGTCAGTGCTCACATTCGAAGCCAACCCTCGCCTAGCGTCGCTGGCGGCGCGCTCTGTTCGCTTTAACGGCTATGCGGGCCGCGCGAAGATTGTACAAAAGGCGGTTAGCGATACATCCGGCGTCATTAGGTTTACCTTGTCGCGTCAGTTCGGCGGTGGTGGACACTTGTACACCGGCCGTCCCGCTCTCGGAGCGGATGCGGAGGTTGTCGATGTCGAGGCGGTGCGTCTGGATGATCTGGACCTCGGAACCGTCCGTCTGTTGCGCATCGACGCCGAAGGGTCAGAAGCCCTGATCCTGGCGGGCGCCGCCAGACTGCTTGAGCAACCTGACATCATCGTTTGCATGGAATGGGATCTGATACAGATGCGCTCCCGTTCTGATCCCGCCGCTCTGGTTTCGAGCCTTTCGGAACGGGGGTTCCAATTCTGGAGGATCACCACCGCCGGGGGGCTGGAGTGGGTGGAACCGGAGGCGATGACATCGCTGGCGGCGTGTGACGTTCTGGTCGCCCGCCAACGTCCGACAGGAGCCGCTACCGCTTGAGAGACAGCTGCGGCCCCTATGCTGATATGCCTCGGCTCACCCCAATGCGAGGCGCTCCGCCATATCGGGCTTGAGCATCTCCATTGAGGCCTTCGTCTGCGTAAAGGCCGTCATGACGTGGTAGAACGAACTCGCGGGAGCGGGTTCGTCGATAAAGCTGCCGTTCTCCAGCATCTTGTCTCGCCAAAGGCCGTTCGGCGTCAAATAGCGCCAGACGGCGCGTTGGGCATGTGCTGCCTGGTTCAGACAAAGATCGCGCCTCCCATGATCGATGGAAGCCAAGGCCAGCGCCGCTTTGAGCCATCCGGCTTGAGACTGCAAACGGGCACGGGCGCTGCGGACACGCCCCTCGACATCTAGGGCATCGACAATAACGTCACGCTTCAGATCCACGCCCCGCAGTCCGCCTTCGAACAGGCGCCAGGCCTTGTCCAGCAGGGCTGAGTTCTCTCGCGCCTGAGCCTGACGCGCCAGCAGCCATGCCCATTCGAACTGGTGGCCTGGCTCAACCGACGATTCCTCGAACCTCGAGTCCGGCGTGAGAAACTCATTCAGAGCGCCGGTCTCCGCATCGAGGAAGTGCATGCAGGCGAAGCTGACGATCCGATCCGCGAGTAAAGCCCAGTTCCCGTCGCCGCCGGCCTCCTCCCAGGCCATTGCGGCTTCCAGCAGACGTATCTGCGCGCTGGACTGATGGCAGGAGCCTGCTCCCGCCAGGCCGCTCTCGACGTGCCATCGGGCAAGGAGGCGATCTCGGACCAAAACCGCCTGTTGCTCTAAAGCCATGTCAGGCGCGATCTGCTGGACCGACGCATGAGCCAACATGAAGAACGATTGGTCGTGGACAGACTCGACTCCGTCTAACTGCGCGCCTGTCGCCGTCAGATGCTCCCGCACTGCGCCGTCGTCATTCACGAAGCGGTCGTGGAGCCAGGCCAAGCCATTTTTGAGGACGGCGCGCCATGGGCCTGACCAACCCAGACGTGCAGCCTGCGCATAGACGTGAATCTGGCTCGCCTGCACGCGCGCGCGAAGCGCCGAATCCAGGCGGCGGCCATCATGGCCCAGCAACTCCTCGAACCCGCCTTGGTCGTTCTGGCCCAGGGTGCACCAGATCGGCAGGGCAGACTGTCGTATCCATGCCGCCAAACGGGAGGCTCCGTCGACCAGGCTTTCCTCTTCGCGAAAGGGGAAATCCAAATGTCGAGGCGAAAGGGTCTTCAGCCGATTGACGACCTTCTTCACGTCCTGACTTCGGCGGAGGTCGGTGACAAGCACGGCGTCTCGTTCGACGATCACGGCGATATCGGATACGCCGATGGTCGCCACCATTACGCCGTCGCAGGCGCGCACGAGGCAATTCTCGACATCTTCGAAGACATGCAGCCCGACGCTACCCTCGCCAGAGGCATGGACCGCGTCCCAAGCTCCAAGGTCGGACCAAACGAAATCAACCGGCAAAACAGAAGCGCGGCGAGTTTTCTCCATCACCGCATAGTCAATGGAAATTTTTGGCGCTGACGCGAAGGCGGTGCCAAGGAACAAGGCGGCTCCATCAGTGAGCCCGTTGTCCATCGCCCGGGTGACCCCCTCGATCAGCCCTACGGTCGTCTGGGCGATTTCATCGGTCAGCACGTCGGCGCGAACGATGAAATTGCCGCTGTTCCACAGGTAACCGGCAGCGATATAGCGCTCAGCCGTAGCTTTATCGGGTTTCTCGATGAAGGCTTTCACCTCCGCCAGTCCGGAATGCGCCGGAGAAATGTAGCCGTAGGCCGTCGAAGGCTGGGTGGGCTTGACGCCGAGGGTGACGATGCGTCCCTTTTCAGCGGCGGCGGCTGCTGTCGATACCGCCTCTCGAAAGGCGGGCCCATCCGGGATGTGGTGGTCGGACGCTACGAAGACATTTACCGCTGTCGGATCGCGGCGAGCGGTCCACAATGCTGCGACGGCCATTGCCGCGGCGGAGTCGCGTCCCTCGGGTTCCAGCAGCAGGACACCCTCCTGGCCGATTTCCCCCAACTGCTCCAATATGGTTCTGTGGTGCGCCTGGCTTCCGACGATGATCAGTTCGCCGGCCGCGCCTTTCAGCGGCTCCACGCGCTCAACCGTGTCCTGAAAGAGCGAACGGTTGCCCGCCATGGGAAAGAACTGTTTCGGCCGAGAAGGTCGCGACGCCGGCCAGAGCCGGGCGCCTGACCCGCCGCAGATTATAACGGGAAAGATGGTCGGCACGTTGAACGTCAATCTCGCTTCTAGGGAAGGGAAGACTAGGGGACGACACGTTCATCGTCATCCCCTGGCGAACGGTCGTTCCAGCGAAGGTTGAAACGGCTACAGCGGCAGCACCGTCGTCGACTTCACCTCTTCGAGAACGGCGTAGGTGCGGGTTTCCCGGACTCCGGGCATCTTCACCAGCACGTCGCCCAGGAAGGCGCGATAGGCGTCCATGTCGCCGACGCGCGCCTTGATCAGATAGTCGAAGCCGCCGGCGACCATGTGGCACTCCAGCACCTCGGGCTGGCGGCGCACCGCCTCGGCGAAGGCCTCGAAGACGTCGCCGGTGGTCCGGTCCAGAAGGACCTCCACGAAGATCAGCAGGTCGCGGCCGACCTGGGCCGGGTCGATCAGGGCCGCGTAGCCGGTGATGACCTTCTTCTCGCGCAGCCGCCGGACCCGCTCGAAACAGGCGGCGGGCGACAGGTTGCAGCGTCGCGCCAGTTCGGCGTTGGACAGGCGGCCGTCTGTCTGGAGCACCCGAAGGATGCGGCGGTCGACGGCGTCGATATCAATCATCGGAAAGTGCGAGCCTACGCCGAACGATCTTCGGTGTGAGACCTTATCATACGAAGCACCTTCAATGAACTCCGGCATATACGGCGGAAATCCACAGGATTGTCCGCCGATGACGTCGCCCGCCTTCAACCCGTCGAGCCTGGCCGTCTGGGACGGCCTGGATCATCACAAGTTCCGCGACGAACGCACCGCCGTCGCCGACAATCTGGCGCTCACGCCGCTGGACGCCCGCGAACGCGAAGCGGTGGTGGCCGAGGCGATCGACCTGGTCGAACACGCCCGCCGCAGCCAGAAGAAGCAGGGGGTGGTCGAAAGCTTCCTCCAGCAGTTCAGCCTGGGCACCCGCGAGGGTCTGGCGCTGATGTGCCTGGCCGAGGCCCTGCTGCGCGTGCCGGACGAGGAGACGCGGGATCGGTTGATCGCCGAGAAGATCGGCTCGGCGGACTGGGCCTCGCACCTGGGCCGGTCCGACAGCCTGTTCGTCAACGCCTCGACCTGGGGCCTGATGCTGACCGGCAAGCTGGTGGACGTGGACGACGAGGCCAGGACCGACCTGCCCGGCTTCCTGAAGCGCATCGCCGGTCGTCTGGGCGAGCCGGTGATCCGCCAGGCGGTGGCCACCGCCGTCAAGATCATGGGCGAGCAGTTCGTGGTCGGCCGCACCATTCAGGCGGCGCTGAAGCGGTCGGACCGCGAGGGCTGGCTGTGCAGCTTCGACATGCTGGGCGAGGGCGCCCGGACCCTGGCCGACGCCGATCGCTACGAGCAGATCTACGCCGACGCGATCGAGGCGGTGGGCCGGACTTCGAAGGGGCAGGGGCCGGAACACGGCCATGGCGTCTCGGTGAAGCTGTCGGCCCTGTCGCCCCGTTACGAGGCGACGCAGGAGGACGGCGTCTGGGCCGCCCTGTATCCCCGCGTGCTGCGCTTGGCCCGGATCGCGGCCAAGCACGACATCAACTTCACCATGGACGCCGAGGAGGCGGACCGCCTGGCCCTGTCGCTGAAGCTGCTGGACCGTCTGGCCCACGAGCCGGAACTCGGCGACTGGACCGGCCTGGGTCTGGCGGTTCAGGCCTATCAGAAGCGCGGGCTGGAGACGATCCAGCGGGTCGCGGACCTGGCCCGTCGCTCGGGCCGCCGGCTGATGGTGCGCCTGGTCAAGGGCGCCTATTGGGACACCGAGATCAAACGCGCCCAGGTGTTCGGCCGCACCGACTATCCGGTCTTCACCACCAAGGCCGCGACCGACCTGAACTATCTGGTCTGCGCGCGCGCCATGATCGAGGCCTCGCCGGCGATCTATTCGCAGTTCGCCAGCCACAACGCCCACACCCTGGCCGCCGTGCGCCGCATGGCGCGCGACCGGGGCGTCACGGTCGAGCACCAGCGCCTGCACGGCATGGGCGAGGCCCTGTACGACGCCGCCGTCGAGCGATGGTCAGACGAGACCGTGATCGTGCGAGCCTATGCGCCCGTCGGCGGTCACGAGGAGCTGCTGCCCTATCTGGTGCGGCGCCTGCTGGAAAACGGCGCCAACTCCTCCTTCGTCCACGCCTTGCTGGACGAGCGCGTGCCCGCCGCGGCCGTCGCGGCCGATCCCATCTCCCTGGTCGAGCAGGCGCCCGACCGTCACCCCAAGATTCCGGTTCCGAAAGACATGTACGGCGATCGTCAGAACTCCCTCGGCCGCGACTACTCCCAGGCGGCGGACCGCGAAGCCCACGCCCGAGCGCTCGAAGGCGTCGATCGCGAGAAACTGACCTCAGGTCCGATCATCGGCGGAAAGCTCCGCGCCGGCGTCGACGCCCAGGCCGTGACCAACCCCTTCGACCGGTCGCAGGTGCTGGGCCATGTCTCGGAAGCCGAACCGGCCGACATCGACGCCGCCGTCGAAGCGGCCGCGAACGCCCAGGTCGCCTGGGATCGTCAGGGCGGCGCCAAGCGCGCGGTGACCCTGCGCGCCATGGCCGATGCGCTGGAGGCGGACCTGGACCGGCTGGTCGCCCTGCTCAGCCGCGAGGCGGGCAAGACGCTGAATGACGGCGTGGCCGAGGTGCGCGAGGCCGCCGACTTCTGCCGCTATTACGCCCTTCTGGCCGAACGGGACTTTGCGGGCCCCGAGACGCTGAAGGGGCCGACCGGCGAGACCAACCAGCTGTTCCTGCACGGGCGCGGCGTGTTCGCCTGCATCTCGCCCTGGAACTTCCCGCTGGCCATCTTCACCGGCCAGATCGCCGCCGCGCTCGCCGCCGGAAACGCCGTCCTGGCCAAGCCGGCCGAGCAGACGGCGCTGATCGCCGCCGAGGCGGTGCGCCTGTATCACAAGGCCGGGCTGAACCCGGATCTGCTGGCCCTGGTCCCGGGCCGTGGCGAGACGGTCGGCGCGGCGCTGGTGTCGCATCCGGGCGTCGACGGCGTCGCCTTCACTGGCGGCACCGACACGGCCGCCGCCATCAACCGTTCGATCGCCGCGCGGCCGGGCGCCATCATGCCCTTCATCGCCGAGACCGGCGGCCTGAACGGCATGTTCATCGACACCACGGCGCTTAAGGAACAGGTCATCGACGACGTCATCCTTTCGGCCTTCGGCTCGGCCGGACAGCGCTGCTCGGCGTTGCGCGTCCTCTATGTCCCCAGGGATTCGGCCGACGCCCTGATCGAGGGACTGAAGGGCGCCCTGGCCGTCCAGGTCGTGGGCGACCCCGCCGATCCGAAGACCGACATCGGACCGGTGATCGACGCCGAGTCGCGCCGCGCCCTGGAAACCCATGTCGAGCGGCTGTCGAAGGAGGCGCGCATCCTCGCGCGCGCCGACCTGCCGCTGGGCGCCGAAAAGGGCGACCTGTTCGCCCCCACCATCGCCGAGATTCCGACGCCGGACTTCCTGGAGCGCGAGGTGTTCGGGCCCGTGCTGCACGTCTATCGCTACGATCCGGCCGACCTGAAGGCGGTCGCCGGCAAGCTGGCGGCGCGCGGCTACGGCCTGACCCTGGGCGTCCACAGCCGCATCGAGGCCTTCGCCCAGGAGGTCGTTTCCCTGGTCCCGGCGGGCAATGTCTACATCAACCGCTCGATCACCGGCGCGGTCGTCGGCGTCCAGCCGTTCGGCGGCGAGGGCCTGTCGGGCACGGGCCCGAAGGCGGGCGGCCCCAACAGCCTGATCCGCTATGCGGCCGAGAAGGCCGTCAGCAACAACATCGCGGCCCAGGGCGGCGATCCGACGCTGCTGAACCTGTAGGCCGTCGCCGTCTCGCGGCGCTTGCTTCCCCGGTGGTCGAAGGTATGTTCTCGCGGCGCGCCCATGTTCGAGGCGCGGCGTGAGACGGCCATTCTCTTGGCGTGGTTGATGATATGCACCCAAGTATGAGCCGCTCGTTCGTCGTCCGGCAGTCGCAGATTCTCGGTGCGTTGATGATGCGCGAGATGGCGACGCGCTACGGCAGGCGTGGCCTGGGCTTCCTTTGGGTGGTAGGCGAACCGCTGATGTTCTGCTTCGGCGTGATCATCATGTGGATGTTCATCCGTCACCACAACGGCCATGGACTCGCCGTCGCGCCCTTCGTCATGACGGGTTACATGTGCCTTCTGCTGCTCAGGCATAGCATCAGCTTCAGCATCAGCGCCGTCGGATCGAACCTGGGTCTACTCTATCACCGGGCCTTGGGTCCGCTGCACTTCTACGTGTCGCGTTGCATACTGGAGCTGGCGGGGGCGACGGCCGCCTTTATCATAGTATATCTGACTCTTATACTGTTTCGTCAGGTCGATCCTCCCCATGACTGGCTGTTGCTTTATTTCGGCTGGTTTCTGATGTGGATCATGGCCACCGGCACCGGGTTCATCTTTTCAGGGCTGGCGACCCGCTTTGAAGTGATGGAACGGGTGGTGCCGCTTCTCAGCTACGCCATGATCCCTCTTTCCGGCGTGTTCTTCATGGTGGACTGGCTGCCCGAAAACGTTCGCGAGCGATATCTTCTGGTGCCGTATCCTAACGCCATCGAGATGATACGCGCTGGGGTCTTCGGCGAGTTCGTCCCGACCCATTTCAACGTCGCCTATGCGACGGTCACGGCGTTTCTGCTGCTTCTTGTCGGGCTGGTGCTGGTCAAGAACGCCGAAGGCTATATCGATGTCGAATGAATCCCTCCTGGAGCTGACCGCGCCTCATGGCTGATCAACTGCGATACATCGGCGCCCTGCCTGGACATGGCGATGAGCGGCCGAGAGGGCTCGCCGCCCTGCGCAAGCGGCTCCCTCTTCCTTTTCTGGCCGTCGTCGTTGCGCCGACGCTGCTCGCGGTCCTCTACTGGGGTCTGATCGCCACGCCGCGTTACGTTTCTGAGGCGCATTTCGTTGTGCGCAAGACCGAGGAAGCGCGCCCCAACAATCTCGGGCTCGTATTGCAGGGGGTGGGGCTTTCCGCGGGCGTCGCCGATTCGTTCGTTGTCCAGGAGTACATGGGTTCGCGAGGCGCGGCCGAGGCGCTGGACGCCCGCTTCGATCTCGAGAAGGTCTTCTCGCGCAACGGCGCGGACCTGTTCTCGCGCTATCCCGGGCCGTTCGGCCGGCCTTCCGAAGAGGCCCGGTTCAAGGCGCTGAAGCGCTTCGTCACGGTCGGCTACAACGCGACCAGCGGCATCACCACCCTCCGGGTGCAGGCCTTCACGCCGCAGGACGCCCGGGCCATGAATCTGGCCCTGCTGGGGTCTGGTGAGGAACTGGTCAATCGCCTCAACGAACGGTCGGCCGCGGACGCGATCGCCGAAGCCCGCCAGGCGGTGACGGAAGCCGCCGCTCGTCGCGCGGAAATCCAGCAGCAGATGACCGCCTTCCGCAACCGCGAACGTTTCATCGATCCCCAGGTCGCCGCGGCCGAATCCACCCAGCTGATCTCTGGCCTCCTCTCGACTCTGGCCCAATTGCGCGCCGAATATGCCCAGATCCAGCAGGCAACGCCGGAAAGTCCTCAACTGCCGACGCTCCGGTCGCGCATCGCCGCCTACGAGGCGCAGGTGGCCCAGGAGCGGGCCAAGCTGGTCGGGCAGGAGAGTTCGCTGGTGCCCAAGATCTCGGAATATGAAGGTCTGGTCCTCCAGGGCGAACTGGCCAATCGGGCGTTGACAGAGGCGTCCGCGGCCCTGCTGACCGCCCAACAGGACGCGCGTCGCCAGAAGCTCTATCTGGACCGGATCGTCGAACCGAACCTGCCCGACCGCGCCACTCAACCGCAGCGGCTGCGCGCCATCCTGATCGTCTTCCTCACCAGCTTGATGATCTTCCTGCTGGGCCGCCTTCTGTGGGCCGGGCTGCGGGAGCATCGCCAGGAGTGACGACCGTTCTCGCCCCGCCGGACCCCATCGGCCTGAGGGTTTCGGGCCTGTCCAAGACCTACCGCCACGCCGGCAAGACCCTTTTCAGGGATCTGAACTTCACGCTGGAGCGGGGAGGGCGGCTGGCCATTCTCGGTCGCAACGGCCAAGGCAAGTCGACCCTCATCAAGATGCTCGGCGGGGTGCTGCCGGCCACGAAGGGCTATATCGACTGGCGCATGAGTTCATCGTGGCCGATCGGCTTCGGCGGCGGCTTCCAGGGCAGCCTCAGCGGTCTCGACAACATCCGCTTCCTCGCCCGCCTCTATCAGAAGGACTACGCCGAAACCCTGGCTCGCGTGGACGACTTCGCGGAACTGGGGCCGGCGCTCAAGGAGCCGGCGAAGCACTTCTCGTCCGGAATGCGCGCACGGTTGGCTTTCGGCCTTTCCCTGGCGATCGAGTTCGACTGCTATCTGGTGGACGAACTGGTCGCCGTCGGCGATGCGCGCTTCCAGAAGAAGTGCAACGAGGAACTGTTCAGCAAGCGCGCCGACCGGGCTTTCATGATCGCCTCGCACAACACCAAGCTGATCACGACCTACTGCGATCGCGCTCTGCTGATCGAGAGCGGTCAGGCGCGAATCTTCGAGGACGTGGCCGAGGCGGTGGACATCTACACCTGGTTGAAGGCGGTCTGACGGTGGCTGAAGCGACGACGCCGGCTCCGGCGCTGGCGGGTGCGGCCCTGCATTGGCCGCCCGACCGGTTCCGCTACGACATGCGCGAGGCGGACGCCCGCGAACGGGTCCAGCGCATGGACATCGCCGGGCGCGCCCGCGCCCTGTTTTGGGGGCCCTACGAGGTGCTGACGCCGGGACTGTGGCGGGCCACGGCTCGCTTTTCCGTCGATCGCTGGGCCTGCCGTCACGCCTATCGCCTGGAATGGGGGGCGACGGCCGACTACAGCCTGTTCGAGTTCACGCCCCGCAAAGCGGGCGTGTTCGAGGTTTCCGCCGAGCGCCTGTGGCGCGAAGCCGAGAAGGCGGAGCTGCGGATCATCCTGACCGAGGGGTCGCTGGGCGGGGTGTTCGAATTGTTGGGAGTTTCGATCACGCAGAGCGACGCTTAAGGCGACGGTGCCGTCCCCCAAAGGACATTGTCGGCTCCATCGTCCACTAGTGTTTTTCCACGTTTTGCGTTCGCTAAAAGGCCAATATATCCTGCATACATGGCGTATTGCTGGTTATGAAAGTGCGCCGAGTTCTGAATAAGGGACTTGGCGATGGGTATTTTTGGAACAATCTTGATGCGGGTTGATGTCATCCGATCGGAAAATTCCTGGCTTCTATTTACAATTTCAGGGTTCTGGTGGTGGTCAAAGGGGAAATTTATAAAGAAAATCTTTGTTCCAGGTTGCTGATTTCGGACCCAGTCAATCATTATCCTCCAATATTTTAGCGCTTCGCCAATGGGGATCCGTTCAGCTTCAAGTTCGTATATGGAGGATACGTCCTCAACATCTTGTCCGTTTAGGAAGACGGCGGCTCCGCCAAATTTAGGTTTGTAAAGTCGGGCTGTGAGGTCGACAAAATTATCCATGATTATTAGGTCGAGCGGGCTTTTGATGGCCTCCATAAAGCCCGGTGATGCGCCGCCGTGTTTTCCTAGCTGTCCATCGGCGCGTTGATTTCCAAACATAACACGTGCGCGATGTTCTCCATTTGGAGTTAGGGAAAGTCTCGCGAATAGATCCTGATCTGGCTCACGTTCTGTTCCGTAAATGTATGTATTGACGAATCGGTCTATTCTATTGTGATAGACGGACCCCAAAATATCGCCACCAAAGAGATTAACGTAGGCTCGCGCGGTGTAGCGAGAGAGGCATGATCCCCATGTAGCAATTCTCATTTTCTATTCCGCGCTGATTGCTTTTAAGTTGATTTCTATATGATTTAGACATCAGGCCTTACGCCTGCTTGCGATATAATCAACGACTTCTTCAACCTCCACGGTATGGCCCTTTTCGGGGTCGTAGTATCGGCTGAGCTCGATATAGGCGAAGTGGAAGATGTCTTCGACCGACCGCGCCCGGGTGCGGCGCGGCAGCTTGATCCGGTCCTGGGTCACGCCCCAGCCGGAGTAGTAGGGCGCGCCGTAGCAGTGGACGGTCTTGCCCGCCATCAGGGCCTCGAACCCCATGCCCGAGGTGGCGACATAGACCTCCTCCACCATGTCGAACAGGGCGAAGGGATTGATGTCGAAGGCGATGGGATAGATGTGTTTCGACACGCCGCTGAACCGCGCCAGCCGCTCGTTGCTGAAGTAGCTGGACTTGCCGCCCTTGATCGCGTCGGGGTGCTGTTTGACGATCACGTCGTGGCCGGGCCGGCTCTCCAGAACGTCCAGGATCATCCGGTCGAAGCTGGTCTCGTCGGCCATGCCGGACAGGACGGATTGGTCCTCGAAGCGCTGATCGACCAGCAGGACCTTCGGCCGATCGGGCGAGCCGACGGGAATGCGGCGGTCGGGCGCGTGATTGTATTTCGACACGCGCGCCGCCACGATCCGGGCTATGGCCGCCTTCGCGCGCGCGGTCTCCACGGGCGTGAGGTCGGGGCCGTGTTGAAGACGCCGCTCCATGCGGGACGGCTTGCTGGCGTCATAGTAGGCCGTGGTGTCGTCAAGCAGGATCGAGAGGCCGGGCTCGCCCGACAAACCGATGTCAACGGAGCGAATGAAGCCGTCCTCGACGATGAGGACTGGTTTACCCAAGGCGCGAGCGGCGTCATCTTGGCGCGCCTTATTGACTGTTTCCTTAATTCCCCATTTGAGAAAAACCTCGGCGCCTGAAATGTTTTGGAGGCCGTCCATCCCCTGAGCACCGTCAACAAGGGTGCGAGCATTCATTAGTTGAATCAGATATTTTTGACTGGATGATAAAACAGTCTCGTGGCTGGGTATGCCGAATACATCTATAGACTTTTTTGAAAAAACCCGTTCAGAGGCAGTTTCAGTTTCGATCTTAACAGATTTATTGACTGCATGATCGTGTAAATAATGGGCGATTCGGGTTGCTGCTTCACCGTCAAATTGCCCAACGCCGAATTGGTTTGCGGCCCACTCCAATCCTTTGGCATCGGCAATCCATTCGCCTCCGAATGCTAAGTCTAGAATCGGCCTAGCTTCATCATCCGACCGGGCCGCAGGGATGCCTGCCTGCTCCCATATCTGGCTGAACTCGATATACTTCATCGACAGAGCAGGGCGCCCAGACAAGGCGCCTTCGAACAGCATCGTGCTATTGACGGAGGTGACGATGTCCGCGTGATGCACAGCCTCTTCCGGATCGACCAGGTAGCATTCTGCATCATCAATGGCAGCGAGGCCTGAAGCCTTCATTTCCTCTGTCAGATCACGCCCGACGATGTCGTCCTTGGATGGCGGCAGTCGCACGATCAACTGCGCATCGCGAGCGATAGCGTAGTCCAGAAGGTCCTTGATCGCCCGCCTCTGCGAGGCGCGGGCGAGCCGCATGTCCGTCTGCGAGTCCAACGGCTGAGAGGCGAACAGGATCGTCTTCTTGTCGCCGTCCAGACCGTAGAGCCGGTGGAAGGCGTGGCGGTCCAGCCGCGGCTGATAGTCGAAATAGGTGTCGAACTTGGGGGCGCCGACGCTGATGAACCGTTCGGCCGGATAGCCGCGCTCCAGGAAGATGCTGCGCTGCATCTCGCCCCAGCCCAGAACGACGTCGCACAGCGGCACCGAGGCCTTGCTCGTGATGTCGGTGTAATACAGGTTCCGATCGACGAAGACGGATTCGTGCGGGATCAGGATGGTCGGGATCCGCAACTCCTTGCAGACCTCGACGATGATCCGCATCACCGGGGCCCAGTCGAACGTCAGGATGAAGCCCGAAATCCGGTTGCGGATCGGCACCAGGCGGCGAACGACCATCCGGCGGTAGAGATCGGGATGTTCGCGCGCGTAGCGCAGCGCCTCGCGCCGCACCTCGTTCTCGTCGATGTCCTTGATGAGGTCGAACGGCGCCAGAACATATCCGGCTCCGCCGATCCGTCCGATCAGGGTGTCCCCATGCTCGGGAATCCACGGCATGTAGAGGAACGTCGGCAGACCGCGCGACAGGTCGCGGGACAGCTCCGGGCCGACATGGCGACGGAACCATTTCGGAATGCGCGGTTCGGCCTCCTTCTTGGGCTTGGGCGCCGTCACGCTTTCCGGCGGAGGCGCGGGGTCCTCGACGGGCGCGGGGGGCTCCAGGGCGATCAGCGGGACGCCTCGATCCTGGCAGAAGCGCTCGACGAAGGCCGGCAAGGGTTCGTCCCCGATGACGATGGCGCGCCGGTCGGACAGGATCCAGGGCGCGAGCGACATCTGGAATTCGAAAGCCGACATATAGGGGCTGCGGAACACCATCCGCCGGTCGGGATAGGCTTCGAGCACCTCGCCCCAGCGGTGCCGGGGACCGACGTACAAGGCCCTGGGCTTGCCGCGACCGCTCCATCGCTGCACCGGGACGGCGGCGTAGCGCGGGATCGCCTTGACGATCTGCAACGGATTGTCCGGTTTCATGGCGGGCCTGGGTCTGGGAAGGGGGCGACTGATGAGAGCGGGCGACCCGTGGGGGATCGGCCGTCGCCCGATCATCTAGAGGGCGGTCCGCGGAGCCGTCAAACGCTCAAGCCGTCTCGAGCCGGCTTTGGGTCGATTTTGTCGCCTTATTTCCCGGTGATTCAGTGCATTAGCGCGCTACCCGGTCCTCGGCTTGAAGCGCTAACGCGAGACCTCGGAAAACGATCCCGCCCAAGGACCGCTGACCGCCGGAAATGCGGAATTCATAGCGGCCGCCCGCTCTTGCCTTGAAGACCAGCGACGGCGTCGCCGCTGTGGTGCGGGCGACCACGACCAGCTGATTGTCCATGTGCTCCAGAACATCCAGGGTCACGCGGAGCGGCTTGAACAACGCGCGTAGGCGCTCCTTGAGCGAGGCCGGGCGAAGGCGCCAGGTCGCTTGCCATGTTCCCGGCGGCGCCGCGACATGCGGTCCGAAAACCGCAGGGTCTCCGGGGGCGACCTCGACAAGCGCCCCGCGCGCGGTCACGGTCGTCGGCTCTCGGTAGCTGAAGGCCTGCGGCGGCAATGTCCAGGGCTGAAAGCTTGCCCGGCCCTGCGGCTCCGGCAGCGGCCGGTCCTGCGGCCCGCTCAGCAGGACCCAGGTCGGCGCATGGTCCGGGGACGTCCACCGGTCGCCGTCCAGGCCCAGGATCCGGATCGTGCGCTGCGGATCGCAGCGGCCGCAAAGCCGCTCCAGCTCGGTGCGGGTCAACCGTTGAACGGCGTCCGGCGGACAGGCCTCCACGCTCGGCAGGGTCAGGCATAGCGTCGCCTTCGGACCGGCGTGGGCCACGGCGCGCCGCAGGGCGGCCTCGGGGTCGATGCATTCTTCCAGCTTCAGGTCGTCGTGGACCACTCGGTTCGATCCGACGACCGGCCTGGGGCGCGGCGCCAGTCGACCGGCATCGGTGGCGGGCCCGCCGAAGGGGTGTGCGGCCAAGGCTTCTGGCGAGACGTGCCGTAGCAACGTCTCCGCCTGTGATTCGGATAGAGCCGCCAGCGCCTCCGCCAGGGTCCTGTCCGGGGCGAGCGCGGCGGTCAGAGCCCGCACCGCTTCGCCCAGCGCCTGCACGGTCGATCCATACCAGGCCAGTCGGGGCTTGCGAGGGCGGGCGTCCGCCTCTGCGATCAATCGCGCCAAGCCGTCCGCGTCGCCCTCCGCCGTAAGACACTCGTCCAGCATCAGGGCCAGGAAGGCTGAAACAGCGACCGCGTCGGGCGGAGCGGGGCGGGGCGTCAGCCACGTCGTCAGCTCGTCGGGTCTCGCTAGATCGCGTGTAAGGCCGCGGCCCGAATAGACGGGGCGTCCCAGAAGCGCGACGGGCAGCCCGGCGAGAAGCGCCTCCAGGCCGACGTTGGAGGAGAAGGTCGTCACCGCCGCACTGACGGCGAAAATGTCGTGAATGTCCGCGTCCGTGCGAAGGAAGCGATCGGCGGGCGCCTCGAAATCGGCCAGGACGTCTTCCTGCGCCAGAGGGTGAGCCTTGTAGACAATGCGCCAGTCCGCCGGCACGGCGTTCAGCGCGTTCCGATAGACGCCGGCCAGGCTGTCGTGATCGCGCAGGCCGACGACGGCGTTGGCGTCCGTGGCGACCTGGCCCGCCAGAAACAGCACCGGCCGATGGTCCTTTGCGGCCCAGAGTTCGAGCTTCTGGCGCGCGGGAGGGCTGTCCGCCTGTGCATACTTCGATACGCGTCCCGCCCGCCAGCGATCGAGGAACGCCTCGATGTCCGGCCGGCGGCCCGATGGCGCTGGCAGGGCGTCCACCCGGGCTTCGCCCCGGAAGAAATGCGGCCCGCAGGGATCCACATAATGAAAGCCGGGAAAAAAGGCGCTCTCCCAGAACAGGAGACGACGGTTCGTCGCCGTGGTCATTTCGGCCAACAGGCGGGACACGACCTCCGCGCCATGCGGAACGAAAACGATATCCGCCTCGATGTCGTCCAGGAACCGCGCCGCCGCATGAGCAACGCCGCGAAGATGCTGGTTCCAGATCGATTCCGGCAGGAGGAGGTCGGGCGTCGCCGGCTGGGTAGCGAACAGGTGGGCCGACAGGTCGGCCAGGTCCATGTCGAAACCGAAGACGTCGCGAAAGCCGAAAGCCGATAGCCGCGGGGCCGAGCCTATGTCTCGCGCCAGCAGGGCCGACTGGCCTGGGCGCGTGAAGTCATCAGGCCAATAGGGCGCGACGATCACATCAAATCCAGCCTTGGTCGCGGTCGCCGCCAGGCGGTCTGCGTTGTCCGCCGATTCCTCGCCCGGAACTCGGAAGATGACGACGCGCTGGGCCTTCATGTCGTGCCTGCTCCGCTGTCGTGCGCGAGGTCAGAGGGTGACGCCGACCTTGCCGTAAAGCGTCCGCAACCGGGCCTGATAGGCGGTCGCCGTGAATCGTCCTGCCTGGATCAGGCCTTTTTGCACCATCGCCTCGCGCAGGTCGTGATCCTGATCCAGGCTTCGGATGCCCTTCGTGATCGCCTGGGCGTCATAGGGATCGACGATGACCGCCGCGTCCCCCGCGACCTCGGGAAGCGAACCGCCCGTCGAGGTCAGCACTGCGGTGGACAAGGCCATCGACTCCAGAACCGGCAGGCCGAAGCCTTCGTAGAGCGAGGGGAACAGCGTCGCCTTCGCTCCCCGGATGAGACTGATGAGCATCGAGAACGGCATGTATTCGTATTGACGGATCCGTTCGGCGCTGGGGCCGCCATCGCGCTTTACCTGGTTGAGGAGAGCGGTTTCCCCTTCATCCAGCCAGGCCTTGCCCCCGATCAGAACCAAGGGCGTCTTGGACCCGGACGCGAGATAGGCTTCGACGATTCGGCCGAGATTTTTCTTCGGTTCGATGGCGCCGAAATGAAGGAAGTAGTCCTTCCAGCCCAGATTGAACACGCCTTCGAGCTCGGTCGCGACATCCTGCTGAGTGCGGGCCAGCAGCGGAGCGGGAAGCGTTACGGCCTGGTAGGTGTTGGTAACCCGGTCTTCGGGCACGCCCAATATGCGGATGACGTCCTGCCGTGTCGTCTCCGAGACGACCGCGATATGATCCGCCCGTCGCACAACTTCTCGGCACAGCGCCATGAAGGTGTCCTTGTTGTCGAGCGTCGTGTGCGGCAGCCGGAGCGGAATGAGATCGTGCAAGGTGTAGATGTTCGGGACCCCCCTTGCGTACAGCGGGAGGGGCGCCGTCCAGTGCATCACGCTCGGCGCCGGCGTCTGGTCAGAATGCTCGAACGTCAGCGGCGTTGTCTTGCCGTAGGCGCTCATGGAACGGTTAGCCAGACTGAACAGGTCCTGCGCCGCCCAGAAGCGATCCGCAGCGGGTCTGCCGCCTGAACGGCTCGGCCAGATGACTTCGCCCGAAGGGAGGATGGAATGCGCCGTTCGTCCGAACCGCGTCATCAACGTCCTTCTAAGCCGCTTCGCCTTCGCCTTACGTGTCAGTTTCTGCGGTGGGCGCTCGGCGTCGATCAACGCAGTTTCATTGATGACGTTATTCGCCGATCTTGCGGCGACGGGGCCGTAAAGAACATGGGTTTCTAGGCCGATGTCTCGCGCATTGGCGAGAAGGTTTCGGCCGTAGGTGGCGATGCCGGTTCCCCGGCTCAGAGCGAGATTGAAGCCGTCGATGCAGATTGAGCTCATCCGCCCGGCCTAGAGGATTCAGGCGGCCAGCGCCACCGGCCCCTTGGCGCCGGTCTTGATGGCCAGGTCGTCGAAGGCGATCAGTTGCGCGGCCAGGGCCTCGAACTGGTCCAGCGGCACCATGTTGGGACCGTCCGACGGGGCGTGGTCCGGGTCCGGGTGGGTCTCCATGAAGACGGCATCGACGCCGACCGAGACGGCGGCGCGCGCCAGCACCGGCACGAACTCGCGCTGGCCGCCCGAGGACGTGCCCTGCCCGCCCGGCTGCTGGACGCTGTGGGTTGCGTCGAAGACGACCGGGCAGCCGATGTCGCGCAGCACCGGCAGGGCGCGCATGTCGCTGACCAGGGTGTTGTAGCCGAAGCTGGCGCCTCGCTCGCAGGCCATGACGTTCGGATTGCCGGCGCCGACGACCTTGGCGATCACGTTCTTCATGTCCCAGGGCGCGAGGAACTGCCCCTTCTTGATGTTGATCGCCTTGCCGGTCGCGGCNGCGGCCAGCAGNAGGTCGGTCTGGCGGCTGAGGAAGGCNGGGATCTGCAGCACGTCCACGACCTCGCCNACCGGCCCGCACTGGGCCTCGGANTGGACGTCGGTCAGGGTGGGCAGGCCCGTGACCTCGCGCACCTCGGCGAAGATGGGCAGCGAATCCTTCAGGCCGATGCCGCGCGCGGCGCTGGCCGAGGTCCGGTTCGCCTTGTCGAAGCTGGTCTTGTAGATGATGCCGACGTTCAGCCGCTCGCCGATCTCCTTCAGCGCATGGGCCGTCTCCAGCGCGTGCTGGCGGCTTTCCATCTGGCACGGACCGGCGATGAAGGCGATCCGGGCGCCGCCGCCGATGACGACAGGCGTGGACAGACCCTTGGACAAGGTGATGACAGCATTGGGATTTTCCATCCGAACGCCCTAGCACGCTCGGCGGACGCATGGCCATAGTCATAGTCTACGAGCGCCCTTCCTGCGTGACTCCGCCCCCGTCCCCCGCTATGCGCGCGCCATGAACGAGAACGAGCGGCAGTCCGAGGAGCGCAGCTGGGCCACGGCCAAGACCCTGGCCGAGGCGCTGCCCTATATCCAGATCTACGACCGCGAGACCGTGGTCATCAAATACGGCGGCCACGCCATGGGCGAGAGCGCGGTGGCCAAGCAGTTCGCCGCCGACGTGGTGCTGCTGAAGTTGATGGGCGTGAACCCGGTCGTGGTGCACGGCGGCGGGCCGCAGATCAGCGCCATGCTGGACAAGGCGGGGGTCAAGTCCGCCTTCGTCGACGGGCTGCGCGTGACCGATCCGGCGACGATGGAGGTAGCCGAAATGGTCCTGTCCGGCGCCGTCAACAAGGAGATCGCCCACTGGATCACCATGGCCGGCAAGGAGGCCGACGTGCGCGGCGTGGGCTTGTCGGGCAAGGACGCCGGCCTGCTGACGGTCGAGAAGACCCGCCGCACCAAGCGCGATCCCGACAGCATGATCGAGCACGAGGTCGACCTGGGCTTTGTCGGCGAGCCCACCAAGGTGGACCCCAAGCTGATCAAGGGCCTGATCGCGTCGGAGACCGAGGACTGGGTGCCGGTCATCGCTCCCATCGGCGTGGCCGAGGACGGCCAGACCTACAACGTCAACGCCGACACGGTGGCGGGCGCCGTGGCCGGGTCTCTGGGCGCCAAGCGGATGCTGCTGCTGACCGACGTGCCGGGGGTGAAGGGCGCCGACGGCGAGATCATCCGCCAGATGACGCTGGAAGAGGCGCAAGGCCTGATCGACACGGGCGTCGCCTCCGGCGGCATGATCCCCAAGCTGGAGACGGCCATGGCCGCCGTCCGCGCCGGCGTGGAGGCCGTGGTCATCCTGGACGGCCGCCGCCCGCACGCCATGCTGGTGGAGCTGTTCACCGAATTCGGCGCGGGCACCCTGGTGAAGGCGTCTTGAACGGCCTGTCGCACGTGACCGCCTGGGTGTTCGACATGGACGACACCCTGTACCCGCCCGAGCAGGGCCTGCTGGGCCTCGTCCAGGCGCGGATCAACGCCTATGTGGTCGAGGCCGTGGGCCTGGAACCCGGAGAGGCCGGCGTGCTGCAGCGCCAGTTCCTGGACGAGCACGGCACGACCCTGGCCGGGCTGATGGCCAACTACACCATCGAGCCGGAGCACTTCCTGGAGATGGTGCACGACGTGCCGCTGGACGGGCTGGAGCCCAATCCGCGCCTGGCCGACCAGCTGATGCGCCTGCCCGGTCGGCGGTTCGTCTTCACCAACGGGGCGCGCGACTACGCCGGCCGGGTGCTGGACCGGCTGGGCATCGCCCACTGTTTCGAAGGTGTCTTCGCCATCGAGGACGGGGACCTGACGCCCAAGCCGGCGCCGTCCGCCTTCCGCCGCATGATCGAGCGCTTCGACTTCGAGCCGCGCAGCGCCGCCTTCTTCGAGGACACGCCGCGCAATCTGGAGCCGGCCAAGGCGCTGGGCATGGCTACGGTGCTGATCGGCGACGGGCGCGGCAAACCGCTCGGCGACCACATCGACCACCAGGCGCCCGACCTGCTCGATTTCCTTTCCGACCTGACCTTCAAGGACGCCGCCGCATGACCGACCTGTCGCATCTGGAATCCGTCATTGAGGCCGCCTGGGAGAACCGGGCCGAGGTCTCGGCCGCCACGCACGGCGAGGTGCGCAACGCGGTGGAGACGGCGCTGGAGCTGCTGGATTCGGGCCAGGCGCGCGTCGCCTCGCGCGGCGCCGACGGCGTGTGGACCACGCATCAGTGGCTGAAGAAGGCGGTTCTTCTGTCGTTCCGCCTGAACGACAACCAAATCATGCGCGCCGGCGATCGCGGCCCGACCAGCCACGCGCCGGGCGTCGGCCCCTTCTGGGACAAGGTGCCCAACAAGTTCGGCGACTGGGCGGCCGGCGACTATCAGGCCGCGGGCTTCCGCTCGGTGCCCGGCGCCATCGTCAGGAAGGGCGCCTTTGTCGGCCGCAACGTGGTGCTGATGCCGTCGTTCGTGAACATCGGCGCCTATGTCGACGAAGGCGCGATGGTCGACGCCTGGGCCACGGTCGGCTCCTGCGCCCAGATCGGCAAGAACGTGCACCTGTCGGGCGGCGCCGGGATCGGCGGCGTGCTGGAGCCGCTGCAGGCCAATCCAACCATCATCGAGGACGGCTGCTTCATCGGCGCCCGCGCCGAGGTGGCCGAGGGCGTGATCGTGCGCGAGGGCGCGGTCCTGGCCATGGGCGTCTATCTGTCGGCCTCGACCAAGATCGTGGACCGCGCGACCGGCGAAGTCTTCCGGGGCGAGGTGCCGGCGTACTCGGTCGTGGTGCCGGGATCCCTGCCGGACGCCAACGGCGGGCCGTCGCTGTACTGCGCCGTCATCGTCAAGCGCGTGGACGCCCAGACGCGGGCCAAGACCGGCGTCAACGAACTGCTGCGCGACTGATCCCTGCGCCCGTCCGACTTGGCCCCGCCGCGAAGCTGGGTCATAGATTGGAAAAGGTCGGACAAATGGGGCGGGCGTGACGGAAGGCAGAGCGCGGATCGAGGACGTCGTCATCGTCGGCGGGGGGACCGCCGGCTGGATGAGCGCGGCGGCGCTGGCCGTGCTGGTCGCGCCCACCGGCGTGCGGGTGACGCTGGTCGAATCCAGCGAGATCGGCACGGTGGGCGTGGGCGAATCCACCCTGCCGCACATCCGCGATTTCAACGCCAGGCTCGGCCTCGACGAAGCCGACTTCATGCGGGCGACCCAGGCGACCTTCAAGCTGGCCATCCGCTTCGACGACTGGGGCCGGATCGGCGACACCTATTATCACCCGTTCGGCGACTATGGCGCGCTGGGCGGAGCGGCGCCCTTCCATCACTACTGGCTTCAGGGCGGCGGGGCGGACCAGGTCGGCGCGATCGACGACTACGCCCTGCCCATCGTCGCGGCGCGGGAAGGGCGGTTCGCCCCGCCCGTCGACGACATGCGCTCGGTGCTGTCGACCTATGACCACGCCTATCATTTCGACGCCGGCCTCTACGCCGCCTACCTGCGGCGGTTCGCCGAGGCGCGCGGGGTGATCCGCATCGACGGCCGGATCGCCTCGGTGGCTCAGGCGCCAGAGGACGGGACGATCCGGTCGGTGACGCTGGAAGACGGGCGAGAGATCGCCGGCGACTTCTTCATCGACTGCTCCGGCTTCCGGGGGCTGCTGATCGAGCAGACGCTGAAGGCGGGCTACACCGACTGGTCGCACTGGCTGCCGTGCGACCGCGCCGTGGCCCTGCCGTGCGCCAGCCATGCGCCCC
>Ga0065721_10004378_pt1 | contig 29442 bp, 21 predicted proteins | sample Mesricmetagenome_FD_59108 | JGI IMG/M metagenome (GOLD analysis project Ga0065721, IMG submission 59108) | Mesophilic microbial community from rice straw/compost enrichment Sample: eDNA_1 v2 (version 2) | ecosystem: Engineered > Solid waste > Grass > Composting > Bioreactor | place: USA: Davis...
ATGCAGCGGCCGACCTGGAGGAAGTGGGTACCGTATTGCAGGTGGGTGATGGTATTGCCCGCGTATACGGTTTAAGCAATGTACGTTCCGGTGAGCTGGTTGAATTTGAGAATGGTGTTCGCGCCATTGCCCTGAACCTGGAAGAAGATAATGTGGGTGTGGTACTGATGGGTGAGTTTGACGACATCAAAGAAGGTTCCAAAGTTCGTCGTACCGGCAAGATCGCCTCTATCAACGTGGGCGACGGTATGCTGGGTCGTGTGGTAAATGCATTGGGTGAGCCTATCGATGGTAAAGGTCCCATCACAGGCGAGCGTTACGAAATGCCGCTGGAGCGTAAAGCCCCCGGCGTTATCTTCCGCGAACCGGTAAAAGAACCGTTGCAGACCGGTATCAAGGCCATCGACGCCATGATTCCCATCGGCCGCGGACAGCGTGAGCTGATCATCGGTGACCGCCAGACTGGTAAAACTGCCATTGCAGTAGATACCATTATCAATCAGAAAGAATTTTTCGAAGCCGGCAAACCGGTTTATTGTATATATGTTGCCATCGGTCAAAAAGCATCCACCATTGCCGGTGTGATGAAAACCCTGGAAGACAATGGCGCTATGGCCTATACCACTATTGTAGCCGCTTCGGCCAGCGATCCTGCGCCGCTGCAGTTCTATGCACCTTTTGCCGGCGCCGCCATTGGTGAATTCTTCCGCGACACCGGTCGTCCTGCGTTGATCATTTATGATGACCTGTCGAAACAGGCCGTAGCTTACCGCGAAGTATCGCTGCTGCTGCGTCGTCCGCCCGGCCGCGAAGCTTATCCCGGCGACGTATTCTACCTGCACAGCCGTTTGCTGGAGCGCGCCGCCAAAATCATCAGCGACGACAATGTGGCCAAAAATATGAACGACCTGCCCGACAGCATTAAGCACCTGGTAAAAGGGGGTGGTTCGCTCACCGCATTGCCGATCATTGAAACACAGGCCGGTGATGTATCTGCCTATATCCCCACAAACGTGATCTCCATCACCGACGGACAGATATTCCTAGAATCGAACCTGTTCAACTCGGGCATTCGTCCGGCCATCAACGTAGGTATCTCTGTAAGTCGCGTGGGTGGTAATGCACAGATCAAATCGATGAAGAAAGTGGCTGGTACACTGAAACTTGACCAGGCACTGTACCGCGAAATGGAAGCCTTCTCAAAATTCGGTGGCGACCTGGATGCTGCTACCAAACTGGTACTCGACAAAGGCGCCCGTAACGTGGAGATCCTGAAACAGGCCCAGTATGCGCCCTACCCGGTAGAAAAGCAGATAGCAATTATTTACCTGGGTACACAGGCCCTGTTGCGCGAAGTGCCTGTTAGAAAGATCAAGGAATTTGAAGAACATTTCCTGATGGAAATGGAAAACAAACACAAAGACGTATTGAACGAGTTCAAAAAAGGCAACCTCCCCGAAGATGGCATCAAGAAAATGGTTGACCTGGCCAACAGCCTGATACCTCAATACAAAGCATAAGATCAATCATCCTGATCATATTAACGATCCCGCCTAACCGGCGGGATTTTTTTTACAGGAATATAACGGAGTATATTATGCGATCATAAAAATCTTCTCTTGTCGGTTTTGGCGCAAAAGTCGTAACAGGCAATAGGTCAATATGTTATGAAGTTTAGGGAGAAAAAAATATTAAAAAAAATGCCTCCACTATTGCATAATCCGATTTCAGGTTAGATATTTGTATCACAATCAGCCAATGATTGAACCTCTCTTCCAAGTTTCCTTTAAGAACCGTACCTGTTATCTCTCCAATCTCCCTGATATTCCCCAATTCCATGAAATTACTGGTTCATTTTCAAATGCTCCTGTGTAGCATGTATACAGTAGCTCTCTTTAAAATGTGTAAAAATGAATTGGTATCTGTTTCAACATATAGCTCAACGTTTGCTGATAGCAGCATTCGTTTTGATCAATACAACTGCCATAGCCGGTGCGTGTAAGGTGGCGGTGGGTGGAAAGATTCCCCATTCAGCCGTCAGGATCATCAAAACGGGGGAGCAGCCATTGGCTGCCCAAATGCAGGTCCACCCCAACCCTGTGCTAAACGAATTACGTATTAATTTATCGGAAGACTGGACAAAAACCCCGCTGCATGTAGAGCTATACAATGGCAACGGTCAACTGGTGAAAAGCTTCAGCAACCAGGAGGGCGCCAAAAAACCGGTGATCAACAGGCAGAACATGGCGTCGGGTGTGTATATTATCAGGACTTTCAACCACACCGACTCAGCCGTGCAATGGATCATAAAAAAATAATTTGAAGTTTTTATTTTAAAGGGTACGATCAACAACACCGTCCCGTGTCTACGGGATGGTTTTTTAAAAAAAGCTTCAACTCCAAGATATTTGAATGTTTATTTTAAAGGGTACGATCAACAATACCGTCCCGTGTCTACGGGAGGGTTTTTAAAAAAAACTCGTTCTTCCTGTAGTCCTTATTTCCATCCTGTTTTACCTACTTATCAGAGCAACCGATCAAATGCTTCTACCTATTTCTACTGGTAGCCCCGGTGGCAAAACCACATTCTATTACCCTGGAAATTTAAAGTTATGGATCCGCTTTACCTGAAACCCTTCATGAAACTGATGGAACTTTTTACAGTGCTGACCATCACTACCACTACCACAAAAGCACAAGGCCTGGTATTCAAAAATGCCAGTCTGCAACAAGGTACTGCAGGCATACCCGGTGCGGTGTATTGCTTTCTCCAGGTGACTGCCGGTATCGATACGCTGGTATCCATTACCGGTAGGTCATCGAATAAGTGCGCCTGGTGCACATTGACCTGGACAATACCGGCTGGGGTAAGGCCTTTCAACCACAGGTTACTTACGGGAATAATACCACGCCTGTCGGCATAACCGACTGGTGGATGGAATTCGGGATTGCGTTTGTACAGGCCGGTGCCGATTTGCCATGCAAAAAAATACCCCGCCAAAAGCGGGGCATTTTTTACCGGGAATGCATTCCTATCGTTTAATTAATTTCTGTTGGAATAGTTGTGTTTTTCCTGCCAGTACCTCTACTACATACATGCCCCGGCTGAGGTTGGCCGGTAACTGTATGGACAGTGAATGCGTACCGGCCGATAATTTCTCAGCAGAATGATATACTTCACGGCTGGTAAGATCGAGCAGGCGTATACGAACATTTTCTGCCGTTCTGATTTGTATCTGCAGGTTCAGGTCTTTCTCGAACGGGTTCGGTTGCACCTGTACTTCCAGCCCCTTCAGGTTCAGGCGAACGATGGCCGAGTAGGTATGGCTTCCACCCATTTGCACCAGTTTCAGGCGGTAAAAGCGATTGCCTGCCATAGTATTGGTTATATCGATGAACTGGTATGTTTTTGAACCATTGGCGTTTATTTTGCCGGCTGTGGTAAAGTGTATGCCATTATCTGAATACTCTACTTCATAATGCGCCACATTCGATTCATCGGCCATGATCCAGGTAAGCACCGAACGATCGTTATTGAGCGTACCACGGAAACTCAGGTTGGTTAAGGGCAGCACGCCATCGGAGAAGAAGCAGGTGGGGTTTTGCGAACCAGGTTGTGTGGGGTCGTCACTGTTAATGAAGATGGTATTACCATCACCATCAATCAGCGTGATCCTGGACTGGTTACAGATCTGCGCCAGCGGGCTGATCTTCACCCGGAAACTAACCACGGCCCTGTATTGATATCCCGGACGAATGATACCCGGATCTTCGCCGGCCGTTTGAATTAATTTCCCGCCTGCCACTGAATAGGGCATGGCGCCTGCCACGTCGGGTACATGGTTACCATTCAGGTAGGTGGAGTTGGGTATATAATTGGTAGAAGTAGGAATACCATCATATAGCCTTACGCCGGCTGCATTGATATTTCCGTCGTTTAGTACCGTAATGGTGTATTCAACCGTATCGCCACCCATTACAAAAGGACTTCCATTGATGTTCTGGTAGGTTTTGCTGGCTGTTAAAACGGGGGCCAGTACCGGGAAGGCGCAGCTGGTGTAGTCGCCATTGGTCCATACGTTGGATTGGCTTAATGGCGAAATACGGGTAGCCTCCATGGTGGTTAGATTGATCTGGTATACCTGCCGGTAGGCGCCGCCGATATATACATTACCCGCCAGGTCGATGGCAATGGAGTTGGAGTTGGCCGGTGGTTTGGGATTGATTTTTCCCAGGTAAGTAGCCACACGGGTTGCCGGGTTAATTTTGTATAATTTACTGGAATTGGCAATCATGTATAACTTACCCGAGCCATCGCCAAAGATATCACCACCTGATTCATCCAGCACGTCGTTGGAGCCGTTGTTGGGATCATTCAACAAGGGGCCTAATTGGGTAATAGTGGGTAAATTGGTAACTGGGTTTACCGAGAACCGTATCAGGTCTTTCGCGTTGGAAGTAATGGCATAACCAAAACCGTCAGAGGCAAAACACATGCGGTTGATATTGTAGCCGTCGCTGATATTGGGTTCAAGCGGATAACCTACATAACGGCCTGCCTTTTTGGTGGTCAGGTCTACATAACACAGCTCTTCGGGTGGATTGTTACGGTAGTTATTCACAAAGTAAATGCGGTTGGTATTTCTGTCGTAGGCAATGGCCGAAGCGTATTGCAACACCGAGCCTTTCGACATGTTAGCGCCTGTGGTGGCATTAAAGCAGGGATCGTTATCACCATTAAACAAAATAGAGCCACCGGTGCCATCGCTGGTGCTTACCGTTTTTATGAAACGATATTTGTCCGAGTTAGGTACACCACCTGTAGACTTGGCTGTAGACTGGTAGATCTTGTCGCATTGTGAATCTTCGGTGAGGTTGGTGGTCACCGTATTGGTATTCTGGTAAAATACATTGCCGTTGTAATTACCCTGCAGGGTGGCATGGTTGGTTACATTGCCGGCATTGGCGGTTACCTTCACCCTGAACTGGATGGTGGCCGGTACATTGGGCGCCAGGATACCCGGCCCGTACATGGGCGATCGTATCAATCCGCCCGTTGCGGCAAATGGCATACGGCCGCTTACATCGGCCACGGCCGAGCCGTTGAGCGTGGTGGAGCCTGCAATATACGATACCCCCGCAGGGATATTGTCGTACAGGGTGGAGCTGGTAATGTTAGCAGGCGACAAATTCCTGATAACAATGGTATACTCCAGAATGTGTCCTTGCTCGGCAACTGATCCACCCAAACCGGTAGTGATATTGGCTACGGCTTTGGACAAATCCATGTCCTGAGCATTCAGGCCTGTCAACATACCCATAAGGAATAGGGGTATAAGCAGGGTTTTCGATAGGTAGAATTTTAGCTTCATAGGTCCCGGATTTACACGTCAGAAAAGTAGTATATAAAATTTACTTCTCATAACTTACAAAATCATAATACATAATACAATCACAACTATTCTTATACAACAGCACCTTGTCCGGCCTGTAAAAGCCTGCCTGGATGCAGGCCGGCTTTTGAATGGCTGGTAAAAGATGGTGGTGGAATGATCACTACCTTGCTGTACGGTGTACGCGCCGGCAATGCTTCCGGTATAAAGAATGGCATGATGAGGATGGTACGTCTAAATGGTTTCATAGGGTGAACTTTTATCAAACAATAGCAAACTTATTGCAAAAATAGTAAAACAGTACTTGTTGGATGCTCTTTAGAGTAAACAGGTAATGGGCAGAATAAAGTAGTGAATGGTTTCATAGTGTTTGATTAATGATACTGGAATTTGGCCGATAGTTAGCGCATTTTATTGGATTTTGCAAGGGGTATTCGACATAAAAATATATGATGCCTCCGGCAGTTTTCACGATAAGTAACATCTTTTATTTTTATAATATCAAATCGGCCTATCAATAAGCAGTAAACATATTGTATTTATTTTTATATATGTATTTAAGCCGTCAATTTGGTTTATAATATAAACTAGTTAATTTTAGTAAAAATTTAAAAATACCATGATTCCGCTTCTACCTATCCTGCTATTGATCTTATCCGGGCTGGCAACCATGGGGCAAACAACCGTAAAAGGAACGATAAAAGACCACCGGGGGCGCCCTGTTTATGGCGCCAGCATCACCCTGAAAGGCACCTACGACGGGGCCACTTCCGATTCATCGGGAGCCTTCCGGTTTATGACCACCGAAAAAGGCGAACAAACCATTATAGTAAGTTCCATTGGCTTCAAACTATACGAGCAAAAACTTGCACTCAGCAGCACACCGGTGACCCTGGATGTTGTGCTGAAACAGGAACCCAACGAACTCACTGCTGTAACCATCACCGCCGGCAGCTTTGAAGCCAGCGATACCAAACGCACTACCGTATTGGACCCTATTGATATTGTGACCACGGCCAGCGCCAATGCCGATGTAACCGGCGCCATCAAAACTCTGCCCGGCACCCAGCAGGTAGGAGAAAGCGAAGGTCTGTTTGTGCGCGGCGGCACCGCCCAGGAAACCAAAGTGTTTATCGATGGCACCCTGGTGAATAATTTCTTTTACAGCAGCGTACCCGATATCGCCCAGCGGGGCCGTTTTTCACCTTTTATTTTCAAGGGCACCGTATTCAGCTCCGGCGGTTATTCGGCCCTGTATGGCCAGGCCCTTTCTTCGGCCCTCATACTGGAATCGGTTGACCTGCCCGATCGCTCTTCGGCCAGCCTGGGCGTTACCACGGTAGGGCTGAGCGGCGGTTTTCAGCAATTATCCAAAAACAAAAAAGCCAGTTGGGGCATCAATTACAACTATGTTAACCTGGCTGCTTATTTTGCGGTAGTGCCACAAAGGCCCGATAATTTTAAGATACCCGAGTTTCATAATGGTGAGGCCAATTTCCGCATCAGGACTTCTAAAACAGGCATGTTGAAATTTTACGGGTATTTCAACTATAACCAGTTGGGCGTACGCAGACCTGATATTGATTCAGCCGGAATGAAAAACGCCTTTCACCTTACCAATTTCAATGTATACACCAATCTGTCCTGGAAAGAAAAGATCGGAAAAAAATGGCGACTGTATCTCGGTTCCTCTTTCAGCAGCAATACCGATAAGATCGATAATGAATTGCAGGATGCCGATAATAAGTTGCAGCAGATAGACGATGAACCCTACGACCTGAAAAATTTCAGGATAAAAACCAGGGGCAACCTGGCGCAAATAAAAACTGTGCTGGAAAGAAGATTGTATGGGTTAAGCGCCATTCGATTTGGCGGCGAGTACATGTATTTTACCGATCGAAATGATTTTACCAATCATTACGTCACCAGCTCCATTACTAATGCCGATGATCATTTCAAGGCGTTGTTTGCCGAAGGGGATATTTATATTACCAACGACCTGGCCGCCAAAATAGGCAGCCGCTTTGAACATTCTTCTTTACTGGCAAAAACCAACCTGGCGCCGCGCCTGTCGCTGGCATATAAAGTAGGCAACCGGTCGCAGGCATCACTGGCCTATGGCCTGTTTTACCAGAAACCGGAGAAAGACAATTTTCTGCGCGGTTATCTTTTCAACGACCTGTTGTACACCAGGGCCACCCACTATATTGCCAACTACCAGCAAGTAAGTAAGGAATATACGTTGCGGCTGGAGGCATTCTATAAAAAATACCATCACCTGGTAAAAACCTACGATGCCGATGGCAACGGAAGTATCGACAGCATTGGCAATGGCGGTTATGGCGATGCAAAAGGTATTGAGCTGTTCTGGCGCGACCGCAAAACCCTGAAAGGCGTAGACTACTGGATCTCTTATTCATGGCTGGATACCAAAAGAGATTTTCTGAACTATCCCTATGCCATTCAACCCAATTTTGCCGCCAACCATACCGCCAGCCTGGTAGTGAAAAAATTTGTGTCGAAACTAAAAATGAACGTCAACGCCAGTTACAATTTTGCCACGGGCCGGCCTTATTACAATATCCGTTACGATAACAATGCCGGTAAATTTCGCATAGCCGACCAGGGTAAAACCATTCCATATCATAACCTGAGCTTCAGCGTAAACTACCTGCCCGATATTGGTAAAACCAATGCCAAACGCTTTTTGATACTGGTAGTTTCGATGAATAATGTATTGGGCAGCGACCAGGTATTTGGTTACAATTATTCATTCAACGGGTTGCGCAGGGAACCGGTATTGCCCACTGCCAGGCGCTTTTTCCTGATAGGCTGTTTTATGAGCTTTGGCGTAGACAGAAGCGATGATATCATCAACAGTAATTTATAAATCAACAACACATGAAAAATTTCATTCTTACTACACTTATCCTTTTTATGGCTGCGGGTAGTTTTGCACAAAGCGACAAGTTCACCCAGGCCATGGTGAGTAATTTACAAAAGCTGGATTCGGCCAAAACCGCCGACGATGTACTGGCGGTGTCTGCATCTTTTGAACGCATTGCCGAGGCAGAGAAAAATCAATGGCTGCCTTATTATTATGCAGGCCTGAGCCAGCTTACGTATGCGTTCATGAAAAACGATCCGGCGAATTACGATGTATATGCCGATAAAGCAGAGAAACTGGTATTGAAAGCCGATGAACTGGAAGCCAACAACTCGGAAATTTCCTGCCTGAAATCCATGATCGCCAGTTTGCGCCTGCTGGTAAACCCGCAACAACGCTGGCAGCAATACGGACCCATCAGCCAGCAGGAACTGGATAAGGCTAAAAGTCAGGACAGTACCAATCCGCGCCCTTATTATCTGCAGGGCCAGGGTTTGCGCTTTACCCCCGAACAGTTTGGCGGCGGTTGCGCCACGGCCAAACCGCTGCTTGAACAGGCGCTGAAAAAATTCGAAACCTTCCAAGCTGCTTCCAGCCTTCATCCCAACTGGGGTAAAGCACAAACAGAAGCTTTGCTGGCAGGGTGTAAATAATGGCTACCTTGTACTGGCGAGCATCACTTACCGGAAATTGCACCCCTGTTGAAGCGGGCAATTTCCGGTTGACCTTGAAACACCGGCAAGGTGTTGAACTAAAACGACGACGTAATGGAGTTTAAAGAACTCGATCCAATATTGCACTCACAGCTCAGGCTGGCTGTTGTTTCATTGCTCATGAGCGAGAAAGAGGCGGAGTTTACCTTTATCAGGGACAAAACAAATGCTACTGCCGGTAATCTCAGTGTGCAGATCAACAAACTGAAAGAAGCCGGGTATATTGAAGTGATCAAACAGTTCAGGGACAATTATCCGCAGACCATTTGCAGGATAACGCCTGCCGGTGTGGCCGCCTTTGAGGAATATGTGAAGAACCTGCAATCGTACCTGGGTGTTAAAAAATAAAATCCCCGCTCTGTAAAGCAGAACGGGGTGGTACATGAAAAAACTAAACGATCGGGTTATTCCTTGATAAGTTTTACCATCATACGTTCTTTGCTGTTCACCGTTACATCCAGCGTATAGTTACCTGGCTGCAGGTGGCTGCTGCCTTCCATGATAAAACTGTTGGCGCCTGCACCTGCTTTCATGGCCTTGTTCATTACGATGGCGCCATCGGCATTGGTGATTCTCATGGCTACATACGATGTTTCATTCAACTGGGTGGTTACTGCAATATCATTTTGAGCAGGGTTGGGTGTAACGCTTACCATTTTTAATGCGCGGGTATTGTATACACGCACCACCAGCAGCCTGCTCAGGGCTACATTACCATTTTCGTCTATCTGCTTCAGCCGATAATACAAGTCTTTTTTATGGGCTGCATTTTTACCCACCAGGTCGGTAAACTCATATACCTGTTTGGTAGTGCTGGTGCCCTGTGCCTTTACCTTTCCCGCGGTTTGCCATTTTTTCCCATCCAGGCTTCTTTCTATTTCAAAACGATTGCTGTTGAGTTCATAGGGAGTGGCCCAGCTCAGGGCTACCCGGCCATTGTTGGCATACAACCCTTTCAGATCACTTAATGAGGCCAGTTCTGAAGGAAAATGAAGGGTCACCTTTGCATCGGGTGAGCACAGTTTACCGGATCCATCATCGCAAACCCGGTAAGTAAAAGAAGTGCTTTTGCCTTTGAAACCAGGGTGGGGAGTGAAGGTGAAACTGCCATCGGGCTGCAGGGTTACGTTGCCATCCGGCGAGTTGTTGACCAGATAAGCCGTGAGGGCGTCCCGGTCGGCATCTTCGTCATTGGCAGTAACCCGGCCGCTGGCCATATGATTGGGCAGGCCGCTGATCACATCGTTTTTGGCTACGGGCTGTGTATTGCAACCATTGGCATAATGCAAGGGAGCAGAAAAATACACCTGGTGAATAGCCATACGGGTATTACCACCCTGGCCCTGCAGGTTGATAAATACTTTGTAAGCGCCGGCACGAAGACTGGTAAATGATCTATTGTAATGATACAACCTGCCGGCTTCGATACCGGAAAAAACAATACTGTCCAGCTTTTGTACAATGCCATTATTGGCATCGGTGAGATAAATATTTACCCAACGGCTGGCGCCGTTTTCGATGGCCTGGTTAAACTGGTACGAAAAAGAAAAAGTGAGTTGCTGTGGTACATCCAGCACAGGTGTATATAGGCCGGTGCGGGGGGTGAGCTGGCCCGAGATTAATACACCTTTGGTTTCATTGGCGTTATTAAAACCGTTGCGGGCAATATCGAAACCGGAAAAGGTCCAGCATTGGTTCTGTAAATAACCCTTCAGGTGAGCAATGGCCACGCCATTGCGGGGATGAAAATTTTCGGTAACCTGTGCGCAGAGGCTTTGAACAGCCAGCATACCCGGTACAACCCATTTGCAAATATTCCAATTCATTGTTACAAGTTTCAGAGTTACGAGATAAAAGCACGAAATGAATATGGATTCTCCGGGTTATTCAGAGGAAGGAATACAATGCAATGATTAAAGGGTTACGGGTACAACGAATCAGGATTTTCCGGAATATACAAAAAATTACCTGCGCCATACGGATTATCAGAGGATGTAGAGGAGTATGTGCTACAAATGTAGTCAAGGAATTTATTTTTTGCAAGCCCGCGGCTGCAAAAAATATTCTGCTGCATTCGTCCCGATTTGGGAGTTTTCCCATTTGGGTTATGCCTCGTTGGCCAGCGTAAAATGAAAGGTGCTGCCTTCGCCCGCGTTGCTCTCTACCCATATTCTGCCGCCATGCAGTTCCACAATCTTTTTACAATGCGCCAGCCCGATACCCGAACCTTCATAAACCGAGCGGTTGTGCAACCGCTGGAAGATCACGAATATTCTTTGCTGGTATTGTTTGTCTATGCCAATGCCATTATCGCTGAATGCAAAATGCCAATGGCCGTTTTCTTTTTTACTGCTGATTTCGATGACCGGCGCAATACCTGGTTTTTGAAACTTGATGGAATTACTGATAAGGTTCTGGAACAGGAGTTTTAATTCCGTAGGATAACCGGTTACTACCGGTAGATCCCCGGCTGTAATACGGGCCTTGTTTTCCCTGATCACCTTGTTAAGATCGACCAGCACTTCTTCAAGCATCAAGTTGCAATCAACCTGTTCGGTATTTTTTTCGCGGCCTATACGTGAGTAATCCAGCAAATCTTTGATAAGTGTTTTCATACGGTCCGATGCCTGTATAATATAGTCGATGTACTTGTTGGCTGTTGCATCGAGCTTGCCATAATATTGTTTCCTGATCAGTTCTACAAAGCTGCTGGTGGTGCGCAGGGGTTCCTGCAGGTCGTGCGAGGCTACATAGGCAAACTGTTCCAGTTCCTTGTTCTTGCTTTCCAGTTCGGCCGTGCGTTGCATTACTTTTTTCTCCAGGTCGATATTGGCTTCCCTGATCTGGTTTTCCAGTCGTTTTTTTTCAGAAATGTCGCGCATGGCGGCGGTCAGCAGGTTGCCTTCTTCGGTTTCAAAAGAGCTAAGCGTAATTTCAACAGGAAATTCTTCGCCGTTCTTCCGGCGGCCGGTAAGTTCAATACTGGTGCCGGCCAGGGTATCGCCTTCATGGCTTACCGTCAATTGTCTTGTTCCCAGCAGCACTTCCACGTTTTTGTTAATCAGTTCTTCCTGCCGGTAACCAAACACATTTTCCACCTGGTTATTGGCCAGTTGAATATCGCCCGATTCATTGACGATCACAATGGCATCGGGCGCCGAGGCCAGCAGGGCTCTGAATTTTTGCTGGGCCTGTACCAGGCCGCGTATGCTTCTTTCCAGTTCATCGGCCATGGAATTGAAATTATTGGCCAGTATGCCAATCTCATCTTTTGAAAAGGCTTTTGCCTTTCGTGTGAAATCGCCTTTGGCTACTGCCTTGGCGCTTTGTAATATTTCACCCAGTCCTTTTTGAATGCCCCGGCTAACGAGTATGGCCAGGGTTAAACCGGTTACTTCCACACTCAGCGCTACGATGAACAATAGTTTCAGCACCAGATTTTCGAGCCAGCGCGAACCGGCGCCCAGGGCGCTGGAGAATTCATCTTCATAGATGGTGATCTCTGCATTCAGCGGATCGATGCGTTCTACAATGCGGTTAATGGTATCCTGCGATGGGTTGGGGGAGTTGATCTCGCGGTGTAATTGTTCGGCAATATCATAAAACTGGTAAATCAGCGGATCGGCCCGGCTCCAGGCCACAATGGCCTGGTTGATGTATTCATTGGCATGGAAGCGGCGGAACAAACTGATCATGCCGTCTACATCGTCGGGATGGTTGCGCCCTTCAATAAAACCCTGCCGTGCGGTATCCATATTGGGGTTGGGTTTATCCAGCTCTACCAGTGTTTTATGATCGCCGCGCGGCACCCGCATAAATTCGTGGAATTTGAGGTAGTCGGCTTCGTCGTGGCGGCGGCTGTACTGCAGCAGGTGGTACATGGCGTCTTTTTGGGCCTTCGACCAAAGGCCCTCACCATTTACATAGGCGCGAACCGAAGAAAGGGTATTGATGGAAAATACCAATACGCCCAGTTCAATGGCAATCAACGTGGCCATAATACCTACAGTGAAATACAGTTTTCTGGCAATGGATACATTTCTAATCCATTTGAAAATGGAGACGCCTTTCATGCCTGAAGATTTTGGTAAAATGGTTTGGCTGCATACAAGATAATGAAAAAAGCGAAGCCCCTGGGGTACCTCGCTTTTAAAACGATTTATTGCAACTATTTAGAAACCGTATTTGGTAACACCGGGTATGGCCACCGGATAGTAGCCTTCATCATTGGGTAGTACCGGTGGGGGTGCATTGAAATCGTATTTTTGGGGTTGCAGGTCAATGCCTGAATTCAAAGCTTTGTCCCATTCCACTACCTGGCCGGTATAGGTGGCCATACGGCCCAGTATGGCGGTCATGCTGCTTTTGGCGCCGTTCTCGGCATCGGCAAATTTGTATTCCCCTTTGGCAATGGCAGCAAACAACTCATCGTGTTCGGTTTGATAGGGATTGTTCTCGGTTTTTCTGTCGAACTGGTACAATACCTTACCCTTGTAATCGACGATGTTGGCGGCGCCGGCCTGTATTTTACCTTTGGTGCCCATCAACAATTCATCTACCTTGCTCATGGTGCCGGGAATATGACGACACTGGCTGTTGAGAATCGATCCATCGGGATAGATGAATTCAACATAGTGATGATCAAATATCTCGCCATGATCTTTGCCTTTGCGTACCTGACGGCCGCCCATGCCCTGTGCTTTTACAGGATAGGCGCCTTTAAACCAGTTTACCACATCTATATTATGAATATGCTGTTCCAGAATATGATCGCCGCATAACCACACAAAATAATACCAGTTACGCATCTGGTATTCCATTTCGGTTTGGCCGTACTGGCGTTTGCGCACCCATACGCCATCGTTGTTCCACCAGGCCTGGGCCGATGTGATATCGCCTATCAGGTGTTTGCGTTTGAACAGTTCCCGGTAAGAGTTCTGGTAATGGCGTTGCAGGCCTACTACCACATTCAGCTTTTTTTGTTTGGCCAGCCTGGCGGCTTCCAGTACGCGTTTTACGCCTGCGGGGTCGGTAGCCACCGGTTTTTCCATAAACACATGTTTATTTTGTTTGATGGCTTCTTCAAAGTGAATGGGCCTGAAACCGGGCGGGGTGGCCAGTATTACCACATCGGCCTGTGCAATGGCTTTCTGGTAAGCGTCGAAACCGGTGAATTTTCTTTCTTCCGGTACGTCAATACGGCTTCTTACATCGGTATCGGCGCTTTCGGGTGGCGCCGTTAATCTTTTATAACTTCTGTCGAGATTATCGCGAAATGCATCGGCCATGGCCACCAGCTTTACATTTTGTTTGCTCAGCAGGGCTTGCATAGCAGCGCCGGTACCGCGGCCGCCGCAGCCTATTAGGGCTACCTTGATGGTATCGTCGGCGCCGGAAAAATAATTGGCTTTCGACAATAGGGGAGCAGCCAGCAACCCACCCGCCAGCAGGGAGGATTGTTTTACAAATTCCCTGCGCGAATTGGCAAGTTGGTTCGTTTTTTTAGTACTCATATGCATCAGTTTTATGGACGATTCAGGAATTTTTATGGTAGACGTTTAAAATAGGCAAAAGCCTTTTAATTCTCCAGATATTTTTTATAAAAGGCTTCTGCTTCCTCGGGTGTGGGTTGTTTGACGGGACGAACCAGCCTGAAGCCCACGGCCATACCATCGGTGAGCCACCATTTGCTCTTGGGCATTTGCGGGTCGCGTTTGTTCCAGGAGGGATCGGATTTTTGCCGGCAGGCGCAACGCAGGGCATCGGCATTGTCGGGATAACCGCCGCCACGTACCGAACGTGGATAGGTAACAGTGGGTACAATGGTTGGGTTGGCGGCATTGCTGCCCAGGGTTTTGAAATAATCTTCCTTGTACTGGTCCAGCGTCCATTCGGCTACATTGCCAAGCATATCGTACAAGCCCCAGGCATTGGGTTTTTTCTGCCCGGTTTTCTGGTACTTGTTTTTACTGTTGGCGGCAAACCAGGCATAATTGCCCAGTTGTTTGGCATCGTCGCCAAAATAATAGCTGGTTTTGCTACCCGCACGGCAGGCATATTCCCATTCGGCTTCAGTAGGCAGGCGGTAAAAATGCCCTGTTTTTCTATACAGCCAGCGGCAATACATTATGGCCGTATAATGCGACATGCTGTTTACCGGGAAACCGCCCTGTTTGCCCATGCCCCAGCTGAGATCGATGTATTGTGGCGTGGGCCTGGTAACGGCGTCTACCTCTGAATCGCGGCTGATGCCTTCGTCGTTAAAAAACAATAAAAATTCATCATAGGTCACTTCCCGGGCGCCCATCCAAAAGGCGTCGAGGCGAACGGTGGTAGCAGGGCCTTCATCGGGTTTACGGCCAGGGGCGCCTTCGGGGCTGCCCATGGTGAAACTTCCGGCAGGAATGAGGGTCATGGTGAAGGTAACGGTGGAACCAGGTATGCTTTCTTCATATGGTTGAAACCCGGTTTGGCTGTTGGTTTGTGCAAATCCCTGTTGCAGGAATACCAGCGCAGCCGGTACAAATCGCAAAAATTTCACTTCGCTGTTATTTTATAAAAATCGAAAATTAAGAAATTTCGCATCATCCCAATGGTAGCCGGTTATCTATTTATTTATTATAGTCGGTTACAACCTTAGCTACCCTAAAGTAGTCTTTCACGATGCAACGTATGTTCTGACGCAGATGGCATAAAAAAAGTTGTTTAATGCTTATGTTTTCCTATATATTTAAAGCCCAAACATACTATACTTATGAAGCGACGTAATTTCCTGCAACAATCGGTTATGGCCGGCGCCTCCATTTTCACTGTTAATGGCCTGACGGCTGCTGCTGCTGAAACTTCACAACGCGAACAATTGCCTGCTGCAGAAAAACCCTTTAACCTGAATTATGCCTTTCATCATGGCATGTTTAAGAATCATGCCGGTGACGATATCATAGACCAGATCAAATTTGCCTACGATCAGGGTTTTCGCGCCATAGAAGACAATGGTATGATGGCCCGCTCGCCCGAAATGCAAAAAAAGATCGGCGATACCCTGGAAAAGCTGGGCATGAGCATGGGCGTATTTGTGATCACCAGCGATAACTGGCACTGGCGTACTTCGCTTACTACCGGTAAACAGGAATGGATAGACAAGATGCTGGCTGATTGTAAAACCGCCGTGGAAGTAGCCAAACGCTGCCGCGCCAAATGGATGACCGTGGTGCCCGGTAATTTCGATAGAAGCCTTTCACTCAATTATCAGACAGCCAATGTTATTATGGCCTTGCGCAAAGCCTGTGAAGTACTGGAGCCGCATGGCCTGGTGATGGTGCTGGAAATGCTCAGCGACAATCCCGACCTGTTCCTTCGTCACAGCGACCAGGCCTACATGATATGCAAGGCCGTGAACAGCCCCAGTTGCAAAATGTTATTTGACATGTATCACATGCAACGCAACGAAGGCAATATCATTAACAACCTGGATAAATCATGGGATGAAATCGGTTATTTGCAAATAGGCGACAATCCCGGCCGGAAAGAGCCCACCACCGGTGAAATGAACTATAAAAACATCTTCAAACATATTTATAATAAAGGCTTCAGGGGTATACTGGGCATGGAGCATGGCAATGCCCAACCCGGTAAGGAAGGCGAACTGGCCCTGATAAAAGCCTATCGCGAATCGGATAATTTCCTGTAATATTTATTGCAACTGGTATGTATATCACATGGCCCGTGCAACTCATGTCGCACGGGCCATGTGCTTTGTAAATAAACGCTAACTGCCCTACATAAAATGGCAAACCGCATAAATTTACATTGGAGCTCGCAAAATTACCCATACGAAATACGGGTAACAGGTAGTTTGAACACAGGTATTTTTTCCGCGTCGATTTTCTATTGACTTTACTGTATTTCTTAAATACTTTGCATTCCGTTACTCGCACAGGATCCTGTACTACAACGCACCCTAAGTAGCAATCAATAACCCCCCCGATCATCCTTTAAAAACCGTACAAATGAAAACGATCTGTACTCTTTTGATGCTACCTGTGTTTTTACTATGCTGCCTGCCGCAACGTTCTACCGCCCAATGTACTGCCGGATATAATAAGATAACTCTGAACTGGGATTACCTGGATTATTTCACCTATTCCGGCAACTATACCCAGTATTTGTTATCGAACAACTGGGCATTGACCCAGCATTTTGCTTTCGGCACCAACCGCCTTACTATTAATGTGCCTTTTTTAACGGTTATTCAAAGTGGAGAAAACGGCGACAATGACGTGGATCCCGGAGACGATGTACAATTTACTACCCTGTCGCTGGGTTCAGAAACCATTACCCTGCAATTTGAACAGGAAGTACGTGACCTTGAGTTTACCATATATGACCTGGACCTCAGTCAGCAAATGAATGTGTCGGGTAGAAATGCAGCGGGTAATGCTACTACGGTTGCCTTAAGCAAGGCGGCTTCCAATTCAGGTATTACATTGATCAATAATCCGGGTAATAATCCGCAGGCCCGTGCTCCCCTGGCGCTTTATAACAATTCCGATAAAAGGGGCGCTGTACATGTGCATATAGAGGGGCCGGTGAAAACGGTGTACCTTACGTTCGGTGGTTTGATTGGCGATTTTTGGTTAGGGAAGATATCTGCCTGTTCGCCGGGCAGCTTTCCCAATAATTATTATGAAGTATCGCGCCCCATCAGCGGACAACCTTCCTATGTGTTGCATTCTCTGAACAACAAGGTATATGCTGTGAACCCTGCTAACGGGCATACACAACTGATTTTTACCGACAATAATATTCCCGGTAACGGCTATATCAATTCCATGGCCTATGATCCGTACAACAAAATATTGTATTATACCTACTCGCATACCAGGCAGGGGCCGCCAAGAACTGTAGGTGGCAGAAAAACCCTGAAGAAATACAGTTTTATCACCGGTACCATCAGCACTGTGCTGAACGATATTACGAATCTGGGCATACCGGTAGACGAGGACTATGGTGTGGAATCGGGCGGCGCCGCTTTTTATAATGGGAGTCTGTACCTGGGCATAGAAGCTACCAGCCCCAACCATCGGTCAGACCGTGAATCGGTAATCTGGCGTATCGATTTTGATGGCAGTGGCAATCCTTATCGTGGCAGCCAGGTATTTGCCGTGCCGGCCGATAATGGCAGTGGCACACTGCTGCATCATTTTGGCGACCTGGTAATCAATAATGGCGTGTTGTACGATTTTGACGGGGTTTCGGGCCGTACTCATATTTATCAGTACAACCTGCAAACCGGCGAAGCCACCGTGTATTCGAATCCATCGTTTGTACCTGGTGCCGCCACTGTTGACTGGAGCGGTATCATTTACCAGTTGTATGCCAATGCATCGAACAATACACAGGCCTATATTGCGCCTTATAACCCGGTTAATGGCAGTATTGGTACCAAACGAACTATAACGGCAACGCCTATGTTTACACCGGCCATTCCGGAGTTAAGCGATGCCGCCGAAGCCTACCGGCCACCCAGCGATTATGGCGATGCACCGGCTTCCTATTCTCCTGTTCCCTTTACAGCAGCCGCCCATGAAACCGACAACAACCTGCGACTGGGATCGGCTACAGATAAGGAATGGGACGGCATGAGCTCTGTGATGGCCGATGCCGACGGGCCCGATGAAGATGCTATTGGCGCAGCACCCCCGTTGAATGTGGGTGGCAGAATCAATTATACGGTGAGCAATATAAGTGTGTATAACAATACCGGTGGTACTGCCACGCTGGTGGGCTGGCTCGACTACAATTTCAATGGCACCTTTGAGCCGGAGGAGGGCGTTATGGTAACCATACCCAACAGCAACAGCCAGCAACTGGTAAACCTGAGCTGGAATAATATAGAAGTGCCTGTTACCACCGAACTGCGCACCTTTTTGCGGTTACGCATAACCAGCAGCGCCAATGGCATGGATGTGCATGATATGAATGGCTGGTTTCCCAATGGCGAAGTGGAAGATTATGCTGTGTTGATAGGAACCATTTTACAAAAGGGCAACCAACCGACTGCACCATCGAACAATACACAGGTCGAATGTAAGGTATGGCCCAATCCAGCTTCCAGTTACGCTACCGTGGAATTTACAGCCGATGCCAATACAGAGGCAGAAGTACAGCTGACATATAATGGTGGAAAAAAACTCATCCACCTCAAAAAAGCGGTTCGGCCGGGTGTTAATCAAATAAGGTTGAACGAACTACAAGCCTTATCGGCCGGTATGTACATAGTACGCATTGTTATGACACACCAGGTGATCACCAGGCAGTTGATAATTGGCAAATAGATGTGGCATTCATTTTGTTTGTTATGGCCAGCTACTGCTTTGAATTGTACAGATATTAAGTACGTGATGTGAAAGTGATCTGGTGTTGTCAAATACCCATTCTTTGAGTTTTGAATGGGTATTTTTTTATTTAATCACCTGAAGGATCTTCAATCTTTTCATCTTCCACATTGGCCAGGATAGCCGGTGTTACTTTCTTTACCGGGTTGCGATGACTTTCGTGGTAAAAATGCCGGCGGTTGATGATATCGATGCATTCATAAATTGCGGTAAGGAAAGAGGAATGATCGGCCTTGTTTTTACCGGCGATATCGAAAGCTGTACCATGGGCGGGTGAAGTGCGTACGGCCGTTAAACCGGCTGTATAATTCACGCCTTCGCCAATGGCCAGCGATTTGAAGGGGATCAACCCCTGGTCGTGGTACATGGCCAGCACGGCATCGAATTTTTCAAAATGGCGGCGGGCAAAAAATCCGTCGGCGCTAAAGGGCCCCATGGCCAGCATAAAATGTTTGGCATCTTTGATAGCCGGTTTGATGATCTCTTCTTCTTCACGGCCTATCAACCCCTCATCACCTGCATGGGGATTCAACCCCAGCACGGCCACCTTGGGTTTATCGATGCCAAAATCCTTTATCAATGAGTTATTGATGATGTTGAGTTTGGAAAGAATATTTTCGCGGGTGACGTATTGGGCGGCTTCGCTGATAGGCACATGCTCGCTTACCAGCCCCACACGAAACGAACCGGCCACCATGAGCATGGTTACGTCCTGAACGCCAAACACATGTTTCAGGTATGGCGTATGCCCCGTGAAATTGAATTCCGATGAATGGGTGTTCTTTTTATGAATAGGGGCAGTCACCAGCCCGTTGATCTTGTTTTCCTTAAGCGCCTGTACCGCCGTCGTGAGCGATTTGATGGCATAGCGGCCGCCGGTTTCGGTAAGCTGCCCGGGGGTGATGCTCACCTCTTCTTCCCAGCAGTTGAAGATATTGATTTGTTTATGGCTAATGCGATTCAGTTCCTTGATACTCTGGTAACTAAAGTTAACATCAGGCACCGATTTACGGTAAAAATTGATCACTTTATTGGAAGCAAAAACGACGGGGGTGCACATTTCAAGCAAACGATGATCGTTCAGCGTTTTGATAATCAATTCTGCACCAATTCCATTCAAATCACCGATGGTGATACCTATGACGGGTTTTTGTTGTTGTGCGCTCATTTTGTGTATACTATTGAAGCGGCTAATTTACGATATAATAAGCAGATGACTTAAATAAGTGAAATTGATCAAGTGACATTTGCATCTTATTCTTTTTTTTCTATTTTTGTTTTATCCAAATTCAAATCCTTATGAAAGAACTATTAATTGAGTACCCTGCCTTCCTGTATATTCCTCCAGGTAAAGCAGTTTTTTGGGCGACACACTCTGCTCGCCGCCATGCACGAGGCAAAAGCATCCAAAACCATTAATTGTTGTAAACCTGAACAGTACCTTTTTTGTGTACGGGGTATGGTCCTGTTTAGAACAGTTCTGAAAATCCGTATTTATGAAACTTATTTTGCCCATTGTGCTGCTCATTGCCGGCGCCCTTTCAACCCGTGCGCAGGTAAAAACGCCTGTTATCAAAGCCAATTTTGGTGTTGATGGCGATCTTCAATGTAATTTCTTCAATAATGTTGGCGGATCGGGTAACGACGACTGGTTTGTGACACCCGGCGGACTGGGCAATTTTATGATTGATACCGCTGGAGCTGCCGCCATTGTTGCCGCTTATGATTCGGATCCCGAGTCGAGAAAGATACCTTTTTTCCGTACACAAAATTATCCCGCTTATTATGTTGACTGGAGTGGTGCGCCGCGAACCTATATTGATGCCGTGTTCATACGCGACTATCATGGCAACGATTCAACTGTTTTTGCCAATGGCTCCAATAAAAATGGGATGAGCCCGGCCGACTGGTCGTGCCCTATATCACAAAACGTTCCTGATAAAAACGATATCCTGGACATGTTCATTCATATCAGGCGCGCGGGCGAACTGGCCACCGACCCCTTATGGTTGTTTGGCGGATTAGGTTTGGAAAGCGCCACCGGTAACCGGTATTTTGATTTTGAATTGTATCAAACAGATATTTATTACGATCGTACCACCCAGCAATTTCATGGCTATGGCCCGGACATGGGACATACCTCCTGGCAATTTGATGCTGCCGGTAATGTGACGGTTGCCGGTGATATCATTTTTTCGGCTGAGTATGGCAGTTCTACGCTTACCAGCATTGAAGCGCGCATCTGGGTGCATGAATCGGCGCTGCTTACCATACCCACCGGGTTCGACTGGAGTGGTAGCTTTGACGGTCCCACACCAGGCTCGCCCTATGGTTACGCGGGCATAAGGGCAAAAGGGAATGCCACCTTTTATTTCGGAACCGAAAACAATATCAGTCGTTATGCCGGTCCCTTTAAACTGGTGCGGGCTGATGAAAGCGTGGTAACGAATTATTCGGCCAGGCAGTTCATGGAATTTGGCGTTAACCTCTCTGAACTGGGGTTGGACCCCGTTAACCTGCTGGGCAACAGCTCCTGTAACCTGCCCTTCAGCCGTGTATTGGTAAAAACAAGAACCGCTACTGCTTTCACCGCCGAACTGAAAGATTTTGTAGGACCTTTCGACTTTTTCCTTCCTCCGCAGGCACAGACCGCGGCAGACATGCCCGTTTTTTGTGGTTCCTATGGTGTAAGCCAGTTGCAGGTAACCAATCCTTACCCCACATCGTTGTATACCTGGACAACCCCCGACGGCCACATTGCTGGCGGTAACGAGGGTATTGTGATCAATGTAGATTCGCCCGGTACCTATATAGTTACCCAGATATTGCAAACCGGTTGTCCTACTTATGCCAGCGATACGATTGTCATTACCTATGACCCCGATTGTGGTTTGCTGGCCAATCACCAGGTGAGTTTGAAAGCGGTGTACAACCCGGGCACCGTGCAGCTCGACTGGTTGGTCACCAAAAATAACGACATCAAAAATTTCAGGATCGAGCGCAGTACCGATGGCAAAACCTATACACCTGTTGCTACCGTGAACAGCATGCAGGGTACCGGTCAGCACGCCGCTTATCAGTATACAGACAATGTATTGAACCTGAACACCGGCAACGCATATTACCGTATACTGGTTACCGCACGCGACGGCACCATGCAATACAGCAAGGTGGTTCGTGTTTCATTGACTTCGGACAACCAGACGCAATTGACGCTTTTGACGAACCCGGTAAAAGACATATTGCAGTTTAATATCAACATGGAGCGCGATAACAGCATACAGGTACTTATATATGATATGTCTGGTAAATTAATGAAGACCGTGACCAGGCATTTGCCCAAAGGAACCTCCATGGTAAGTATTGACGGATTCAGGAACTGGGTGAAAGGGGTATATACTGTAAAAATTTATTCCGGTAAAAACATGTTCACTGAAAGGATATTGCTGATGAGGTAGATTTGTTTTACTGCATTAAATTTTTGACAATCAATTTTGTATTCAGGTAGTTGTACTTATGCAAACTACCTGAACCCGTTAGTGGTAAATGGTTATTTGTAGTGGTTTCTCAATAATTTTATAATAGTTGCGTTATAGCTGTACCAATATCCCTTTTATGAAAAATTTGATCCTTACCTTATTGATCTTTTCAATAATTAAAGGTGATGTCGTTGGCCAAAGTATAACTCCACAAACCATCAACATTGCCGGCGGTACATATAAACAGGGTTATTTTAATATCGACTGGAGCGTAGGCGAGTTAGCCCTGGTAAACCAGTTACAATCCAACGACGGTTTATTCATCGTGTCGAATGGATTGATCCAACCTTTTACTGATTACCCCGACAGAACCAATTACAGCAGGAATTTTACGGATGATGAAATTCGTATACTTCCCAATCCCACGCGCGACGTGCTGGAGGTAAATTATCTTTCCTATATGCGTGGACCCGTGCTGTTCAGGTTGTATGATGTTACAGGACGACTGTTGTTTCAAAAACAAACAACCAGTTATGGCATTGGTTTTATTGAACGTATTAATATGACCCATTTCAAAGCCGGTACCTATATGTTACATATAAGTGTAACCAGTATTGATGCCGGCGCATTCAAAAAATCGGGTGGTTATAAAATTGTAAAATTGAACTAAAGATAGACTGCATCCCCTCCTAAATCCAAAGTGTTATGAAAAAAGCTTTACTCCTGCTTGTGAATGTGTTTTTCACAGTATGTATAATGGCGCAGGCGCCCGGCGCTATCAATTACCAGGGCGTTGCGCGTAATGCGGTGGGCAATGTGTTGCCCAACCAGGAAATCAATTTGCGGCTCACCATTCATGATGGTACTGCTACCGGTCCGGTAGTATACCAGGAAACCCGGAAATTAAAAACCAACCTGTTTGGTTTGTTTACCGTGGCTATTGGCAGTAGTGGAGCCACCCAGGTTACCGGTTCCATTGCAGATATTGATTGGTCGAGCGGTGGTGGAAAATATTTGCAGGTAGAGATGGATCCAAAGGGGCAGAATAATTTTCTGAATATGGGAGCAGCAGAATTGCTGAGCGTACCTTTTGCATTGCATGCACATAAGGCAAAGCCTACTGGCCATGCCGGTGGAGATTTGACAGGGAACTATCCGAATCCTTCTATTGCCAATGGCGCTGTTACCACGTTGAAGATTGCCGATGGGGCCATTACGGCCGATAAGCTGGCGCCGGATGTGTTGGCGGGTACGGGTGTTGCAGGCGGGGACCTGACGGGGAATTATCCGGATCCGCTGATTGCGAGTGGCGCGGTGAATAACGACAAGATTGCCGATGGGGCCGTGCATGGAGCGAAGATAGCTGATGGGGCTGTTAATACTGCCAAGATAGCTGACGGGGCTGTGAATGGAGCGAAGTTGGCGGATGGATCGGTGAATGGTAATAAGTTAGTGGATGCCGCAGTGAGTACGTCGAAGATTGCCGATGGCGCTGTTACTGCCGATAAGCTGGCGGCTGGTTTAATACCTTCTGCATTGCCGCCCACTGGTGCTGCCGGTGGCGATCTTAGCGGGAATTATCCGAATCCTTCTATCAAAAATGGTGTGGTAGATAATAATAAACTGGCTAATAACGCTGTCACCACCACGAAAATTACCGACGGCGCGGTTACTGCATCCAAGCTGGCTCCGGGGTTAATACCTTCTTCATTGCCACCGAGTGGTGCAGCGGGAGGAGATTTGAGCGGGAATTATCCGAATCCTTCTATCAGGGACGGTGTAGTTACTGCAGCCAAGCTGGCGCCTGGTGTAATACCCACATCATTAACACCCAGTGGCGCAGCCGGCGGTGACCTGACCGGGAACTATCCCAATCCATTGATTGCCGATGATGCCATCACCACATCGAAGGTATTAGACGGCGCCATCAGCACCCATAAAATAGCCGATGCTTCTGTAACCGAATTGAAACTGGCCGATGACGCCGTCACCGAAAGCAAAATCATCGACGGCGCCATTTCTACCAATAAACTGGCCGACGAAGCCGTCATCACTTCCAAAATTGCCGATGGCTCGGTAACTGCCAACAAACTGGCCGCAGGGCTGATACCTACCAGCCTGCCGCCCACCGGTGCGGCCGGTGGCGATTTGGGTGGCACTTATCCCAACCCCAATGTAACCAGGATACAGGGTATTGGCATTAGCAGCGCCACACCTGCCAACGGACAAGTCCTGAAATTCAATGGCACTATGTGGGAACCCGCTACAGAAAACACCAGTGGAGGAACGCCCAGCGGTACAGCCGGTGGCGATTTGAGTGGATCTTATCCCAATCCTGTTATTGCACCCGGTGCCGTGAATACGGGCAAGATTGCCAACAGTGCCGTGAATATCAATAAACTGGCTGATGGATCGGTTGCTACTGCCAAAGTAGTAGACGGCGCCATTACCAATCCCAAACTGGCCGACGAAGCCGTTACCGAATCCAAAATAGCCGACGGCTCGGTAACCGCCTCCAAACTGGCCGCAGGCCTCATCCCCACCAGCCTTCCACCCAGTGGTACAGCCGGTGGCGACCTGGCGGGCACGTATCCCAACCCTACTGTAAACAAACTGCAGGGCGTTGAGGTAAGTGCCACCACACCCTCCAGCGGCCAGGTACTTGCCTTCAATGGCAGCACCTGGGAGCCCGCCTCCATATCCGGTGCACCCACCGGTACAGCCGGTGGCGACCTGAGCGGCACGTACCCCAGCCCTACCGTAAATAAAATTCAGGGTGTGACCGTTAGCAATACCACACCCACCAATAACCAGATCCTTAAATATAACGGCACCGAATGGGCGCCGGCCAATGAAACTTTGTTCTCTTTACCCTATACAGGCGCTGCCTCTTCGCTTAGCGGAGTGTTCAATATCACCAATACAGGCGCCGGTATGGCCATACAGGGTATCAACAATACCAATAATACCAACGCCATAGGCATTGAGGGAAGAATTGCCAATGCCAATGCCGGCAGCGCTTCGGCGGCCATAAAGGGTGTGAACGAAGCCACCGCCACCAGCGGTCTGCTATATGGTTATGGCGTATGGGGCCACCATGCCGGTAAAGGCCATGGTGTATATGGTACATCTATAAAAGGTAATGGCGTATATGGCGAAAGCCAGGACCAGATAGGTATATACGGAACCTCTGAAAATGCTGCAGCCGGTGTATTTGTGTTGAATAACCCCGATAATACCAGGGATGCCGTATTCGGAACCGTAACCGGTATGGGTTATGGTGTGGTAGGTATTTCGGAAGGTGATTTTGGCGGTGGTGTGCAGGGGTTGACCCTTGGAGCAGAAGCAATAGGCGTTTCCGGCATTAATTGGGGCGGCGGTATGGGTATCTATGGCAATACCACCAGTGATGTGGCGCCCGCTATTATGGGCGAACAATATGGCGGACATGCCGGCGTAGTGGGTATCTCCAGAAACAGTACCAACGGTTTGAACGGTGCAGGTGTGTACGCTTCACTGGATGGTACTTTCGGTGACCCTGTATTTGGTGATGCCCTGGTAGCCGAAGCCATTGGTAATGTAACCGGTAACCTGGCCGTGTTCAAAAAAGAAGGTGCCAATATGGCCCGTATTGATCTGGATGGCAAAGGGTACTTCAATGGTGGTGTGGAAATGAGTGGCGCCGACGTGGCAGAGTATTTCCATGTAGAAGGCGGCAGCAAAGCCTACGAACCCGGCGATGTACTGGTGATCTCTACCAGCAGTGACCGTACCGTTGAAAAATCTTCCGAGCCTTATTCAACGCTGGTAGCGGGTGTATATGCCACCAAACCGGGTGTATTACTTACCGAAAACGAAGTGGCCCAGGCTGGCGTAAAAGACGGGGTGCCCATGGGTGTTATAGGCGTCATTCCCACCAAGGTTTGTATGGAAGGCGGCGCCATCAAACGGGGCGACCTGATTGTGACCTCCAGCATTCCCGGTGTAGCCATGAAAGCCGATCCTGATAAAGTAAAAATAGGCCAGGTGATCGGAAAAGCCCTGCAGGATTATAATGGCGGCGGCATTCAAAAGATCAATGTGCTGGTGAGCATAAAATAAACAACACCTGTAATCCCTAAAACCCTGGTTATGATGTGCTGCACACTTAAAAAACTAATGCTGCTTGTTTGTCTGTACGCCGTTACACATGGCGTACAGGCACAGGCGCCTGTTCAACGTACCATACGGGGCGTTCCGCCACGGCCCATTAAACAAATAAAACCGGCCATAAAAAGAGACTATAACTGGTACATGGCCGATATGCAAAGAAGATACCCTGAGTTTGCCCGGCGAATAAATGCCTCGCTGGTAGCCGGCCGGCCCCGTAGTATACGGCCCATGGGTTTTTCAAGGAACCCGAATGCCAGCCTGGGGAATATTACCAAAAGTTTCCGCGATAGAATGCAACAACGTTATCCGCAACTGAGGCAGCAGTACGCCATGCGCAGGATGTCGTTGCAACCCGCACATACCTATCAGCAGGTGGCCGCCACACAAAGGGAACTGGCCCGCAAAAGAATGGCGTACCTGCAAAGCGGCGAATTGAAATAACGTACTTTTGCCACGTGTATACGTTAAAAAAGTCACTGGGGCAACATTTTCTCAGGGATGAGAACATTGTTCGTAAAATAGTTCAGGCCTTGCAGGAACAGCCCTTTCAGCAATTGCTGGAAGTGGGTCCGGGCGGCGGCGCCCTTACCAAACACCTGTTGCAGATTCCCCGCATAACCTTCAAATGTGTGGAACTGGACGATGAAAAGGTGAACTGGCTACTGAAAACCTATCCCGGCCTGCAATCGAAGATCATTCACCAGGATTTTCTTACCATTAACAAGCCCTTCGACGGACCTTTTACCGTTGTGGGCAATTTTCCGTATAATATATCTTCGCAGATTGTATTCAAAATACTCGACTGGAAGCAGGATGTGCAGTCAGTAACCGGCATGTTCCAGAAGGAAGTGGCTCAGCGCATAGCCGCCCGCGAAGGCAATAAAGTGTACGGCATATTGAGTGTGCTGGTGCAGGCTTTTTTCAGTGTTGAGTATTTGTTTGAAGTGCATGAAAACGCATTCAATCCACCACCAAAGGTGAAAAGCGCCGTGATCAGGTTGCAGCCGGTAACGGCGCCACCTATGAAAAGCGAGCAACAATTCTTCCTGCTGGTGAAAACCGCCTTTAATCAAAGGCGTAAAACATTACGCAATGCCGTGCGAGCCTTGTTTGCACCGGAAGAATTGCAGGACCCCCTGTTCGACAAACGTGCCGAACAGTTAACAGTAAACGATTTTGCCCGGCTTACATTCAGAATGACCGGTAGTGGTATTAATAAAAAAGATGAATGAAGAAAGTTATTATCACAGCCAGGGTACACAACTGGCTACTGGAAAGATTGCAATCAAAAGGATACGCCGTAGAATATGTACCCGCGGTAACTTATGAAGACCTGCTGAATACCATTCATGAAGCAGAAGGGCTGGTGGTTACTACCCGGATAAAGGTTGATAAACCTCTGCTCGACAAAGCCTCCCGGTTAAAGTGGATCGCCCGCCTGGGCAGTGGAATGGAACTGATAGATGTGGCCTATGCACAAGGCAGGGGCATACAATGTGTAAGCAGTCCCGAAGGCAATCGCAATGCCGTAGGCGAGCATGCACTGGGTATGCTGCTGAACCTGATGAACAAGATCAACAGCAGCATGCTGGAAGTAAAAGAAGGCAAATGGATACGTGATGCCAACCGCGGCATAGAGCTGAGCGGCAAAACAGTAGGCATCATTGGTTTTGGAAATACCGGCGGCGCATTTGCCAAACTGTTATCGTCGTTTGATGTGACCATACTGGCCTGCGACAAATACCGTTTCGGTTTTGCCAAAGGGTATATCCGGGAGGCCAGTGTGAAACAGATAGCCCGTTATGCCGATGTGATCAGTTTGCACCTGCCGCTCACCGAGGAAACTTATCATTTTGCCAACGACCAGTTTTTCAATGCGCTGGAACGCAAACCTTTTTTCCTGAACACTTCGCGTGGAAAGGTGCAGGATACTGCCGCCATCATCAGAGCCCTGCAAAACGGATTGATTGCCGGGGCGGGGCTGGACGTGCTGGAGAATGAAAAGCTGGCCACCTATTCGGCCAGGGAAAAGGAAGAGCTGGACTGGCTGCTGAGCCAGCCCAATGTGGTGATAACGCCCCATACTGCAGGTTATAGCCATGAGGCGTTTTTAAAAATGGCCCAGGTAGTGATGGAAAAGCTTGGCATTTAATAACGTATAAAAGCGGGGAATGATATGAAGCCGGCAGGGGCGTATGCGTCAGTAACCGGTAGAGAACCGCTAAATTTTTCTATTCAACAGGGCTCCTGACCGGATGACCTTGAATGTTTCTAAAAATTCCTTTATTTTTGCAGATATAACAATTAGTGCAACGCTTCAAGCCCTGAGGCGTTGTTCTTTTTTTCTGTTTACCAAACATACCAACCTATATCTGGTTAAAAAAAGGAGGTTTTTATGAGCAGTGTTCTATATATTACCAA
>Ga0065721_10004380_pt1 | contig 29401 bp, 30 predicted proteins | sample Mesricmetagenome_FD_59108 | JGI IMG/M metagenome (GOLD analysis project Ga0065721, IMG submission 59108) | Mesophilic microbial community from rice straw/compost enrichment Sample: eDNA_1 v2 (version 2) | ecosystem: Engineered > Solid waste > Grass > Composting > Bioreactor | place: USA: Davis...
AAGTAGCAAGCTACTCAAGAAGATCCGCTCGACTTGCATGTATTAGGCACGCCGCCAGCGTTCGTCCTGAGCCAGGATCAAACTCTCCATAAAGGTAAAACCTTTAGAAGAACCTTGAAGGCTCGTTCTGTACTGCTGGTTTGTCTCGCAAGAACCGAAGTCCCTGCTCGACTGTATTTCATTACGCTCGATGTTCAGTTTTCAAGGAACAAGTTTGTTTCGTTTCTTTCTCGGCCACCGCTCAGCGGCGACTTGAATAATATATCATAGACTTATGCATAGATGCAACCCTTTTATTAAATTCTTTTTTACTTTTTTTCGTGAGCAATGATCATTCGCCATGCTACCCTTTCCTATATGCAACAACCGAATAAAAAAGACCGTCTCATGAAATGAATCATAAAGACGGTCGAACCTTTTACACGGAATAAATAGCGCAAATATACAGCTCTTTATTCTTCGCCAAGTTAATGATCTCGCCGTTCACCGACACCATCGGACGAGTCGGCTGGTTGCGGTCGGTGAAGACGATCTCTCCGACGCTGTTGTCGTTCAGCTGAACGAGCATTCCGTTATGGAACTGCGTCGTTCGGTCGATAAAGGTCTGGACGTAAATAGGGTCCAGCTTGCCGAAGGACTCCGACTGCAGCTGTTCAAGCACCAGGTATGGGGAATGCGCCTTGCGATAGTTGCGCGCGTCCGTCATCGCGTGGTACATGTCCGCTATGGCCACGATCCTGGCATAAGGATGAATCTTATCTCCGCTTACCTTAAGCGGGTAGCCGCTTCCGTCCAGTCTTTCGTGATGCTGCAAGGCCGCGAGAGCTACCCCTTTGTTCAAGGAGGGCACTCCATCGAGGAGCTTAAACCCGTAAACCGTATGCTGCCGCATTTCATTCGTCTCTTCGGCGGTTAGCTGCGACGGCTTCCGGAAGATAGCCGGGTCGACGCGGATATTGCCGATGTCATGCAGCAAGCCAGCTAGAGCAATGGGGGTCCAATCCTTGTCGGGGAGCTTATTCCACCTCGCCAGCTGATACGAGGTCAGGGCCGTCAATACGCTCTTGCGGATCCATCGCTCTGTCTGGGCCGTATCTGAAGGAGGGTTGAACATCAGCACGTTATATTCGTTGATATTGTCCAACAGTTCTTTAAGCCCGTTGCGGATCTCCAGGATGGGCAGCTTCTGGCCGGGCCCCATCATCTTGAATGCGCGGCTCAGTTCCTTCTCCAGGAAAAGAAATTGCTGATGCAGCGGGGTAATCTTGGCTTCGGAAGCAACCGCTTCCTCCCCCTCCGAATCCGCCAGCAGGTCAGAGAGCCCCTGCCGGCTTATATCCGCATTCGGAATAAGGAATGCCTGCATGATCTCTAAATCCCGCTGCGATAAAATTCGACCTTCATTCAACAGCAGATTGCCCATTGCCGTCTGAACATCCGCCGCCAAGCGATCGCCTGTTTGAAGCTGTGATAATGGCATTACTGGCATGTCGCTCACATCTCCCGACCGAGCTCAGAATGGTTAACTCTCGCTGTTTTCGCCGCTGTCGCTATTTGAGCTATTCTCGGTGCTTGCGCCTTCTTGGCCGCTATCTTGGCCTTCCTCGCCCGCTTCTTCTTCGTCGTCCTCGCTGCTAGGAGCTCTAGCTACCGTCGCGACGAAGTCTTCATCCTTGATGTTGATAAGCTTCACGCCCTGCGTAATCCGGCCCATCGTGTTGATGCCGGACATGCTTGTACGAATGAGAGTTCCGGAGGAAGTCATGATCATCAAGTCTTCATCGTCCCGAACGACCTTAAGGCTGACGATCGAACCGTTCTTCTCCGTAACGTTAAGCGTCTTAAGCCCCTTGCCTCCGCGGGTCTGCGTCCGGTATTCGCTCTCCGGAGTCCGCTTGCCGTATCCCTTGGAAGTAACGATCAAGACGTCGCGATCGGCTTCCACGACATCCATGTCGATAACTTTGTCGTTATCGTCCAGTTGGATGCCCTTAACGCCGGTTGCGGAGCGCCCCATCGGTCTGACGTCATCCTCGGAGAAGCGGATGGACATCCCCTGACTCGTTCCGAGAACGATGTCGCGGGTTCCGTCCGTCAGCTTGACGCCGATGAGGTCGTCATCTTCCCGGAGGGAGATCGCGATCAGGCCTACCTTGCGGATATTCGAGTAGTCGTCCAACGGCGTTTTCTTGACGATGCCGGCGCGAGTCGCGAAGAACAAGTACTGATTGGACTCTTCCATCGACTCGACGGGAATGACCGCGTTGATCGTCTCGCCTTGATCGATCTGGATCAGGTTGATGATCGGCGTTCCGCGAGCGGTGCGGCTCAGATCCGGAATCTCGTATGCCTTGAGCCGGAAAACCCGTCCCTTGTTCGTAAAGAACAAGAGGTAGTGGTGGGTGTTGGAGACGAACAGATGCTCGATGAAATCGTCATCCTTCGTATCCATCCCGACGACGCCGCGGCCGCCGCGCTTCTGGCTGCGGTACGTCGACACCGGAAGACGCTTGACGTAACCGGTATGCGTCATCGTGATGACGACGTCGTCGCGAGGAATCAGATCCTCGTCCAGAATCTCGTTGTCGAGAGCCGTGATCTCCGTCCGGCGTTCGTCGCCGTACTTGAGCTTGATCTCGTCCAGCTCTTCGCTGATGATCTTGAGAACGAGCTGCTCGTCCGCGAGAATCGCTTTGTATTCGGCGATCTTCGCGAGCAGCTCGTTGTACTCCTGCTCGATCTTCTCGCGTTCCAATCCGGTCAACCGGCGGAGACGCATGTCGAGGATCGCTTGCGCTTGATCGAACGATAAGCCGAAGCGTTCGATCAAGCCATTGCGAGCGTCTTCGTCCGATTGGGAGCTGCGGATAAGCGCGATTACTTCATCAAGGTGATCCAGCGCGATTCGCAAGCCTTCGAGGATATGCGCCCTTGCTTCCGCTTTCTTCAGATCGTAGGCGGTTCTGCGTTGGATAACCTCGATCTGGTGAAGGAGGAAGTATTGCAGCACTTCCTTCAGGTTCAGAACCTTCGGCTCCTTGTTGACGATAGCCAGCATATTGATCCCGAAGGTGGATTGCATCGACGTCTGCTTATACAGATTGTTCAGCACGACATTCGGATTGACGTCGCGGCGCAATTCGATGACGATGCGCATTCCGTTGCGGTCCGACTCGTCGCGAAGATCGGTAATCCCGTCGATCTTCTTCTCCCGCACGAGCTCGGCTATCTTCTCGACCAATCTTGCCTTGATGACCTGGTAAGGCAGTTCATGAACGATAATTCGAGCCTTGTTGCCGCTCTCTTCGATCTCGGCCTTGGCACGCATCGTAATCGAGCCGCGGCCCGTCATATAAGCTTGACGAATGCCTTCGCGGCCAAGAATATAACCCGCCGTCGGCATATCGGGACCCTTGATGTAATCCATCAAATCGTACGGAGTCAGCTCCGGATCTTGAATGAGCGCCTGGACGCCTTCGATTACCTCGCTCAGGTTGTGCGGAGGGATATTCGTCGCCATCCCTACGGCGATCCCCGTCGTCCCGTTCACGAGCAGGTTCGGGATCCGAGCCGGCAGTACTTCCGGTTCCTGCTCTTCGCCGTCATAGTTCGGAACGAGATTGACCGTCTCCTTGTTCAGATCGCGCAGCATCTCCATCGCGATCTTGGACAAACGGGCTTCCGTATAACGCATGGCCGCCGCGCCGTCGCCGTCGATCGAACCGAAGTTCCCCTGGCCTTCGACGAGCATATATCGCATGGAGAAATCCTGAGCCATGCGCACCATCGCTTCGTAGATCGAAGAGTCGCCGTGCGGATGGTATTTACCCATGACTTCGCCGACGATTCTCGCGGACTTCTTGAACGGCTTGTCCGAATACATCCCAAGCTCAGCCATTCCGTAAAGAATGCGACGATGAACCGGCTTAAGCCCGTCTCTAACGTCGGGCAAGGCACGGCTCACGATCGTACTCATTGCATAACCCATAAACGATTCCCGCATCTCGACGCTTATTTCCCTATCGCGAATGGGGGAGCGTTGCTCTTCCGCCATGAAGATCCTCCTTCATCGTTGCCAAGCCTATAGCCCATTATCGAGCCATTCGTTCTGTACTTTCTTGCCGGCGCACACCGCGCGGCACAACGAGTCATACTGTATGAAGATGAATAATTCCATTATAGCATAATGTCGATGGGAAAGGTGGCGAGGCTCGTTGACGATCCAACGCGTCCTCAGTAAGAAAGCGAAGACCGACGCCCTGCTTGCCGACCTCAGGCTCAAAGACCATGTGCCCCTGACCCGGACGATGGACCGAGAAACCTTGCAAGAGATGCTCCAAAAGTACGGCATGATTTATGTGAAGCCCGTGAGCGGCACCTTCGGCCGAGGCGTTATTCGAGTGGAGTACTCGCCGGGTTCTCCGGATGTTTATCAATTCCAATCCGATGAGAACAAATACCGGTTCCACGCCTTCGATTCGATGTACGATTCTCTGTTAATCGTCAAGAGAAAGACCTCTTACCTGGCCCAGCAGGGCATCGAGCTTCTCAAATACCGGAAACGAAGGTTCGATCTTCGCGTCATGGTCCAACGCAATCCGAACGGGCATTGGGAGACGACGGGGATCATCGGCCGCCTTGCCCACCCCCGCAAGATCGTCACCAACTACCATAGCGGCGGGACGCCTATGGCCATCGAGATTCTGATCGCCGAGCATCTCAGAGGCCATACGACGATAAGCGCCTATCGCAAGAAATTAGGTTCTTTAGGAGTCGAAGTCGCTCGCGCCTTGGAACGCAGATTCCCGAGAATTCAAGAGATCGGCGTCGACGTCGCCGTCGATCAGAACCTGAAGCCTTGGATTCTCGAGGTGAATACGCTGCCGGATCCGTTTATCTTCCGCAAGCTTAAGGACCGTTCGACATTCCGCAGAATCTATCGTTACGCCGTCGCCTACGGAAGATTCAAGAAGCGCTTGAGCCGCCGGAGCTAGTCCGAAACCCGCCCTTCTTGATTAACAAACCACCCGCCGATCCCGCAACCCGGGTCTCCGAGGAGAGGACATCCTCTCCGATCTTCTCCCTGCTGTTGCCGCGGCGGGTGGCTTATGCGACCCTAGCAAGCCTTGGATGCTCGCCTATTAAATATCCAGATCCTTAACGAACTTCGCGTGCTGATGAATGAATTCCCGGCGAGGCTCGACGTTGTCGCCCATCAGGGTATCGAACATTAGGTCCGCCTTCATCGCGTCCTCGATCTTGACCTGCAGCATCGTGCGATTGTTCGGATCCATCGTCGTCTCCCAAAGCTGGTCGGCATTCATCTCGCCCAAGCCCTTGTAACGGGCGACATTGATTTTGACCCCTTCGCCGAATTCGGCGATGATCGCGTCGCGCTCCGCTTCGTTCTGCGCGTAGCGGATGACCTTGTTCCGCTCCACCTTATAGAGCGGCGGCTGCGCGATGTAGACGAATCCCGCTTCCAGAAGCTGTCTCATGTAACGATAGAAGAACGTGAGCAGCAGCGTCCGAATGTGCGCTCCGTCCACGTCGGCATCGGTCATGATGACGATCTTGTGGTAGCGAGCCTTCGTGATATCGAAGTCGTCCCCGATCCCCGTTCCCACCGCCGTGATGATCGCGCGGATTTCGAGGTTGGAGAGGATGCGGTCGAGCCTTGCCTTCTCGACGTTGAGGATTTTTCCGCGCAGCGGAAGAATCGCCTGGAAGTGGCGATCCCGTCCGGACTTGGCCGAACCGCCCGCGGAGTCGCCTTCGACGATGAACAGCTCGCTGATCTCCGCATCCTTGGACGAACAATCGGCCAGCTTGCCCGGCAGGGCGCTGACTTCCAGGGCGCTCTTGCGGCGGGTCAATTCGCGAGCCTTCCGTGCCGCTTCGCGAGCTCGGGAAGCTTGAAGCGACTTCTCGATCACTTTGCGGGCGACGGACGGATTCTCGTTCATGAATTCCATCAGCTTGTCGGCAAGCAGGGATTCGACGATGCCACGCACTTCGCTGTTGCCCAGCTTCGTCTTCGTTTGCCCTTCGAACTGCGGCTCCGGAATCTTGACGGAGATGATCGCCGTCAAGCCTTCGCGGGCATCGTCGCCGGTCAGGTTCGACTCGTTCTCCTTCACGAAGCCCATCTTCCGGGCATAGTCGTTGACGATTCTCGTCAGGGCGCTCTTGAAGCCGGACTCGTGCGTTCCGCCTTCGTGAGTATTGATGTTATTCGCGAAGGAATAAATGTTCTCCGAATAGCCTTCGTTATACTGCATGGCGATCTCTACGGAGATGTTATCCTTCATGCCTTCCACGTAGATCGGACTTTCGTGAATCGGTTCGCGGGTCTTGTTCAAGTACTGCACGAACTCGATGATGCCGCCGTCGTATTTGAAAGTATCGCTTACGCCCGTTCTCTCGTCCGTGAGCGAAATCTGAATCCCCTTGTTAAGAAAAGCAAGCTCGCGAATACGGCCTACCAGAACGTCATAGTCGTAAACGGTCGTCTCGGTGAAGATCTCCGGATCCGGCAAGAACGTCGTCTCCGTCCCCGTCTCCTCCGTATCGCCGACGATCTTAAGATCGTACTGCGGAATCCCGCGGCGATATTCTTGCTGATGGATTTGACCCTCTCTCTTAACCTTGACAACGACTTTCTCCGATAGAGCATTCACGACCGAGATGCCGACGCCGTGCAGGCCTCCGGATACCTTGTAGCCTTCTCCGCCGAATTTGCCGCCGGCATGAAGAACCGTCATGACGACTTCCAGGGTCGACTTCTTCATCTTCGGATGCTCGCCGACCGGAATTCCCCGGCCATTGTCGATAACCGTTATGCTATTGTCCGTATGGACGATGACTTGAATCTGGTTGCAATAGCCGGCCAGCGCTTCGTCGATGCTGTTGTCGACGACTTCCCACACGAGATGATGAAGACCCTTGCCGCTGGTTGAGCCGATGTACATCCCCGGCCGCTTGCGAACCGCTTCCAACCCTTCAAGGACCTGAATCTGACTTTCGTCGTACGTATTCTGTTGCGAATTCACGGACAAACCCTCCACCGCCTTCTTTGCGTTGACGCGTTGCGACTATAAATCGACTAGATGATGTGCCCGTTTCTTAAGCGTTGAAGTGGAAATGGGCGAATAATAAACTCGTTCTTCCGTCACAACGATCGACTTCGGATCCTCTTCGCCGATGGTCTCCACGTCTCGGTTCTTGCGAGCATGAGCGACGAATTGCCGTGAGAGCTTGGAAGAACTCTCGATCGAAACATCAAAGATAGCCACGACCTGCGACGTGCGGATTATCTTCTCTCCGCCGAGATGAATATACATGCCGCGCCTCCCAAGGTTTTGACAATTAGTTCAATACTTCTCCGTCCTTCACGTGATAGATCGCCGCATCCTTCAAGCGGCTCATGTTCACGCTCTCGATCCCCGTTGTGGTAATGAACGTCTGAACCCGGTTCTGGAACGTCTCGATCAGCTGCGTCTGACGCAATTGATCGAGCTCGGACAAGACATCGTCGAGCAATAACAACGGATACTCTCCGATCTCTTCCCGCATCAGCTCCAATTCGGCGAGTTTAAGCGACAACGCAGCCGTCCTCTGCTGTCCTTGGGAGCCGAAAGCCTGAACGTCCTTGCCGTTGATGAAGAAGGCAAGATCGTCTCTATGCGGGCCTGCTAGGGTCGTTCCTCTGCGGAATTCCTGTTCTCTTCCTTGAGTTAACTTTAACATAAATTGTTGGAATAAAGAAGAATCATCTTGGGGAGCAGNCCCATGGTCATAGGNGACGGAGGGACGATACTCGACCGTCAGCNGTTCGCTCCCGTTCGTTATCCCGCGGTGAATCTGCTCGGCCCAAACTTGNAGCTTGCTTATAAAGTTTTTCCTTTTTTGCATCATTTTAACACCCGAGGCGACAAGCTGTTCGTTCCAGACGTCTAGCATCGGTTGAGAGGCTTTGGACAAATCCGTCGCCTTCAGGTAATTGTTCCGTTGCTGCATGATTCGCTGATATTGTTGCGAATCGTATAAATAACCGGGGTGCACCTGACCGATCTCCATGTCCATGAATCGGCGGCGCACACCCGGGGCTCCTTTTACGATATCCAGATCTTCCGGCGCGAATAGCACCACGTTAATCGTTCCGACGAATCCGCTCAGCTTCCGCTGCTCCAGTCCGTTGACTTTCGCTCGCTTCCCTTGAGAGGTGAGCTGGAGCTCCATCGTGACCTTGCCTTGCCTTCGTTCGATCTCCGCCGAGATTCTCGCGGAGGTCTCGTTCCAGCCGATAAGCTCCTTATCCTTGGAAGTGCGGTGCGACTTGGTAAGCGCCAGAACGTGTATGGCTTCGAGAAGATTCGTCTTGCCTTGCGCGTTAGGGCCGATCAGAATGTTGACCCCGGCGCCGGTCGCCAGCTCCAGTTGCTTATAGTTGCGGTACCCGTGAAGCTCCAAGCGATTCAATTGCATGTTCGCTTTCCTTTCCCGGACTTAGCGGGTCTTCACCACGAAGCTGCCGCAGCCCTCCACTTCGATCGTATCCCCCGGGACAAGCTTGCGCCCGCGACGATTCTCCGCTTGTCCGTTAACGGTTACGCTCCGTTCCTGAAGGAAAATCTTTACTTCTCCTCCGGAACCGACGCAATCTCCGAGTTTCAGCACTTGTCCGAGCGTGATGTATTCCGTCGATATCGCGATTTCCTTCATCAGTGTTCCCCTCAGTTCGTCGTCCGGTACGGAAGAATGAGATGCAGGCTGTTGTCATGCTCAGGCTTGAAAATAATCGGGCTCATCGGGCCGTTGAAGCCAATAAACAAATTCTCGCTGTCGACCACCTTGAGAACGTCCAGCATGTACTTGGAGTTGAACGCGATCCGAATCGGTTCTCCATCCAATTTCTCGACGGTCAGCATTTCTTGTACTCGCCCCAGCTCCGAAGAGCTCGAGGAGATCTCGACGGAGCCGTCTTCCGTCGTCGACAGGCGAACGATGTTCGTTTTCTCTTCGCGCGACAGCAAATAAGCCCGGTCGATGGCTTCGCTGAGCGCTTTCGTATTCAGGAACAGTTCTGTCTTGAACTGATTCGGAATAATCTTGGTAGTATCCGGGAAGGTCCCGTCCAGCATTCTCGTGAAGAAGAGAACGTTGCCTACCTTGAACAGAACTTGGCTGTCCGCGACGACGATATCGACCAGAACGTTATGGTCCGGGATGATCTTGGACAACTCGTTAAGCGTTTTGCCGGAAATGACGACGTTGGAGAAGTGCAGGCTGGGATCGACGCCCGCATTCACTTTGCAAGTGGCCAGCCGATAACGGTCCGTCGCGACGAACTTCAACACCCCTTCGGCAAGACTCCACAGAACGCCGGTCAGAATTGGGGTCGATTCGCTGGTCGTAACGGAGAAGACCGTCTGCCTGATCATCGTGCGGAGAATATCGCCAGGGATAGAGAACACGCGTTCCTCTTCGAGGACGGGAAGCACGGGGAACTCCTCCGGATCCATTCCCATCAGCTGGATGTCGATCGCACCCGATTGAATAAGGGTTTGGAAGCGATCGCCGACTTCGATATTCACTTCTTCATGCGGCAGCTTGCGAATGATCTCGACGAAGAACTTGGCAGGGAGAACGACGCTTCCGGCCCGATGAATGGTGGAGATCACTTTATCCGCGGTTTCAAGCGGAATGAAGCTTTGAATGGAGATGTCCGTATCGCTGGCCGTCAAGGTGATTCCTTGAGCATGGGCGTCAATCTTGATTCCGCTGAGGATAGGGATGGTCGTTCTTGCGGATACCGCCTTCGATACTTGTTGAACCGCGTCGTTCAACTCATTGCGGGATATCGTCAGTTTCACGGGCTCACCTCTGGTTTCGACTCAATGTAATTTTTTTAAAAATAAAGAAGCAGTAGCAGTAGGCGCGGTGGATATGTGGATAAGCCAGAAAAAACGCGAAAACGAAAGCCTATCCACATGTGTATTGTTTGTGTATAGGCTTTGAAGTTTTCCACGGGAAAAAGGGCTATGCTGACGATTCAGGTCAAATTCTTGATCTTCTCCGTCAGGTTCTGAATGATCTTGAAGAGCTCCTGATCCACTTTCATCTGGGAGGAGATCTTCTCATGGGCATGGATGACCGTCGTATGGTCGCGTCCTCCGAAAGCGTCGCCGATCTTGGGCAGAGAGTAGTCGGTCATCTCCCGTGACAGATACATGGCGATTTGACGCGGGAACGCGACGGCTTTCGTTCTTTTGCGGGCTTTGAAATCCTCGAGCTTGAGACCGTAGAATTCCCCGACGCGCTGCTGAATGTCCTGGATCGTGATCAGCCGGTTGCGGCCGGTCGGCAGAATATCCTTGAGCGCTTCCGCGGCGAGATGGGAGGACACGTCCTGATTCGTAAGCGAAGAGTACGCGACGATCCGAATGAGCGCTCCTTCCAGCTCGCGAATGTTGGTGTCGATCATATTCGCGATGTAGACCATCGCTTCGTTCGGAATATCGAGATTCTCCGCTTTCGCCTTCTTGCGAAGAATGGCGATCCGGGTTTCGAGATCCGGCGGCTGTATATCCGTGATGAGTCCCCATTCGAAGCGCGAACGCAGCCGTTCTTCCAGGGTCGGAATCTCCTTCGGAGTCCGGTCGCTCGAGATGATGATCTGCTTGTTCTCTTCGTGCAGCGCGTTGAAGGTATGGAAGAATTCTTCTTGCGTTCCGTCTTTGCCGGCCAGGAATTGAATATCGTCGATGAGCAAGACGTCGATATTGCGGTACTTGTTCCGGAAGCTCTCCCCGCGATTGTCGCGAATGGCGTTGATGAATTCGTTGGTGAACTTCTCGGACGAGATGTAGAGCACCTTCATATTCGGGTTGTGTTCCAAAATATAATGGCCGATCGCATGCATCAGGTGGGTTTTGCCCAGTCCGACGCCACCATATAGAAACAGCGGATTGTAGGCCTTGGCCGGCGCTTCGGCTACCGCCAGGGAGGCGGCATGCGCGAACCGGTTTCCTACGCCGATGACGAAAGTGTCGAACGTATATTTCGGATTCAGCAGATGGGTAACGCTTTCCTCGGCGACAACCGACTTTACGACCGGATTGGCCGGAAAAGCGGCCGGAGCTTCTGCGAATCGCGCTTCTTCAATGGCGAATTTGACTTCGACCGTTCTTCCTAAATACTCGGATAGGGCAGAAGAAACCAGCTTCGTGTATCGTGTCTCCAGCCACTCTGCGGCAAACGTCGTCGGTGCGGTTACAACGACCGTATCGTCTCCGATGAAGGAAGCTTTGGTCGCTTTGAACCAGGTGTCGTAACTTGGTTTGCTTAACTTGGTTTGGATGACCGACAATACCTGCTGCCAGATCTCGTTGCTGCGGCTGTCCACATGAAGTCACTCCTTTGCCCATCAGGCGGACATGGGATTTCTACTGTCGAATGAAGACGACCCAAATAGTTATCCACATAATCAACGGAATTCTTTCTTTGGTTGTCCGCAAATTATGGATGTTGTTCACAAACTTATGCACAGGCTGTTGATAAAATCAGGCCGATTGGATGCTATCCACGAAGAAAGATAGAACTAATCATAGCAGATGAACCCGCTAAATTCAACGAAATGCGGTATGTTATCCACAAATTCAATAACTTGTGGATGAATTCTGTGCACAACACTAGATATTGTTGATACATTGTGAGATTATTCGACAAAACCCCTTATTATCCGAAAATCCGACTAAATGTTATTCACATGTGCATAAAGACTCGGGCTGACGAAATTAGTCACAAGGCGATTATTATTTGTCGTTTGTTACGTTCCAAGCCGTGTCTAATTCGTACGAACGCATCTGGGGATATAATGGGCAGAATACGTAGCGGCTTGACTTTTGGGCGGTTGTTGTGGTTTAATTTAAGGACCTGAGTTTTTAAGTAAGGGGGTATGATCTGTGGGTCCTACATTTAAACCGAATGTAAGCAAGCGCAAGAAGGTTCATGGTTTCCGTAGCCGTATGAGCTCCAAGAACGGACGCAAGGTTCTGAAGGCTCGCCGTCAAAAAGGCCGCAAAGTGCTTTCCGCTTAAAGATAAAGAGACCACGTCAGGTGGTCTTTTTTCTTTATATTAGGTTCATAATAGAAGAAACAGGATCGAATGGGTCGAGGGACGGTGTAAAATGCAGAGGAAGCTGCGCCTTCGGAACAGAGATGACTTTAATCGGATCTATCGGCAAGGGCAATCCTTCGCCAATTCCCAATTTGTCGTCTACTGGCGGAAATGGCCGGAGACGGAGCAGTTCAGGCTTGGCATCTCGGCGAGCAGCAAGCTTGGCGGGGCGGTCGTGCGAAATCGTCTGCGAAGGATGATCAAGGAGATCGTTCGGCTGAACGCGGGCAAAATCAACAACGGATTGGATCTTATATTAATAGTAAGAAAACCGGCTCTGAATCTGTCTTACCTGGAGATGGAGAAGAGCGTTCTGCATGTTCTGCGCAAGGCGGGATTGACCAAAGGTTCGCCGCCACCCGTCCACAGGACGTACGGCAAAAGACCGTCCGGCGGAGGCGCTCCCAAGAACTCGGGAAACCGTGGTCCTCGCGCTTTTCTTTGCCTTTAGTAGTATGGTATAGTGGATTTGTATGCAAAGACCGTGACCTATTGACCTAGCAACGTTCTTTTGGAAGCTTGTTTGCTATGTCGCTACGGGGATAGGCAAGCAGGAGAGGGGTTTATACGTGTTCTTGTTGCGAAATCGCAAATGGTGGTTTTTACTGAGTGCCCTGTCTGCACTTGTTCTGCTGTCGGGGTGTACGCCTAACACGGCGCAGAAGACGACGGAGGAGCTTCAGAATTCCAGCGGCTGGTGGGACAGCAACGTCGTTTATTGGTTCTCGCTTATGTTGGACAAGTTCGCGGAGTGGTTCGGCGGAGAATACGGATTATCGATTCTCGTTCTGACCGTTATCGTCCGCACGCTTATTCTGCCGCTGAGCATTAAGCAGTTCAGGAATTCGAAGGCGATGCAGAAGCTGCAGCCCGAGATGATGAAGATTCGCGAGAAATACAAGGATAACCCGCAGCAGCAGCAGCAAGAGATGATGAAGCTGTACCAAGAGCATCAAGTCAACCCGCTTGCCGGCTGTTTGCCTTTGATCGTTCAGATGCCGATTTTTATCGCGCTCTACCGCGCGATTACGGTAAACGTGGAGATCAGCACTCACCAATTCTTATGGCTTGAGTTAGGCGAGAAGGATCCTTATTATATCTTGCCGATCATCGCGGCATGCACGACGTTCATTCAGTCGTACATGATGATGACGATGAATCCGCAGCAGCAGATGGGTCCGATGAAGGCTCTCATGTTCATTTTCCCGATCATGATCTTCATCATGGCGCTCTCCTTCCCGTCCGCCCTGCCGCTTTACTGGATTTACACGAATATTTACACCATCATTCAGAACTATTTCATGTATGGACGTTCGCCGAAACCGGAAGGTACAGGCAAGGAGGCCATGCCAAATGAAAAAACTGGTGGCAATCGGAAAAACAGTGGAAGCGGCGGTAAGAAGCGGTCTAAGTCAGCTCGGCGTTGAGGAGAATCGGGTTCAGGTATCCATCCTTGAGCATCCGAGCAGGGGCCTGTTCGGACTGATCGGCTCCAAGGATGCCAAGGTGGAACTGATCGTGAAGCCGGATGGGGTCGAAGAAGCGATTCTGTTCCTCAGAGAAGTAACGGGAGCCATGGAACTTGCGGTTACGGTCGAGCGCAGCGAGGAAGCAGATCATACCACGATCAACTTGGCCGGAGAAGAGCTCGGAATCCTGATCGGCCGGCGAGGCCAGACGCTGGATTCCCTTCAATACCTGACCAACATCGTGGCCAATCGGCATTCCGACAAGCATCTGCGGATCGTTCTGGACGCCGAGAATTTCCGGGAGCGCAGGAAGCAGACGCTTGAGGCGCTCTCGGAGAGGATGGCTAGCCGAGTCATTCGGTCGAAGCGGGAAGTGGTGCTGGAGCCGATGTCTTCCCAGGAACGCAAGATCATCCACTCCCGGCTTCAATCCAATCCTCACGTCAAGACGTTTAGCCAAGGCGATGAACCTAACCGAAGCATCGTCATTGCTCCAAAGTAAATTGTTCGCGACTACGCAATGGCTTCCGCAGTTCAAGCGGATCATTGCGTTTTTTCGTAACTGTACCTGAATCTTGAAGCGTCTTCGATACGAAGGCGCCGATGGCGTTTATAATAGAAGCAAAAGAGGGAGACAAATGACAGAAGACACAATAGCCGCGGTGGCGACGGCACTGGGCGAAGGGAGCATTGCCGTCGTCCGGGTGAGCGGACCGGAAGCAATCGAACGGGTGGCGCCGCTGTTCAAGTCCAGAGTCGATCTTCGCGATGCGGATACGCATACCGTAAACTATGGATGGATACGGGACCCGCACGATGGAACGATTATCGACGAAGTTCTCGTTACCATCATGAAGGGACCGCGGTCCTTCACGGCCGAAGATGTTGTCGAAATCAGCACGCATGGCGGGATCGTGGCGGTTCAAGCGGTTCTGGAGCTTATCTTGAGAACCGGAGTTCGAATGGCGGAACCGGGAGAGTTCACGAAGAGGGCATTCTTGAACGGACGAATCGATCTGGCCCAGGCCGAGGCGGTTATCGATTTGATTCGATCGAAGTCGAATCGCGCTTTCCAGGTAGCGAGGAAGCAGGCGGAAGGAGCCTTGTCGAAGAAAATAGTGCCGCTGAGGCAGCAGCTGATCGAGCTGCTGGCGCACGTGGAAGTGAATATCGACTATCCGGAGCACGATGTGGCGGAGATGACGAGCTCGGCTATTACGGGAACTTGCCTTGACGTGAAGTCGACCGTCGAACAACTGCTAAAAACGGCGGCGGAAGGCAAAATATTACGAGAAGGAATCGTTACGGCTATCGTGGGACGCCCGAACGCGGGCAAGTCTTCGCTGCTGAACGCATTGGCGCAAGAAAACAAAGCGATCGTGACGGATATTCCCGGAACGACGCGGGACATTGTCGAAGAATCGGTGTCTCTGTCCGGCATTCCGCTGAGGCTGCTGGATACGGCGGGCATTCGCGAGACGAGCGACGTGGTGGAGCGAATCGGTGTCGAACGTTCCCGCGGAGCTTTGCTGGACGCGGACCTTATTCTGCTTGTGCTCAACCACCACGAGAAGCTTCATGAGGACGAACGCAAGCTGCTTGACGAACTGGTTGACCGTCCGGTTATTATTGTGGTAAACAAGATGGATTTGGAGGGTCATCTGGAGCTGGACGAGATCGAAGCGAGGTTCCGGAAGGACCGGATCGTGTCGATCTCGGCGAAGGAAGGGACGGGAATCGATCGGTTGGAGAAGGCCGTGTCCCAGCTCTTCTTCGGGGGAAGCATCGAGAGCGGCGACCTTACTTACGTAAGCAACGCCCGTCACATCGCGCTTCTTCATCAAACCATTCAAACTCTTACGGACGCGATCGAAGCGGCGAATTCCGGCATTCCGATCGATCTGATCCAGATCGATTTGGCTCGCGCGTGGGAGCTTCTCGGAGAAATCGTCGGCGATTCGGTCGGCGAGTCGCTTTTGGATCAAATTTTCTCCCAATTCTGTCTTGGCAAATAAACGGAGTTAGCGATAAGGAGGAATCAAGCATGGGATATTTGGCAGGCGAGTATGACGTTATCGTAATCGGTGCGGGCCATGCCGGCTGCGAGTCGGCTCTTGCCGCTGCGCGCATGGGCTGCGAAACGCTGCTGCTGACGATTAATTTGGATATGATCGCGTTCATGCCGTGCAACCCGTCGGTCGGCGGACCGGCCAAAGGGCACGTCGTTCGCGAGATCGATGCGCTTGGCGGAGAAATGGGCCGCAATATCGACAAGACGTTTATTCAAATGAGAATGTTGAATACGGGCAAAGGTCCGGCCGTTCATGCGCTGCGCGCTCAAGCGGACAAGTTTCTGTACCAGCACACGATGAAGGAGACCATCGAGAAGGAGGAGAAACTCACCCTTCGTCAAGGAATGGCCGAGGATCTTATCGTGGAAGACGGAGTGTGCCGCGGGGTTATTACGAAGACGGGGGCGGAATACCGGGCGAAAACCGTCGTTCTGACGACCGGGACCTACCTTAGAGGCAAAGTGATCATGGGCGAGCTTATGTACGAGAGCGGACCGAACAACCAACAGCCTGCGGTTAAGCTGTCGGAATCTCTCCGCAAGCTTGGCATTCAGCTGGTTCGCTTCAAGACGGGGACTCCGCCTCGGGTTCACGAGGATACGATCGACTTCAGCAAGACCGAGATTCAACCGGGGGACGAGAAGCCGAAGTACTTCTCGTTCGAGACGGAATATATGGAGCATGCGAACAACCAGCTTCCTTGCTGGCTCACGTACACTTCCGAAGAGACGCATCGGATCATCAACGACAACCTGCACCGCGCACCGATGTTCTCCGGCGCGATCGAAGGGACCGGCCCGCGCTATTGTCCGTCGATCGAGGACAAGATCGTTCGGTTCGCCGACAAGCCGAAGCATCAAATTTTCCTGGAGCCGGAAGGACGCAATACGAAGGAATATTACGTTCAAGGCTTGTCGACCAGCATGCCGGAAGACGTTCAACTGCAAATTCTGAGATCGATTCCGGGCCTCGAGAAGGTAGAGATGATGAGAACCGGCTATGCCATCGAATACGATGCGGTCGTTCCGACCCAGCTGTGGCCTTCCCTTGAAACGAAGCTCGTTCCGAACCTGTTTACGGCAGGCCAAATCAACGGCACTTCCGGATATGAAGAGGCCGCGGGGCAAGGGATCATTGCCGGCATCAACGCCGCGCGCAAGGCGAAGGGCGAAGATCCGGTTATCATCGAACGTTCCGCCGGCTATATCGGCGTTATGATCGATGACCTGGTGACCAAGGGCACGAACGAACCTTACCGTCTTCTTACCTCGAGAGCGGAATATCGGCTGCTGCTCCGTCACGATAACGCCGATCTCCGCCTAACTCCGCTCGGCCATGAGATCGGATTGATCCCGGAAGCCCGTTACGAGAAGTTCCTGCAGAAGAAGGCACTCGTGGAAGGGGAGATCAACCGTTTGAAGGAGACGAAGTTCCGTCCGGACGAAGCGGTTCAAGCCATGCTGGCCGGTCTCGACTCGGCTCCGATTCAGAACACGACGGACGGTCTAACCCTCCTAAGACGTCCGGAAGTTTCTTATGCCGATATCGAGCGCCTGTCTCCTTCTCCTGTCGAACTGACCGATGACATGAAGGAGCAAGTCGAGATTCAAACGAAGTATACCGGTTATATCGAGAAACAGCTGCTTCAGGTCGAACGTCTAGGCAAGATGGAGAAGAAAAAAATCCCGGACGACATCGACTATACCATCATTCATGGACTTGCAACGGAAGCGAGACAGAAGCTCGATAAAATCCGGCCTTTGTCGATTGGCCAGGCTTCCCGGATCTCCGGCGTTACGCCTGCCGACCTGTCTATCTTGCTTGTTCATCTGGAACACTATAATCGCGTGACGGCAGCGAGGGGATCTTGATGACCGATCCGCAGAAGTGGCTGCAGCTCCAAGTCCATGAGCTGGGGCTGGAATTGACGGACGATCAACTGGCTCAATTCGAGCGTTATTACGAATTGCTCGTGGAGTGGAACGAGAAGATGAATCTGACGGGAATCACGGAACGTGCTGCCGTTTATGAGAAGCACTTCTATGATTCTCTCACCGTAGCGTCCGCTGCGGATTTAAATGACGAGGTTCTTGCCCTTGCAGACATCGGATCCGGGGCCGGTTTTCCATCCATCCCGCTGAAGATAGCTTATCCGTCTCTCAAGGTCACCATTGTCGATTCCTTGGCCAAGAGAATTCGGTTCCTGGACGAAGTGGTTAGCCAACTCGGTTTGAAGGACGTTACTTGCGTCCACGGAAGGGCAGAGGATATCGCACGCTTGCCTGATCATCGCGATCAATACGACGTAGTGACCGCGAGAGCGGTCGCTCGTCTTGCGGGATTAAACGAGCTATGCTTGCCTTTCGCTAAGACAGGCGGCATGTTCGTCTCCATGAAGGGTTCGGACATTCAGGAGGAATTGGACGAGAGCCGGTACAGCCTCGATAAGCTAGGCGCTAAGCTGATGGAAGTGAAACGTTTGGAGCTGCCCATTGAGAAATCGGAGCGCCACCTCGTTATTATTGCGAAGACTAGCGCCACGGCTAAAGCATATCCAAGAAAAGCCGGCGTCCCGCTTAAGACACCATTGCTCGCTTCCTCAAGCGGCGTTCGAATTTAAGGGATTGCTGGCAACACGCTTTAATTGTTCCACGTGAAACATCACCTTCCAATCGAGGGAGTGTTTCACGTGGAACATTTTTTATGGGACGCAAGCTGTTTCTTGTCTTGGTTGAACCTGCTAGTGTGCTATGAAAGTTTTTTCAATAGAAGGAAATGGCGATCAGGCACCGAATATATTATAATATGAAGGAACCGGTGTGCCGCACAAGCGCTCTAAGGGCGCGAATTGGCGGCGCTTTTTCGTCGCTATGCGTATAATTGCACGTTAAGATTACAAGAACGTGGTGGTCCTAATAAGATGAGAGAACCGTTGTCGCGTATTTTTGGGCTGTCGGATCGTAGCGGCCAAGAAGAAGTCAGACAAATTTCCATTGCAGACATTGTGCCGAGTCCCTACCAACCGCGATCGGTATTCGACGATGACAAGATCGATGAGCTGTGTCAAACGATCAAGACTCACGGCGTTATTCAGCCTATCGTCGTTCGGGTTCGCAACGGCAAGCACGAGATTATTGCCGGAGAGAGAAGATGGCGAGCGGTCACGAAGCTGGGTTGGGAACAGATTCCCGCCATCGTGCGGGAAATCAATGATTCGCAGGCTGCTTCCGTGGCGTTAATCGAGAACCTTCAGCGTGAGAACCTGACGGCTATTGAAGAAGCCGTTGCTTATCAGAAGCTGATGGAATTGCATCAACTGACTCAAGAGAGCCTGGCACAGAGGCTTGGCAAGAGTCAATCGACGATCGCCAATAAGATTAGGCTTCTTCAGCTCGGAGATACGGTGAAGAACGCTCTTATGGAACGCAAAATAACGGAACGCCATGCCAGGGCCTTGCTGGCTTTGCCTGACGAGGAATCGCAGAATAAGATCCTTCAAGAGATTATCGAGAAGGAGCTTAACGTGAAACAAACCGAGATGAGGATCGCTTTCTTGCTGGAAGTGACGAAGAAGCCCAAGTCGCGGCGAGTCTCGTTCACGAAGGATATTCGTCTTGCTATCAATACGATTCGGCAGTCTGTCGACATGGTGAACGGATCGGGCATTCCGATCAAATCGACCGAACGGGATTGCGACGACCATATCGAAATCGTCATTCATATCCCGAAGAAGAAATAGGCTGTTTTAGCTTGCAAAGGCAGTAAATAATGAGGTGAATGTTTTGTCTAAGATTATTGCCGTTGCCAATCAGAAAGGCGGAGTCGGCAAGACGACTACCGCCGTTAATCTGGGAGCTTGCTTATCGACATTGGGACGCAAGGTTCTCATTGTCGATATCGACCCGCAAGGCAACACGACTAGCGGCATAGGGGTCAGCAAAGCGGATGCGGAGTATTGCATATACGACATCTTGATTAACGACGTGCATCCGAAGCAAGCGATCGTCGACACGGGCTTGCCCAACTTGAAGATGATTCCGGCAACGATCCAGCTCGCTGGAGCGGAGATCGAGCTCGTTCCGACGATCTCGCGGGAGATCAGGCTGAAGAAGGCGCTTGGATTGGTGCGCAATGAATTCGATTATATTCTGATCGATTGCCCGCCATCTCTCGGTATCCTGACGATTAACTCTCTGACGGCAGCGGACTCGGTCTTAATCCCGATTCAATGCGAATATTACGCTCTTGAAGGGCTGAGCCAGCTTCTGAACACGATTCGTCTCGTTCAGAAGCATTTAAACACCTCTCTTCAGATTGAAGGCGTTCTGCTCACGATGTTCGACGCCAGAACGAACCTTGGCATTCAAGTCATTGAAGAAGTGAAGAAGTACTTCCAACAGAAGGTTTATCAAACCGTTATTCCTCGGAACGTTCGCTTGAGCGAAGCGCCTTCCCACGGACAATCCATCATTACTTACGATCCCAAATCCAAAGGCGCCGAGGTTTATCTCGAGCTGGCTAAGGAAGTGATTACGTATGAGCAAGCGGCTAGGTAAAGGGCTTGATGCACTCATTACTTCACTATCCATCAAAGAAGACGACAAAATCGTAGAAATCCCATTGGCTCAATTGCGAGCGAATCCATATCAGCCGCGGAAGACATTCGACGACGAAGCGATCAAAGAGCTGGCCGAGTCGATCCGCGAGCATGGCGTCATCCAACCGATCGTGGTTCGAACCGCGCTCAGAGGTTTCGAGATTATCGCGGGCGAGAGACGGTTCCGGGCTTCGCAGCTGCTCGGCAATCCCACGATTCCGGCGGTAGTAAGAACGTATAACGATCAGCAGGTCATGGAGATTGCGCTGATCGAGAACGTTCAACGAGAAGACCTCAATGCGATTGAAGTCGCGATAGCTTACCAAGGCATCATGGACCAGTTCTCTTTGACCCAGGAGGAGCTTTCCTTGAAGGTAGGCAAGTCCCGATCCCATATCGCCAACTTCCTGCGACTTCTGTCTCTGCCGGAAGAAATCAAAGATTATGTTTCACGTGGAACATTATCCATGGGGCATGCGAGAGCGTTGGCGGGAATTAAAGACGAGCTGAAGAAACGCCAATTGGCCAAGCTCTGCGTGGCGAACGGTTGGAGCGTTCGCGAGCTGGAGGACGCCGTTCAACAGCCGGAAGCGAAGGGGAAAGAAAAGCCTAAGGCTAAAGCGAAAAAGAGAGATCCTTATATCGAGGAGATCGAAGAATCGCTTCGGGAGAAATTCCAAACGACCGTTCGAATCAAATCGAACAAGGATAAGGGACATATCGAGCTTGCTTACTTCAGTCAAGGGGATTTAGAGAGACTGTTGGAGCTGCTCAAAGCTCTCGCATAGATCGCAAAGAGATAGCATACTCAAGTTGTATTCTTCCTAGCGAAGGATTAAACTTAGGTATGCTATCCTTGCGTCAAGAAGACGTTAGCGGAGGCTGAGAGATGAGCGAATCAATTATCTATTTGGACAATGCGGCGACCTCTTGGCCGAAGCCTCCATCGGTACAGGAAGCGATGGAGACATGCATGAGGGAAGCGGCGGCGAACCCCGGCAGGGGAAGCCACCGGATGGCCGTGCAAGCCAGCCGGGTTTTGTTTGAAGGCCGCAAGCAATTAGCGAAGCTTTTTCGAATAGCCAACCCCAACGATATCGCGTTTACCCTTAACACGACGCATTCCTTGAATACCGCCCTGCAGGGGTGGCTTAAGCCGGGAGATCACGTGATCACGACGGCTCTGGAGCATAACTCTATTCGCAGACCGCTAGAGGCTCTTAGGAGAAAGATAGGAATACAGATCACCTACGCGGAATCCAATTCTCTCGGCGTGCTGGATGCGGCTGCCATCGAGCGAGAGATTCGCCCTAACACGGCGTTGATTGCTATTACTCATAGCTCGAATCTGCTTGGCACGATCACGCCTGTTGGCGAGATCGGGCAGATAGCCAGAAGGAGAGGCGTTAAGCTGCTCGTGGACGCGGCTCAGAGCGCCGGCGTGCTTGATATCGACGTGGAGGCGATGGGCATCGATATGCTGGCTTTTCCCGGGCATAAAGGGCTGATGGGCCCGCAGGGGACAGGCGGCTTGTATCTCCACCCTGACCTCGAACTGGAGCCTCTTATGCATGGAGGAACCGGCAGCGCCTCGGAATCTCCGGAACAACCGTCGACGCGGCCGGACCGCTACGAAGCGGGAACGCCCAATACGGTCGGCATTGCCGGATTGACCGAAGGGGTCAAGTTCGTGTTGGAGCAAACGCCCGCGCGGATTCATCGGAGGGAGCTGGAGCTGACCCGAAAATTGTTGGAGGGGCTGAGCGAAATAAACGGTGTTACGCTGCTCGGTCCCGGAATCCAAACGGAGAGGACGGCGATCGTCTCTTACCTGCTGGACAACGTGGACCCCGCGGCGGTCGCGTTTCAATTGGACAGGCAGTATGGCATCGCCGTTCGGGCGGGCTTCCACTGCACGCCGCTTGGCCACCAAACGATCGGAACGACCGATACGGGGGCCGTTCGGGCAAGCCCGGGATATTTTACAACCGAATCGGATATCGTATCTTTGATCGATGCGACGAGGGAGATCGTCCTCGCGCACGTCAAGTCCCATAGATTATAGAAGCAGCCAGAGCAACCGATATGGGGAACATGGGGGAGAAAGCATGAACGGTTTGGACGATAACGTATGGCTTGCCATTTTGGCAGGAGAAGGTTTCTTCATCGTTGTTTTATTGGCATGGGTCATTGTTCTAAGCGGCAAGCTGAAGAAGCTTGGCAGGGCTCATCGCCGATTGGTAGGCGAGACGGGCGTACCGGAGCTCGAAGGCGTTCTGGAACAATTGCACGGCCGGATGGGAGCTCTCGAAGGCAACCGTGGGGAGCAGAACGCGCGATTGGACGAGCACGAGAAACGCCTTTCCGCGCTCAAAGGGCGAATCGGCGTTCATCGCTTCAATGCGTTCTCGGATTCGGGCAGCGATCTTAGCTTCTCGGTGGCCATCGTGAACGACAATCAGGATGGAGTCGTCATTACGGGCATTTACGGCCGGGAACAGACGTTCCTCTACGCGAAGCCCCTCGATAAAGGACAGTCGGCTTACATGCTCTCTCCCGAGGAGAAGATCGCGATCAGTCAGGCATCGCAAAAGGAATAGGGTTGCTTCGGTTCGCGCGGCTGTTGCGGATGGCCTGACGAATCGTCGCGGCAATGATATCCGACATCTTGATAACGAGATTAAGACGGGTATTCTGGAGGACGAAATATTCCATGAAGCCCCCGACGTTAACGATGCCGGTCAAGTGAATGTCGCCGACCGGAGGGAGATCCTTGTTGACGCCGGCGCCGGGCCGGACGGGCCCGCTGCCGATCTGGATGCACCCGACGCTGGAGACTTGTCCGAGGCAGGCATCGACGGCAATGATATAGGGCTGCGGAATGTTGCGGGCGATCTTCTCCAGGGTGTCGCTTAGGTTCATGGCATGAACGGGATCGTCCAAAGTGCCGTAAAGATCGAATAAAGAGTGGTCCTCCCGCGATAGAGAGCTTCCGACGAGGGGGCCAAGGGAGTCTCCGGTGGAGCGGTCGGTGCCGACGCAGACAACGACGATCCGCCGATCCTGAGGCAATGGCTCTAATTGACTCTCCAGTCGCTGCGTCAACCGGCTTAAAACCGCCGGTTCGTTGTAATGGATTTTCAAAGAGTGAGGGGCCGCATCGCCGACCGATGATCCGGACCTTTTCTCCCAAGCGCCGTTCATTTGTTTGCCTCGCCTCCTCCCATGGGGTGTTACTAGTATATGGACACTGAAGCGCATTTATACTTTATGGTAGTCAACGCGCTAGCCGCGTTAGAAAGAGGGACGCATGGAACCGATGCTGATCGCCTTTGACTCCACTCAGCAGGCTCTGCGGGCGGAGATGCTGCTTGAGTATGCCGATGTGGAGATCGACATTCGCCCGACTCCGAAGGAGATTACCGCGGGATGCGCCTTGTCTATCGAATTTCCGCAAGAGGAACTGGAGAACGTCAAACATGTTCTGCTTACGGAGAAAGTAGAGATTCGCGGTCTCTTCCGGTCGGCCGGACCCGGACGATACGAGCAAATTCTGTAAGCGAAGAGGGGGAAGGTCATGAGCTTGGCACGCGTTACGGGGTTGCCATTGACCGATGAACCGAATACGATCAACGAAGTCATCGAGGAGAAGATGAACCTGTGGGAGCAGTTCCTGGATGATATCTGGAACTCTATCAGCGACACCGACTTATGGATGACGGTGTTAAAGGTCGTTCTTCGCATCCTTATGTTCTTGATTATTAGCAGCATAGCGAAACGAATTCTTTACCGGGTCATCGAGCACCTGATGGATCCGAGATCGTCGAAGCGCTTGAAGCTTCGCGCGCGACGGGTGCAAACCGTCGGCAAGCTTCTGAAGAACACGGTCTCCTACATCGTGAACTTCATCGTGATTCTTCTCATTCTAGGCGAGTTCAATATTAATCTGGCGCCGCTGCTCGCGGGTGCCGGGGTCATCGGGCTTGCGATCGGCTTCGGGGCCCAGAGCCTGGTCAAAGACGTGATCACCGGGTTCTTTATCATCCTGGAGGATCACTTCTCCGTAGGCGACGTGATCGAGACCGGCAAGTTCAAGGGCACCGTCGAGATGATCGGCCTCCGCGCGACTAGGCTTCGCAGCTGGACGGGAGAGATCTATGTCATTCCGAACGGTTCGATTACGGACGTGACGAATTATTCGGTCAACAACTCCTTGGCTGTCGTGGATATCTCCGTAGCGGCTTCCGAGCAGCTGGATCAGGCGATGGACGTCGTCAGAGGCGTTCTGAGCCGCATCGAGGACGTTAATCTGGTCGGCACGCCCGAACTGCTTGGCGTACAGGCTATCACCGCGTCAGACGTCACTCTGCGCATCACGGCCGTATGCCGGCCGAATACCCAAGCGGTCGTCTCCAGGCATTTGTACGCGGAGATAAAGAAGGCCTTCGAGTCGGCGCGCAACCCGCGTTATTATTCGATGGAATCGGCAGAACGAATAGGAGGTGCTTAGAGTGGAGAAAAAGACCTTCGAGCTTGGCGATGTCGTTCAAATGAAGAAACAGCACCCGTGCGGAGCGAACGAGATGGAGATCATCCGCATGGGGATGGACATCCGCATCAAGTGCGTGAAGTGCAAGCACAGCATTCTTCTGCCGCGCGCCAAGTTCGAGAAGAGCTTAAAGAAAGTGCTTCGCTCGGGAGCGGGAACAGAAGCGGGCGGAGAAGAATCGACGGCCGAATAATTCCTGCGGCAAAACCCGAGAGAAGTGTTGCAAGCTTGGCCGATATGTGATATTATTTTTCTTGCTGCGGAGAGGTACCCAAGAGGCCCAAGGGGGTTGACTCGAAATCAACTAGGCGTCGCAAGGCGTGCGTGGGTTCGAATCCCACCCTCTCCGCCATATACGAATATTCAACCGATTCCTGGTAAATAGGGATCGGTTTTTTAGTGTTTACGGAGAATTGGAGGTTCTTGGTTACCGGGCCTTGTTATCTTCAACTTCGGCGAACAAATGACGAAGAGCCCCTTGCGGGGCTCTCCGGGCGACGTTGATGAGTTGAAGTCGTTATCCACTCGTTGCTTCATCGTGCGAGGTTCGCGCGAAGCATGCGGCTTCGTGTTCGTCCTGCGCACCAGCGCTTCGGTCCTAGCCGATCGAATCGGCTCCATCAGTGATGCGGAAGTGTGTCTTTAGCACAACCCTCCGTCCTACTCCGTTTGGTACGTCTCTTCCTTCGGCTCTTGCCTGCATGGGTTCAATGGAACCACACCTCTCTATCCGTCGCCGAATGTTAGAATACCCATCGATACGAGGAATATACGTCGGATTCGTTACTCGTTGAACTTTTTCCACTTCCGCCTGTGATTGGACGTCTCGGGAAACCGTTCGCCGCGAAGGAGATGAATTCTCTTCGGGTTCTTGATGCCGGTGTGGAAGGAAGCTTCTCCGATCTCGATGTATTCTCCGTCGTTAGGCGCCCGCTGGCCGGGCTCGAACTCCGTCTGCTCACCCATGCTGTTCACCCCCTAATCCAAGCGTACGGATAGTGTAGGGGAGAAGGGGAGGGGTTATGCATGGGAGTGAGAGTGTGCTTAGGCGGGAACAAAGAGGGAGCGGCGGAAAATGAAAACGCATGGAGGGAAAGAGTGGAGAGAAGCGAAGGACATTGACCCAAGAGTGGGCTTGTGATAAAGTAGATAGGTATGCTTTTTTGATTAGATTGCATACTCCTTGCTCCTCGGCCGAGCGCGAATCGCCGTCTCGGTATGGGAATCGGGGGGCCAAAGACCAAAAGGAGGTGAACGGAAGATGCGCAACTATGAGTTGATGTACATCATCCGTCCGGACGTGGACCAAGAAACCGTTCAAGCTGTCGTGGAGAAATTCCAAGGCATTATCGTGAACGGCGGAGAGATCGTGAAGCAAGAAGTGCTCGGCAAGAAGCGCCTTGCTTACGAAATCAACAAGCACCGCGACGGGACGTATGTGCTGGTTCAATTCACGTCGGACTCTGCTGTCGTGAACGAGCTTGAGCGCGTTCTGAAGATTACGGACGAAATTATTCGTCACATGATCGTCAGAGAAGTCGTCGCTTAAGAAGAACTGACGCTGCATCCTGGCGGGTTGCCGCCGTGAGTCGTCATTGTTGGGAGGGAACCAACCATGTTGAACCGGGTTATTCTGATCGGACGCTTGACCAAGGATCCTGAGCTTCGTTACACGCCTGCCGGCGTGGCCGTCGCGCAGTTCACGTTGGCCGTAGACCGTCCCTTCTCCCGCGATTCCGGGGGAGGAGAGCGCGAACGCGAGGCGGACTTCATTCCAATCGTGACCTGGCGCCAATTGGCCGAGACTTGCGCGAACTACCTTCGTAAAGGCCGTCTGGCTGCCGTAGAGGGGCGCATTCAAGTGCGCAACTACGAGAACAACGAAGGCCGCAGAGTCTATGTCACCGAAGTCATCGCCGACAACGTGCGTTTCTTGGAATCGGCCAACCGCGAAGGCGGAGGCGGACAGGGACGCGACGAATTCGGCGGAGGGAATTCCGGAGGCGGGTACGGCGGAGGCAACGGGGGCGGTTACAGCAGCGGTGGCGGAAGCCGCAGCTCCGGATCGCGCAACAGCGGTAGTGTGGACCCGTTCGCTAATGACGGCAAGCCGATCGATATTTCGGACGATGATTTGCCATTCTGAGGTCTGACTTCGGTCAGGCATTAGACACACGACATTGAACAGGAGTTGAATAGAATGAGCGAACAACAACAAGCAGCACCAGCTGCTCGCGAAGAACGCGGACCACGCGGTCCTCGCGAAGGCGGAGACGGCGCTCGTGAACCGCGTAAGTTCCGTCGCGGCCGCAACAAGCGTCGCAAAGTATGCTACTTCACCGTCAACAAGATCACTCATGTCGATTACAAGGATCTGGACTTGCTCCGCAAGTTCATCAGCGAACGCGGCAAGATCCTGCCGCGCCGCGTAACCGGCACGAAGGCGAAGTACCAACGCATGCTGACGGTTGCCGTTAAGCGCGCTCGCCAAATGGCGCTGCTGCCTTACACGACGGAGTAATTCAAGGCCTCGTTTCGCGAGGCTGCTAACGATGAGACGGCTTCTATCCGATGAATATCGGATCGGGAGCCGTCTTTTTGTGTTACGCTATTGTTAATAAGAATAAGGAACAGACCGCTGAAGAAGGAGCAGGGCCATGGGAGCTAAACTGTTGTACATAGAAGACGATAGGGAGATCGCGGATTTTGTGCGCGGACTGCTCAAGGAGCGCGGGTACGAGGTGACTTGGCTCGCGAGCGGGGAGCGAGCCGTGGAAGAGGCTTCGGGCTGCCATCTCGCTCTGCTGGACGTCATGCTGCCGGGATTGGACGGCTTTACGGTCGGACAGCGCCTTAAGAAGGCGGAACCGGCTCTTCCGATTCTTATGATAACGGCCCGTACGTCTATAGACGACAAGCTGCAGGGGCTGCAGTTCGCCGATGATTATCTCACGAAGCCGTTCCACCCCGAGGAGCTTCTGGCGAGGATCGAGGTGCTGCTGCGGCGGTTCCGGACCTCCGGCGCGGAGCCGATGGCCGTCAAGCATCTGCTTGTCTACGAGCAGGAGAACCGGATCGTAAACGGCGATTCGGGAGAGGAGATCCTCCTGACGGGCAAGCAGTTTCATATCTTCCATTACCTTCTCCGCCATGCCGGCCAGATCAAGACGAAGGAGCAGATCTACGAAGCCGTGTGGAACGAGCCGTACCTGGAAGGGGACAAAACGCTGATGGTTCATATTCGCTATCTTAGGGAAAAGCTGGAGCGGGACCCGGCCGCGCCGGAAGTGATCGAGACGGTGAGGGGCATCGGCTATAGGGTGAGAGCATGAAGGGGAACGGATCTAAAGAGACCGGATCGAAGGAGACCGCGGCGAAGTTCCGCCACTCCTTGCTCTCCCGATACCTGCTTATCGTACTGAGCGCGATCCTGCTTCTGCCGGTCATCATCTCGCTGTCGTCCTTGTCCTATACCTTCCTGAGCAACTTCCTGGAGAACGGAGAATCATCGGAGCCGAAGTACGGCAACGCATCGCAGATGGAGTCCCTATGGCACGAGGAAGCGGGGCAGCTTCGCGGCGGGGAGAACGAGCGGATCGAGCGGCGCCTGCGCGAACTGAAGGAGCGCTATCCCGAAGCGTCGATGTTCTGGGTCGACGGCGCGGGAGAGACGCGCCTTGTGCTGGCATCGGGGGAAGAGGGTTATCCCGTTCCGGAACGGTGGACGGCATCGGAAGCGATCCGGTTCATGAAGACGAGCGTGAACGGAGACCCGTTCACCGTCGTCGCCTTCCTCGGAGAGGAGCATGAAGGACCGGATTTCATGGTGCTGCAAATGCCGCGAGAACTGTTCCTGAGCACGGAGCCGACCGGATCGGTCATCTACTTCGGCCTCTTCGTGATGGCGTTGTTCTTCTTGTTCGTTATGGTGTCGCTGTTGTTCTTCCGAAGAATTCGCCGGCGACTGCTTCGCCTTCAATCGGCTATGACGCTGCGCGGAGATGGAGGGCTTCCCCAGCCTATCGAGCAGAGCAAGCAGGACGAGATCGGCCAGCTCGAAGGCGCCTTCAACGCGATGGCGACGCATCTTGAGGAGAGCCGGGAACGGGAGCGGGAGGAGGAGAGCCTGCGCAAGCAGCTGATCGCGAATCTGTCGCATGATCTGAGAACGCCGCTTACCGTGATGAACGGCCACCTGCATTCGCTTAAACGGGACAATCTAAGCGCCGGCGGCCAAGAGGCGTTGAAGCAATTGTCCGGTAAGATAGGGGATATGGCAAGCTTGATCGACAACCTGCTCTCCTACACGCTAATGACAAGCGGGAAGTACCCGCTCAGGCTGGAGACGACGGATGTTCTCCGGCTTGTCCGGGAATCGGCGGCGGCCTGGTATCCTCTATGGGAGAAAGAAGGGATCGAAGCGGACATCGACCTGGAGGAAACGGGCGGACCGCTGGAGTGGAGAATCGACCGGGAGGGCTTCAAGCGGGTGCTCGACAATCTGTTCCAGAACGTCGTCCGCCATGCGGCGG
>Ga0065721_10004708_pt1 | contig 29398 bp, 24 predicted proteins | sample Mesricmetagenome_FD_59108 | JGI IMG/M metagenome (GOLD analysis project Ga0065721, IMG submission 59108) | Mesophilic microbial community from rice straw/compost enrichment Sample: eDNA_1 v2 (version 2) | ecosystem: Engineered > Solid waste > Grass > Composting > Bioreactor | place: USA: Davis...
CATCCGCGAGCACAACAGGGCATCCAAGCCCTTCGTCTGGACCAAACCGGCCGAGGAAATCCTCGATAAACTCAGCCGTTTGCCTGCATCTTCTGAATGAGTCAGTGCACTAGTTACTACGTCTCCTCACGCCGCCACTTCAGACCTTCGGCCAGCAGGACCTCGAACAAGTTCTGAGAACACCGCTTGCGCCAGACCGAAGGATTCCTCGCCCTCGTCCTTTCGCTGCTCGGGCTGGAACTGCCGGCGCCATTTTGCCATCATCAGGGAGCCGACTCCATTTCCATCAAGCCGAAGTGCATTCTGTCGACGGCATGCCGCAAGTGCGGCAGGAACCGAACTTTCGCCTCGTCCAGAGAAATGCTTTTGATCAGGAAGACGACGCTGAGGCAGGCCAGGACACGGCCGTTGCAGATCAATGGCAACGCTACCCCGCCAAACCGCTGCTCGCGCACCCAGCCGCCGTAATTCCAGCCGAACCCCACGGCCATGGTTTCATGCGCCGCATGCTCGACCATGCGCCGCAACGCCACCTTCTTCTCGGCGCTTTCCACGCCCTGCTGCATGTGCTGGATAACCGCCTCGCGCTGCCGGTCCGTGCAAAATCCCAGAAAGGCCCGGCCGGCCGAGCTTCGCAGCATCGGCAGGCGCTGCCCGACCATGGAGCGGTGGAAGGAGAAAGGGCTGAAACGCCGTGTCGTTTCGCGAATGACCATTTCGTCAGCCTGCGGCGTGGTCAGGTCGGACGGCCAGACGACCTTTTCCACCAGTTCTCCCATCGCCGGGCCGGCAACGCGGGTGATCCAGGCCTCATCCATGAACCCCTCGCTGAGTTGGCGGACCGCCAGGGTCAGCCGGTAGCCCCGCCGCTCGTCGCTAGGCTGCACGTAGCCGGCCGCCGCCAGCGTTTCCAAAAGCCGCTTGACCGTGGTCCGATGCAGGCCGGTCCGCGCCGCCAGGGTTGAAATCGTTGCGAAGCCGTCCTCCTCCTCATTCAGGACGCGCAGCACCGCCAGACCACGCAGCAACCCTTCGACCGGCCGATACCGCTGTTCCATCCACCGTCCTCCCATCCATCGTCCATCCGATCGCAAAGTGCACAGAGTGCTCCTTCGCAAGGAACGGCGGCATCTTGCCCATGGTGCAAACCGCGATCAATGCCTGACCGTGTGCGGGATTCCGGCTGGTGCGGGATGAGTGCACTCTGCGCACCTGTTTAAACCAGCCGCTGGAAATCCTTCCGGCACCGCTGACTATAAGGTCCTCGGACATTCCCCAAAAAACAGGAGGATCTTTGGCAATGGCGCAAGACAGTGACGTGCTCATTGTCGGGGGAGGCATTGGCGGGCTAGCCGCTGCGTTGGCCTGCGCGCGCGCCGGGCGCGAGGTGAGGCTTCTGGAGCGTGCCGACCGGTTTGCCGAGGTCGGCGCGGGCCTCCAGCTTGGACCCAACGGCGCCCGCGCGCTGGAGCGTCTCGGCGTGCTGGAGGCGCTGGACGACTTGGCCGTCTTCCCATCCCAGATCGTGATGCGCAGCATCTGGAGCGGCGACGAGGTGTCGCGCATCGACCTTGGTCCCCGGCTCGTCCAGCGTTTCGGATACCGCTACCGGGTGATGCACCGCTCCGACCTGCTCGACGCTCTTTTGGCCGCCGTCCAAGGCCACTCGGCGGTGACGCTGGAAACCGGGCGTCAGGTCGTCGACGCCGAATTCGGCGAGTCCTCGTCCGAGGTTCGCTGCGCCGACGGCAGCCGGTTCCGCGGCCGGATTCTCGTGGCGGCCGATGGCCTGAATTCCGTCCTGCGGCCGCTGATCGCGGGACCCGACCAGACCCGTTGCGAGGGGTACTCCGCGTACCGCGGCACCGTGCCCTTCGCCGAACTGCCCGAACATGCCGGCGAGGATACGGTGGTCCTCTACGCCGGGGACGGTGTTCATCTGGTCCAATACCCGGTCCGGGGCGGACGGCTCTACAATCAGGTCGCCTGCTTCCGCAGCAAGCGGTTCGACGGCGCGAGCGCTGGCGACGACTGGGCAACGCCGGAGGAACTCGACGCCGCCTTCGCCGATGCCGCGCCCTATGTCCGCGCCTCCATCGCGCGGATCGACCGGCGGATGCGCTGGCCGCTGAAGGACCGCGCCCCGATCGACCGGTGGGTGCGCGGGACCGCGGTGCTGATGGGCGACGCCGCTCACCCGATGTACCAGTATGTCGCCCAGGGCGCCTGTCAGGCCCTGGAGGATGCGGTCGCCCTGGGCGATTGCCTGGGCGGAGGTTCCGGAAGCGAGGCTCTGCACCGTTTCGCCACGCTGCGCCAGAAGCGGACGGCGCGGGTGCAGGAAACCGCCCGCCGCTTCGGCGACATCATCCATTTCGGCGGCACCGCCAGCGCGCTCCGCGACCATTTCCTGGCGTCCCGCGACCCGGCCGACTACGCGCCGATGGAATGGCTGTGGGGGCCGCCCGACGGACATCCCGCGCGCCCCGGTCATGCCGCCCCCGTCCCCGGCACCCTGGAGATGATGAAATGAGCGACGCCCTGGCGAAAACTCCCCAGTCCTACATCGATGCCATCGACGATCTGGCGCTGGCGCCGCTCTGGGGGCGGTTGCGCGGTCTCGTGCCCACCGAACCGAGGCCGCAGGCCGAGGCGCATCTGTGGGACTTCGACGCGATGAAGCCGCACATTCTCGAAGCCGGGCGCATCGTCACGGCCAAGGAAGCCGAGCGGCGGGTGCTGATTCTGGAAAATCCCGCGCTCAAAGGCACCAGCCGCGTGGCTGATTCCGTCTTCGCCGGCTTCCAGATCATCCTGCCCGGCGAGGTCGCGCCGTCCCACCGTCACAGCCAGGCCGCCTTGCGCTTCGTCCTCGACGGTTCCGGCGCCTACACGGCCGTGGGTGGCGAGAGGACGACGATGGAGTTCGGCGACTTCATCGTGACCCCGCCCTGGCGGTGGCACGATCACGGCAACCTCTCGGACGAGCCGATGATCTGGCTCGATGGGCTGGACATCCCGATGGTCCGCCTGTTCAACGCGGGCTTCGAGGAGGATCTTGAGACTGATCGCCAGGAGATCGTGAAGGAAGAGGGTGACAGCCTCGCCCGCTACGGGTCCGGCCTCATGCCGGTCGACGAGGCATGGAGCCGGAAATCGTCGCCGGTCTTCAACTACCGTTACGAAAAGAGCCGCGCGGCGGTCGAGCAGTCTTCGACGACCGGCGCGCCCGATCCATGCCATGGATGGCGCCTGCGGTACACCAACCCCGTCAACGGCGACTGGGCCATGCCCACGCTGGCGACCTACCTGCGCAAGCTTCCCCAGGGCTTCGTTTCCATGCCCTACCGGTCGACCGAAAGCTCGGTGTTCATCGTCACCGAAGGACGCGGGCACGTGACGGTCGGGGCCAAGCGGATGGCCTGGAAGAAGAAGGACATCTTCGTGATCCCGGCCTGGAGCAGCTTCACGCTCGAAGCCGAGACGGACGTGTTCCTGTTCAACTACTCCGACCGGGCGGCGCAGGACAAGCTCGGCTTCTTCATGGAAGCGCGCGGCAATCAGCCCCCCCGTTTTCCTTCTTCGCATTGAGACACGGAAATGACCGAGTATGTCTTCACGCCGCCGGAGCGGCCGAGCCTGCCCGTGCGCGGCATCTCCGCACGCTTTCCCGTACGGCGTATCTTTTGCGTCGGCCGGAACTACGCCGCTCATGTTCGCGAGATGGGCCGCGATCCGGACCGCAACCCGCCCTTCTTCTTCACCAAGCCCGGTGACGCGGTCGTTCAGAACGGGGCCACGGTGTCCTACCCCACCGGGACGACGAACCTGCATCACGAGATCGAACTCGTTGCGGCGATCGGCCGGGGGGGCGCCGACCTGACCAACGCCGCAGTGCTGGACCATGTGATGGGCTACGCCGTGGGCAACGATCTGACGCGGCGTGACCTGCAATTGAACGCGCGTGACGAAGGCCGGCCCTGGGATGCGGGCAAGGCGTTCGACGCATCGGCGCCGATGACCGAAATCCTGCGCACCCAGGACATCGGCCATCCCGACCATGGGCGCATCTGGCTGGATGTCGACGGCGAGAGACGGCAGGAAGGCGATCTCGCGCAGCTCATCTGGAAACTCGATGAGATCGTGGCGGCCTGTTCGCGCCTCTGGCGGCTTGAACCCGGCGACCTCATCATGACGGGCACGCCGGCGGGCATCGGACCCGTCACGTCCGGGCAGACGATGGTCGGGGGAATCGACGGCTTTCCCGAACTCGTCACTCCCGTAGGAACGGCCGCATGATCCCGGTCCTCTACAACTTCTTCCGCTCGACCGCCGCGTGGCGGGTGCGCATCGCGTTGAACCTCAAAGGCGTTTCCCATGACCGGCGTGGCGTGTGGATCCGTACGGAGGAGCATCGGAAGCCGGACTATCTGGCCGTCAATCCGCAGGGCCTGGTGCCCGCGATGGATGTGGGCGGCGTGATCCTGCCGCAGTCCATCGCGATCCTGGAGTGGTTGGAAGAAACCCACCCGGAGCCGCCGATCCTGCCGAGGGACGCGGCGCAACGCGGGATGGTCCGGGCCGCGGCGCTCCTGATCGCCTGCGACATCCATCCGCTCAACAACCGCCGGGTGCTCGAATACCTCAAGGACCGGCTCTCGCTGGATGCCGGAGCCATCCGGGATTGGGAGAACAACTGGCTGGCCGAGGGCTTCCGGGGGCTTCAGGCGCAGACCGCCGACAACCCCGGCCCGTTCCTTTTCGGTGAGACACCCACGATGGCCGACATCTGTCTGGTGCCGCAGGTCGGCAACGCCGCTCGCGCCGGCATCGACATCGCCGACTATCCCCGGCTGGCCCGCGCCCACGCGGCGATGGTCGCCCTTCCACCGGTCCAGGCGGCCCATCCCGACCGGCAGCCGGATGTCCCGCCGCCATGAGCAGGATCACCAACGATTGGATCGTTCAGAACGTCGCGGCGGCGCTGCAATACATCTCGGCCTATCACCCGCCCGCCTACGTCCGCCACCTGACCGCCGCCCACGCGCGTGAGGAAAGCCCGGTGGCGCGGGCCGCCATCGAGCAGATCCTGACAAGCTCCCGGATGGCCGCGCTTGGCCGCCGGGCGATCTGCCAGGACACCGGAACGGTCAACGCACGGTTCAGGGTCGGGATGGAGGTGCACCTCGACGGCACCCGGAGCTTGCAGGAGCTGTTGGACGACGGCATTCGCCGGGCCTGGGCGGACGGCGGCAATCCGCTGCGCGCCTCGATCGTCGACGATCCGCTGTTCGCCCGGAAAAACACGAAGGACAACACCCCTGGCATGCTGACGGTCGAACTCGTCCTGGGGGACGGGATCGAGATGTCGCTCATGGCGAAGGGCGGAGGATCCGAGAACAAGAGCCGCTTTGCCACCCTGCGCCCCTCCGACAGCGTGGAGGATTGGGTGATCGGGCAACTTCCGACGCTCGGGGCCGGCTGGTGCCCGCCGGGAATGCTGGGCATCGGCATCGGTGGCAGCGCCGACATCGCCATGCGCCTTGCCAAGGAAAGTCTCTACGACCCGCCCGACATGGCGGCGCTGCGCGAAAAGCCCGACCCGACGGAGGAGGAGATGTTCCGGCTCCGCCTTTGCGACCGGGCGAACTGTCTCGGCATCGGTGCGCAGGGGCTTGGCGGGCTCACGTCGGTCCTGGACGTGAAGCTGAGAACGGCGCCGACCCACGCCTCGGCCCTGCCGGTCGCCCTGATCCCGCAATGCGCGGCGACGCGGGCCGTGTCGTTCCGATTGACGGAAGGCGAGGGCTTCAACCTCCCTCCGCCTGACGCCGGCCTCTGGCCCACTTTCACCGAGACGGCCGGGGCGGATGTCCGCCGGGTGGATCTCGACCGGTTGAGCGAGGAGGAAAAGCGTTCCTGGCGGGCTGGCGACCGGCTCCTGGTCTCGGGCCACATGCTGACCGGGCGCGACGCCGCGCACCGCCGGATCGACGCCATGCTCGACCGGGGCGATGCCCTGCCCATCGATTTGAAGGGCCGCGCGCTCTACTACGTCGGACCGGTGGATGCCGCACCGGGGGAGGTGATCGGCCCGGCCGGTCCCACCACCTCCACGCGGATGGACAAGTTCACGCCGCGTCTGCTCGCGGCGACGGGATTGGGCCTGATGATCGGCAAGGCCGAGCGGGGGCCCGAGGTGGTGGAGGCGATCCGCCGGCACAACGCGCCTTACCTGATCGCCGTCGGCGGCGCCGCCGTCCTCGTGTCCCGTGCCATCCGCCACGCGCGGGTCGTGGCGTTCGATGACCTCGGCATGGAAGCCATCCATGAATTCCGGGTCGAGGACATGCCGGTGATCGTCGCGGTCGACGCCGACGGCACGTCGATCCACCGGATCGGCCCGGAACGATGGCGGCGGGACCGCTGAACGCGGAAAGGCAGCGCAAAACGAAGACCAAGAAAAACCGAACAACATGGACCAAGCCAACGGTAGGGAGGGATCTGTGAGCGAAAACGATATCAGCACTCTCATCCAAAGCAGGCGGATGACGCCGTTCCAGGTGGTCGTGGTGGGAATCTGCATTGTCATCAGCATGCTGGATGGATTCGACGTCCTGGCGATGGCCTTCACGGCGCCTGTGATCACACGGGAATGGGCACTCGACCCGACGGCGCTGGGGGCCCTGTTCAGTGCCGGTCTGGCAGGGATGGCGATTGGCGCCGTTCTTCTGTCGCCGCTGGCCGATCGCTATGGCCGCCGCGCAAGCGTTCTGTTCTGCCTCGCGCTGATGACCGTTGGCATGCTGCTGTCGGCCTTTGCGCAAAACACCGCCCAGCTGTTCACTCTGCGGTTGGTGACGGGGCTCGGCATCGGCAGCGTGCTGGCAACCATCAACGCCATCGTGGCGGAATATTCCTCCACCAGACGCCGCGACTTCTGCATCGGCATGATGACGATGGGCTATTCGGTCGGCGCCACGCTGGGTGGCCTGATTTCCGTCGTCCTGCTGTCCAATTACGGCTGGCAATCCGTGTTCCTGCTGGGAGGAATACTGTCGACGATCCTGGCCGTGGTCGTGGCCGTGGTGATGCCGGAATCGGTCGATTTCCTGCTGGCGCGCCGCCCGGCCGGTGCGCTCGACCGCATCAACCACGTGCTGCGCCGGCTGCGGCTGGCGCCCTTGGAAAGCCTGCCGCCGGTTCATGCGGAGGTTTCCCGGCGGTCGGGTTACCGGACGATGTTCGCCGCCGACATGCGGACGCCGACGCTGCTGATCTGCGCCGGCTTCTTCCTCGCCATGATGACCTACTATTTCCTCCTCAACTGGATACCGAAAATCCTGGTCGATCTGGGGCTGACGGTGGAAGGCGGAATCTCCGGATCGGTCGTGATGAACGTCGCCGGGGTGACCGGTGGCCTGCTGCTGGGTTGGAACACCCACCGTTTCGGGCTCGGCCGGTTGACGGCGGCCTATATGGTGCTGTGTGTCGCCAGCGTGGTCGTGTTCGGATACGTGCCGGCGTCGACGGTCCCGCTGCTGCTGATGGTGGTTGTGATCGGGTTTTTCATGAACGGCGTCATCGTCGGCCTCTACGCCCTGGCGGCGACCGTCTTCCCTGCCACGGTGCGGGCAACGGGAACCGGCCTCGCCCTCGGATGCGGGCGGCTGGGCGCAACCATCGGCCCCTTTGTCGCCGGCGTGCTCATCACGCAGGGATGGTCGCGAGCCGCTTACTTCGTTGCGATGGCGTTGCCGATGCTGCTGGCCGCCGGCGTGATCAGCCGCATCGTCACGATGCGCAATGACGCGCCGGAGCGGGTTCACGCGAACTGGAACGAAGCGCATTGAGCCTTGCGGCCACCCCTAATGCTTTGACGCAGACATAGGATTCACAACTGGAGTTGCCCCGGTTCGGGGCCTTGTTGCACAAATTCGGCCAGGTCCCCCCTGTTGGCCTGAGAGGCGATTTGGGTATAGAAGCGGGCGCTGAAGCCGAGAGCCCGCATGCCGTACAAGCACAACGAACCGCGTCGCCACAAGATCCCGAAGGCCAAGTACAAAGTCGGGAACTGGCGGGAGTACAACCGGGCTTTGCGGCAGCGCGGCAGTTTGACGGTGTGGGTCACCCCCGAGGCCCTGGCCACATGGACGCCGGCCCAGACCGGGCGGCGGGGCCGGCCGCCGGCTTACTCCGACCTCGCCATCGAAACGGGGATCATGCTGCGCTTGGCGATGGGCCGCCCATGGCGCCAGACCGAGGGCCTGCTGCGCTCCGTCATCCAGCTGCTCGGCTTGAACCTCCCCGTTCCCGATTACACGACGCTGGCCCGGCGCAGCGCCCGGCTTTCACGGACGACGGCGCTGAAGCACCCGACCGGGCCGGTCGACGTCGTCATCGACTCAACCGGCCTGAAGATTTCGGGAACCGGCGAGTGGCAGCACGAGAAGCACGGGGGCAGGCCGCGCCGGAGTTGGCGCCGATTGCACCTGGCCATCGATCCGGAGAGCGGTGATATCTTGGCTGCCGAGCTGACCACCACGGCCGACGGCGACGCTTCCCAAGTCGGCCCCCTGCTCGATCAGATCGCGGGCCAAGTCCGGGCCGTGCTGGCCGATGGCGCGTATGACGGCGAGCCGGTGTACCAGGCCATCGCCGAACGCCACGCCGACGCCGCGGTGATCATTCCACCGCGCTGCACCGCGATGCTGAGTGACACCGCCACGACCGCTCCCACGCAGCGCGACCAGCATATCCAGGTGCTCGCCGAAAAGGGCCGCATCGGTTGGCAGACGGCCACCGGCTACGGAAAGCGCGCGCTCGGCGAAACCGCCTTCTCCCGGTACAAAACTGTGATCGGACGCAGCCTGCGGGCCCGAACTCTGTCCGCGCAGAAAGTCGAAGCCCGCATCGCCTGCGTGGTCATCAACCGCATGACCAGTCTCGGCATGCCGGTCTCCGAAAAGGTCGCCTGAGAGCCGCGGACAAGGCGCGAAGCCTGTCCGTAGCGGGATTTACGCAACAACGCCAACGTCGTCGGCATCTTCCCCGGGGAAGGGGCGGTCACCCGTCTCGTCGGTGCCTTGCTGCTCGAACAGCACGACGAGTGGGCGGTGTGCCGGCGGTACATGACCATGGAAAGCCTGAACGAGCTGTGCCACCCTCAGACGGCTGATCCGCTGCCGATTGCCGCGGAGTAGGCCGGCGGCTTCACCTCGCCGAAGAGCACAGAGGCCCCCTCAGACACCACGCCTCGGGGCACGATCACCTGCGGTCTCAAGGAGGCTCCCATGCCCATCTCGTTCCTGCATTCGAAAGGAACCGAAGCGCCTATCAAGATCCCCGCCATCGGGCTCGACCTGTTCGTGCGCATGCCGCCGGCGGCGAGTTCGGGCGAGTTCTGCTTCATCGAGACCATCAATGCCCCCGGCGCGGGTCCCCCCCGGCATCGCCACCGCGAAGCGGAGATCTTCCGCGTCATCGAGGGGCGGTATATCTATGAGGCGGATGGCCGGCGCTTCTATGCCGAGGCCGGTGACGTGGTGAGCATTCCCGGCGGGGTCGAGCACGGCTTCTGCAACGTGACCGACAAGCCCGCGCGCCAGTACATCCTCATGGCTCCGGCGCTCGATGCGGCGGCCTTCTTCACCGAGCTGGCCGGCGTGATGCACGACGGCATCCCCGACCAGGCGGCGCTCAATGCCTTCGGGCTGAAGTGGCACGTGGAATTCCTGGGGCCGCCCGTCAACCGGAACGACCAGCCCACGGATTGATGCGGCCGCATCTGCACAGCCGCCATCGACGCAAGATCGAGAGGCTCGTCGCGCGGAGCGGGCCGAAGCACGCCATCGGGGGAGGACAGGATGAAGGAGCAGGTGCTCATCGCCGGCGCGGGGCCGGTGGGCCTGACAATGGCCCTGGAACTGGCCCGCTACGGCGTCCCGGTGCGGATCATCGACAAGATCCCCGAGGCCACTCACACGTCCCGGGCAGTCGCGGTGTGGCCGCGCACGCTGGAGCTTCTCGACCGCTCCGGGGCGGCGGCGGACATCATCGCCTCTGGCAACAAGGTCACCGTTGCCAACATCCTGTCGGGTGGCCGTCCGGTGGCCTCGCTGTCGCTCGACCAGATTCCCTCGCCCTATCCGTTCGCGCTGATGGTGCCGCAGTACGACACCGAAGCCGTGTTGCGGCGTCACCTCGCCGCCCACGGCGTCACGCCCGACCTCGGCGTCGAGCTTCTCGGTTTCGAGCAGGACGAGGATGGCCTCTCCGCCCGCCTGCGGAAGCCCGACGGCACGGAGCGCACCGAGCCATATGCCTTCCTGGTGGCATGCGACGGCGCGCACAGCGTGGTGCGCCATCACCTCGGCCTCGACTTCAAGGGCGACACCCTCGGCATCGACTGGACGCAGGGTGACTTTCACCTGAGCGGATATCCCTTCCCCTCCTCGCAGATGGCCATCTTCTGGCACGAGGATGGGCCGCTGTTGTTCTTCCCCATGGCGCCCGACCGCGCGCGCATCATCACCAGTCTCGGCCCCTCGACCGCAACGCCGCCCGTCGCGCTGGACCAGGAGGCGTTCCAGAAGATGATTGACGCCCGCGGCCCCGGGGGCATCACCCTCACCGGCACGGAATGGGTCAGCGCCTTCCGCATCAACGAGCGGCAGGTGGAGAACTATCGGTCCGGGCGGGTCTTCCTCGCCGGCGATGCGGCTCACATCCACAGCCCGGCTGGCGGGCAGGGCATGAACACCGGCATGCAGGACGCCATCAATCTGGCGTGGAAGCTGGCCCTCGTGATCCGCGGCCTCGCCAGCGCGCCGGCGCTGCTGGAGAGCTATGATCTGGAACGCCGCCCGGTCGGCGCGCTGGTGATCGCGGCCTCCGGGCGCATGACCCGGATCGGCACTCTGGCGGACCACACGCTGCAGCATGTGCGCGACTTCGTCGCCCATGTCCTGATGGGCCTGTCGCCGGTGCAGCGGGCCATCACGGGGCTGATGGCGGAAGTCTCCATCGGCTATCCGGACAGCCCGCTCAACGGCCCCTTCCAGGGCGAAGCGAAGGCCGGCGCGCGGGTGCGGCCGGTGGCGGGGGAGGTGCCGTTCGGGGCAGGCGAGACGCCGCTGTTCACCGCGTGCGGCGGAAGCGAGGCGGCCGAACTCGCCGCGCGCTTTCCCCGGCTCGTGGCCGCTGCGTCGCCTCGATCCGACGGCGGAGCTTTCATCTTGCTGGTCCGGCCGGACGGCTACCTTGCAGCCCAGGTGGAGGATGCGGACTGGCAGGAACTCGTGCCCTATTTCCAGCAGATCGGGGCGGAGCGGTGACCGCCCGTCGCGTGAAACCATCCCCGAATGGCCACGGCGGGCGAAACCACGGCCCGCTTCATAGCTGAGAGACTTGCAATGCCTCGCCTCCTCAATGCGGAAGAGCTTGATCTGCTGGCCATTGGCGCCTGGATTCTCGGGACGGGAGGCGGCGGATCGCCCTATGCCTCCCACCTCGTCGCCCGGCAATTCTATGAAGACGGCGGCCGGATCGCCCTTCTCGATCCCGACGAACTCGCCGACGACGACGTTGTCGCCGTGGTCTCGACCATGGGCGCGCCGCTGGTGTTCCAGGAACGAATGACCGATGCCGACTTCGCCTTGAAACCGGTGCGGATCATGGAGGCTTTCCTCGGCCGACCGTTCCGGGCCGTGATGACGGTGGAGATCGGCGGCTGCAACGCGTTCCAGCCACTTCTCGTCGCCGCGGCATCTGGCCTGCCGGTGGTGGATGCGGACGCCATGGGCCGGGCCTACCCCGAGGCTCAGATGCAGACCTTCTCGATTGCCGGGCTGGGGATGGCCCCGCACGTGGTCTCCGACATCCGCGCCAATGACGTCATCATCCCCACCGCATCCGGCTGGCATGAGATGGAGCGGGTGCGGCGCCGGGTCTGCACGGAATATGGATCGGTCGCCACCACCTGCCAGGCCCCGCGGACGGGGGTGGAGGTGAAGCGCCACGCGGTGCTGCGCAGCCTGTCGCAGGCCATCGCGCTGGGGCGCGAGGTGCGCCGGGCGAGGATGGCCCATGAGGATCCCGTCGCGGCCACGGTCGCCGCCGGCGGCGGCAAGCGGCTCTTCACGGGCAAGGTGATGGATGTGCAGCGGCGCACGACCGAGGGCTTCCTGCGCGGCTCCCTCAGCCTGGCGGGCCTCGGCGAGGATGCCGGCGCATCCTTCGACATCGCCTTTCAGAACGAATTCACCATCGGCCGGCGCGACGGCGCGGTGATCGTGACGACACCCGACCTGATTTGCGTGCTCGACAGCATCTCGGGCGAGGCCATCGGCACGGAGAGCCTGCGCTACGGGCAGAGGGTCACGGTCATCGCCCTGCCGTCGCAGCCGATCCATCGCAGCGCCGAGGGGCTGCGCCACGTCGGTCCGCGCGCCTTCGGCCATGACGTGGACTTCCACAGCGTCTTCGGGGAGGAGCCGGCATGAGCCGCATTGGGATCGATGTCGGCGGCACCAACACCGATGCCGTCCTGCTCGAAGGCGGCAAGGTGCTCGCCGCGCTGAAACGACCCACCACCGTCGATGTCGCGGACGGCGTCCGCCACGCGCTGGTCGACCTAGTCGCCGCGGCCGCCGGCCATCCGGCCCTGGGGCGGATCGAAGCGGTGATGATCGGCACCACGCACTTCACCAATGCAGTGGTGGAGCGCCGCCATCTGGACCGCGTCGCGGCGCTGCGCATCGGCCTGCCCGCCAATGCCGGCCTGCCGCCCTTCATCGGCTGGCCGAAGGACCTTGCGGCGGCCATGCGGGGCAGCGTCCACATGGTGGGCGGCGGGCACGAATATGACGGGCGGAACCTGGTGCCGCTGGATCGCGCGGCCGTGCGGCGCGAGGCCCAGCGCATCGCCGACAGCGGCATCACCTCGGTCGCCATCACCAGCGTCTTCTCCCCCCTCACCGACGCATGCGAGCGCGAGGCGGCGGAGATTGTGCGGGAAGTGATGCCTGCGGCGCGCATCACGCTTTCCCACGAGATCGGCCGGATCGGCCTGCTGGAGCGGGAGAATGCGGCGCTGCTGAATGCCGGGCTGCAGGGCCTTGCGCAGCGCACCACGGCAGCCTTCGTGCGGGCGCTGCGCGACAGCGGCATCGCGGCGCCGCTTTATCTCACCCAGAATGACGGCACCATCGTGCAGGCGGCGGTGGCGGAGCGCCATCCGGTCTATTGCTTCGCCTCGGGCCCCACCAACAGCATGCGCGGCGCGGCCTTTCTTTCCGGCCTCGCCGATGCGCTGGTGGTGGATGTGGGCGGCACGACCACCGACGTGGGTTGCCTCAAGGGCGGTTTTCCGCGCCAGGCCAATGCGATGGTGGAGATCGGCGGGGTGCGCACGCTGTTCCGCATGCCCGACCTGATCTCCATCGGCCTCGGCGGCGGCACGGAGATCGCCGATGAGGGGCGCCGGATCGGCCCGGGCAGCGTCGGCTTCAGGCTGCCGGAAAAGGCGCTCTGCTTCGGCGGCGACACGCTGACCGCCACGGACATCGCGGTCACGGCCGGACGGATCGCGCTGGGAGAGCCGGGCCTCGTGGGCAGGCTCCCCGGCCCTCTGGTGGCCGACAGCCTCCTGCACATGGAACGCATGGTTTCCGAGGTGGTGGACCGCATGAAGACGGATGCGGCGCCGGTTCCCCTCATCGCGGTGGGCGGCGGGAGCTTTCTGGTGCCCGATCGCATGGAGGGCGTCTCGCAGGTGGTGCGCATCGAGCACCATGCGGTGGCCAATGCCGTGGGCGCCGCCATCGCCCAGGTGAGCGGCGAGGTGGACCGCATCTTCTCCGGTGTCGAGCGCGGTGCGGCGCTCGATGACGCGCGCCGGGAGGCCACGCGGCGCGCGATCGCGGCCGGCGCGGAGCCGGGCAGCGTGCAGACCCTCGACGTCGAGGACATCCCGATCGCTTATCTTCCCGGCAATGCCCGCCGCGTCCGCGTGCGCGTCGTCGGGGAGATCGCGCAGCTCACCGCGGAAGACACACGTGACTGATGACGGGGACGGCGGCGCGCCGTTGCGTCGCCATCCGGTTCTGCGGCCGTGTGGCTCCATTGCACCCAACTCGGGGGAGACAGGAATGCTCAACGATCTCAACGCAGGAACGTCCCAGGGACCGATCGGGCGGGAAGGGCGCGTCTATCGCGAAGCCTCGCCGACGGAATTGATCTACATCGCCACACGCATGATCGTGGTGAGCCACAGCAGCCTGTCCGGGACGGTCGGCAGGGCGCAGTTCGAGGCGGCCGTCGCCCACCTCGAAGCGCGGTACGGGATCCTGCGCTCGGTGGTCGAGGACGGGTATTTCGTGGCGCGGACCGATGACCGTTCGGCGGTTGAGACCTGGTTGCCGGCGGAGGAAGGCTCCGCCGAGGCCATGTATGCCAGATTGCTGAATGCCGACCTCGATACCAGCAAGACGCTCTATGCCATCCACGTCATCGCCGCCCATGACGCAATCGATGTCTTCATGCTCACGTCCCACGCCATCACCGACGCGACATCGCTGATCGAGCTGCATTCCTGCCTGGCCCACATGTGCGACTGCGTCGTGCGCGGCGCGGCGCCGGCGCTGGGCGCGCAGCCGTTCCCGACCCCGGTCGACGACGCGGTGAGCCGCAGCCTGGCGGCGCTTGGCACCGATGCGCTGTCGTCGTCCTATTCCGGCAAGTTTGCCGAGATTCCCATGCCCGCCCCCCATGACGGCGACCCGGTGACCCATCGCCTCGAACGCGTCGTGATCGCAGCGGACGCGATGCATCGGATCAAGGCGGCAAGCCACGCCACCGGCTCTTCGGTGCACTCGCTCCTGCTGGCCGCGTTCGCGCTCGCCATACGTGACGTCGCGGACGGCAACCCGCGCCAGATCCTCATGCGATCATCGGTGGACATGCGCCGGCGGCTCGAGCCCCACGTTTCACCCGAACTGGTGTTCACGGCCATCACCGGTCACATCACGCCCGTCCCCGACCTCGACCGGCCCATGGTGGAGATCGCCCGGTTCATCTTTGACGATGTCCATCAGGGACTGGCCAACGGCAGCATCTTTCACGACTACATCAATTATCCCAGGGCGTTCGGCAGCCCTCAGCAGGCGCCGGTCGCCATCAATGTCTCCGACATCCAGACGGTGCAGTTTCACTGGCCGGTCGAGCGGCTGGCCGTGACCGGCTTCGAGTATGCCTTAGGCTGGATGAAGAAATTCCCCAATGTTTCCGTGTCGGTCTATGACGGCACGCTGATCGCCAACATCGTCTATGTGGAAGAGTTCGCCACTCCTGCAACGATCCGCGCCATTTCGGACGGCTTCGTCAGGAGGCTCGATTCAGTCTGCGCACAATAGAGGCCCTGCGCCGACGCGCGTGGCGCGGGTGTGGGGGTTACGTCTACTTCGCAGCGAGCGGGACGTAACGCGGTGTCCAGACCTTGGCGTGCAGGCGCTGCTGGATCTGATCGACTGCGACGTCGGGTGCGGCGCCTTCCCGATGCGCCTGCATCGCGACCGCGAGGGCGACCTTGGCCGCGACCTCGCGCAGGGCGCTCACCGGGGGCAGGAGATTGTGCTTCGGGTTGTCGCGCGCTGGCGACGCATCTGCCAGCGCCTTCGCCGCCGCCATGAACATGCCATCCGTCACGCGGCTCGCGCCGACCGCGAGAATTCCAAGGCCAACTCCGGGAAAGATGTAGGAATTGTTGGTCTGGTCGACCTTGAAGTGGGTGCCGTCGCGCAGGAGCGGGGGAAAGGGGCTGCCGACGCCCACCAGAGCCCGCCCGTCGGTCCAGGCCTCGATATCCGCTGGCGTTGCTTCCGCGCGCGAGGTCGGATTCGACAGCGGAAAGATCACAGGCCGCTGGTTGCACTCGGCCATGGCGCGGACCACCGGCTCGCCGAAGGCGCCCGCTTGGCCGGAGACGCCGATCAGCACGGTCGGCCGTGCATTGCGCACCACATCGAGGAGCGAAATCTTGTCGGGATGGTCGAGCGTCCAGCCTTCGATAGCCCGCCTGCTCTGCACGAAGGGGGTCTGGAAGGGCGCAAGACCGGGCATGCCGTCCATCAGCAATCCGTCGCGATCGATCATGAAGAAGCGCTGTGCCGCCTCGCTTTCCGACAGGCCGGCATCGCACATGGCGGAGCGGATCAGGCCAGCGATCCCGCAGCCGGCCGAGCCGGCGCCGAACACCGCCACCCGCTGCTCGGTGAGTGGCACGCCGGTGACATTGACGGCCGCCAGCAAGGTGCCGGTCGCTACCGCCGCCGTGCCCTGGACATCATCGTTGAAGGTGCAGAGCCGGTCGCGATAGCGCTCCAGCATGCGCGTCGCATTGTCCTTGGCGAAATCCTCCCATTGCAGGAGAACCTTGGGCCAGCGCCGGATGACGGCGGAGACGAAGGCCTCGATGAAGTCGTCATACTCCTGCCCCCGCACCCGCTCGTGGCGCCAGCCCACATAGAGCGGATCGGCGAGGCAGTCGGCATTGTCGGTCCCGACATCGAGCAGGATCGGCAGGGTGGTGGCCGGATGCAGGCCGCCGCAGCCGGAATAGAGTGCGAGCTTGCCGATGGGGATGCCCATGCCGCCCGCCCCCTGGTCTCCCAGCCCCAGGATGCGCTCGCCATCGGTCACGACGATCGCTTCCACCGCGTCGAAGCGCGGCTGGGCGAAGATCTGGTCGAGCCTTGACTGGTGCGGAATGCTGAGGAAGAGGCCCCGCGGCTTGTGGTAGAGGCGGCTGAACTGCTGGCAGCCGGCACCGACGGTCGGCGTGTAGACGATGGGCAGCAGCTCTTCCAGGTTTCCGACCAGCGTCGCGTAGAACAGGGTCTCGTTGATGTCCTGCAACTCGCGCAGGAAGGCATAGCGTTCGAGATCGGTCTCGAACTGGCGCAGCGACTGGAGCGCACGGGAGATCTGCTCGTTCAGGTTCGAGACATGCGGCGGCAGCAGTCCGTGCAGATGGAAGGCGTCGCGCTCTTCCTCGGAGAAGGCCGTGCCCTTGTTGAGCTGGGGGTCGGCCAGCAGTTCGTATCCGCTCAGCGTGATGGATAGGAGCGCGGGGGTCGCTTCAGACATAAAGATCGCTCCTGCACTCGCCGGCCCGGGCGAGTTCGATGAAGGTGTCAGGCCCGTAATGGAGGGTGTTGCGGGCGTAATAGGGCGGCACCTGCATGTCGAACTGGGCGTGGCCGTGGCTGACATCGCTGCGCAGGAGATCGGTGCGGCTGGCGATGTCGAGGCGCAGCCGCTCGCCCGGCTTCAGCACCACGGGCTGGGGCGTGAGGCTGAAGCGCAGCGTCACCGGCACGCCGGGTGTCAGGGGCTCGGGCGTGTCAATGTCGATGGCGATTTCGGTCATGGTGGAGCGCGCGGCGTCGATCCTGCGGCAGGCGGGGCGGATCGCACCCATGGAAAGGATCTGGTAGCCGCCGTCGGCCGAGACGATGCCGGTGCGGGCCACCACGTAGGAATCGATCTCGTTCGAGCTGAAGGAGAGGCTCAGCGTCACCGGCCCGGTCAGCTCCATCTCCTCCCCCACCGGCAGATCGAAGGTGAGGCGCTGGGTCTCCACCTCGTCGAAGCCCGCCGTGACGATGGCCCCGAGCGGCACCGCCGCCCATCGGTTCGTCCCGCCTTCGCCCGGCGCGCGGTCGAGGCGATGGGTTGCGGCGTCGGCGCCATTGGAGGCCGGATAGAGGCGCAGCGTCGTGCTGCCGGGAAGGGGCCAGTCCGGCGCGCTGCGGTAGTCCTTGGCTCCTTCCGTCCAGTATCGCACCCGCGGCTGGGCGGCATAGCCGTTGTCCGCGCCGTAGACGAGGTGGTCGAAGAAGGCGAGCGCCTCGAACTGCCAGGCATAGACCGGCAGGTCATAGGTCGCAGGGCCGACGATCAGCCGGCGTTGATCCTTCGGCGTGCCGGCATTTTCGACCAAATCGTAGGCGCCGAACTGATGCAGGTTGAGGTACCCGGCATTCTGCACCACCACGAACGGCACCTCGATGTCGCTGAGCGCGCCGGAGGGGCCGGCCGGCAGCACGCTCGTCGCCCGGGTCTTGCCGTCGAGCATGAGGCCGGCGAACAGCTGCCCCGTCTGCGGCGTCGGCACCTGCCGCTGGAAGGCCTTCATGATGCGCGTCATGCGCTTCTTCAACTGCGGCCACCACACACGCTTCAGGGCGGAGTTGGTGATGTGGCTCACCAACGCGCGCAGCAGCGGCGGTAGATGCAGCCTGAACTGCAGGGGCGTGAAGTTCGCGCCCATCCAGAGCGCGAAGAAATCGGGCTGCGGCGCGCCGCCGAACATGGCGATGTGGCGAAAGTAGTCCGTGCACATCTCATTGGTGAAGAAGCCTTTCAGGGCCGGCGGGCGAAGCCGCGCCACCTGCGGCTGGGTCAGCCCGTAATAGGAGGTGCCGGACAGCACCACCTGCCCGTCGCACCAGGGCTGGGCCGCCGCCCACTGGATGACTTTGGCGTGGTCCTCCACGTCTGTGTCGTTGAGATAGACGGTATCGTCTCCGCCGGAACGACCCATGCCACGGCGGGTGACGATGACATGCGCATAGCCGCGGTCGGTGAAGACCGGCGGGCTGCCGGTCTCGTTGTTGCCGGCCGGGACGCCGGCGGCCTGCAATTCCTTGGAATAGGCGGCGAAGCAGACGACCGCCGGATAGCGGCCCGGTGCCTTGGGCACATAGACATCGGCGGCGAGCGCGATGGAGGGAGCGACATCGACCATCTGGTCCGTGAGGACGCGGCATCCGAGCCCGGATTTCGCGGCCGGCCCCGGCGTCCAGCCGGCGAGCTGCGGGCCGAACAGGCCGCCCTTCGGCGCGATGAGATTGTCCCAGAAACCCGGCTTCTCGTTCTTGGCCGTCATGTGCATTCTCCCCCCGGTCTCAGGCTCGCCGCGCCAGATCTTGGCGCGGGCGCGCCCTACAATTGCGAGATATCGAGGCCTGTCTTCTTCTGTGCGGCCAAACGCATCTCGCGCACCACCCATTTCTGCTTGTCGTCCGGAATGAAAAAGCCGCCGATGCCGGACGAAAAGAGCAGGTCGAAGACACGCTCGGTCACCGCGGTGAGCGCCTGCTCCAGGTCCGCTCCGGCCTCGGGCTTCGGGGGCACCATGATGACGATGGTGTCTTCTACCTGCTCGATGATCTCGATCCTGAAGTCCGGGCCCGGCGCGTAGCCGAATTCCGCGCAGACCACCCCGACCGGGTCGGCGAGGAGCTTTGCGCGGTAATCGGGATCGGTGGCGATGCGCTCGTAATTCTTCTCGACGAAATCGGCGTCGCTCACGGCTGGTCTCCCTCGGTGCGGGCAGCGTTCCGCAGAGCCAGCAGCTTGAATTTGGCGGCCACGGGCACGAGCCAGATGAACAGGCCCTGGCTGGACCAGAGGTCCATCTGGTTGAGCGGCGTCGCGGCGGGCGGCGCATGGGGCGCGCGGGCAGGCGGGATGGTGAAGTAGACCCGGTCGCGCCGCTGCACCACCACCTTCACCTTGACGCCGGCCGGCACCTCCACGCCCATGGACTTGAGCGCCTCGACGGGGTCGCTCTCCACCTGCGCGGCGAACGCGTCGTCGGTCCATACGCGCCGCGTCAGTTCCTTCTCGAAATCTCCAGACATGAACGCTTCCCTTATTCTGCATTGATGGAGATGCGGCGGGGCAGCGCCGCCGCCGGTTCACGGCTCGCGATTGATGATCAGGAAGCTCGGACCTTGATGCGCGAGCGCGCGGGCGAGCACGTCGCCGACGCTCTCGACAGCGTCGATCGTCTCGACGCGGGCACCGAAGCCCTCGGCGATCTTCTGCATGTCCACATCGGGATCGCTGAAGTCGAGGCCGACGAAGTGCGTGGTCGCGATGGTCGTGCCCATCACATTGCACCACAGGTCCTTCAGCAGCCGGTATTCGTTGTTCACGAAGCAGATGAAGATGGAAGGGATGGAATACTTCGCGGCCGTCCAGAGTGCGTGGATGGAGAACAGGCTGCCTCCGTCGCCGACGAAGCAGGCGGCATGCTTGCCGCTTGCCAGGCCGATGCCGACGCCCAGTGGCAGGGCCCAGCCCAGCCCGCCGCCGCGGGGCGAGAAATGCACGTTCCGGAAGCCGAGGCTCACTGCCATGTCCTGCACGATGGCGTCCTCGGACGAGCCTTCCGTAATGATGTGCGTGGATCGGTCGAGATGGCGCAGCACCGCCAGGATCAGCGCATCGCTCGCGTGCGGTCCCGAAGCGGGATATTTCGCATCCAGAGCGCCGTCGCTGATCGCCCGCCCGCCGGCTGGCGCAGCCGGGGCACCCAGAGCGGAGGCCAACTCGTCCAGGGTCGCTTGGATGTCTCCGAGCACGGCCATGTCGCAGGGAAAATCAAAGCCCAACTGGCTCGCCGCCGGTGCGATCTGAATGACCTGCAATTCCGCCGGTAGCGCCTGGAGGCCGTCATAAGTGAAACTGTCGACCTTCTCGCCAACCAGCAGCATGGTGTGGTAGTGGCCGAGCGTCTCATTGATCTTCTTCGTGGTGGACGGAAGCTGGCCACGGAAGTTCGGATGCAGCGGATCAACCGTGCCCTGCACGTGGAAGGGGGCGGCATAGATGTCGGCCCCAAGCGCGCTGGCGATGCGGCTGACGGCGCCGATGCCGTGCGCCGCGCCCACCGCATAGTCGGCGACGATGGCGAGCTTGCCCCGGGGCACCGCCGCAAGGGCGGCAGCCACCTCGCCGATGGCGCGGGGCACCACATCCTCGATGATGCGCGTCTTCTTGAACGTCGTATGTTCGGTCTCTTCCAGCATGAAGTTCATGGGGATGGAGAGGAAAACGGGACCGGTCGGCTGGAGCCGCGCGTGCAGGTAGCAGCGCTGCAGGGCGACGGCGAGATCGTCCGTGCGGGTCACCTCATAGGCGTATTTGGTGGCGGTCTCCGCCAGCTGGACATTGGGCGCGCCCAGCACCGGATTGTGGATGAGAAAGCGGGAATCCTGCTGCCCGTTGATGACCAGCAGCGGCACCCCGGACATCAGTGCGTTCCGCATGTTGAACATGCCGTTGGCGAGGCCCGGATAGGTATGAAGGCTGACGATGGACGGCTTACTGGTGATCAGGGCATAGCCGGCAGCGATCCCGACCGCGCTCGATTCATGCAGCGACAAGACATAGGTGGCCTTCGAGGCCGCCACCGCCGCAAGGAAGGTGGTCTCCGTGGTCCCCGGATTGCCGAAAACAAACCGAATTTCATAAGTCTCCAGAAAATCCTGGATGAGCTCGCCGCCGGTCCGTGTCGTCATGTTTCTCCCCCCGATATCGCCGAAGCATTCCGAGCGGCTCACGCCGCAACTGGCATGCGATACTGTCAGCCGTCGCATCGGATGCGGCTTGGTCCAAGGTTCTGTCCGCGCGGCATCCAGTGCGCGCATTTGGTGGTGCGCCCGATTCCGGGGTTGAACGCGTTGCAGGGATCGAGCGCCTTGAAATTGTCGATTATGGCCGGTTTCGCAAAATAAAGGTGCCCCACATTGTGCTCGGCGGGATATTCCGCGCCGCGGGCATCGAGGGACTGCCATATGGCGTGCTCGATCTCCTCGCAATTGCCGCCCTTGGCCACGATATAGTCCTGGTGGAACACGTGGCAGAAGAAGTGCCCGCAATAGAGCTTGCGGATCATGTGCTTGTTGATGTCCTCAGGCAGCGTCTCGAACCAGTTTTCCTCGTTGCGGCGGAGCGCAATATCCAGCGCGACGATATCCTCGACCTCCTTGTCGTGGACAGCGCGATAGCGGATGGCGGCTCCGGCGGCGGCGAAACGGTGCAGAAAGGCCTTGTCGCCTTCATCGGGCATGCACTCGAAATAGTCCCCCGACTTCGAAGGGAAGATCGACTTCAGATAGGCGCGGGCTTCTGCGATGCCGTCGTCGCCCATCTTCAAGAGGAGGTATTGCTCGAAGCGGTCGCGGTAGTCCATCATGCGCAAGGGCAGATGCTTCGGGAAGAGGTGGCTCAAGGCCTGCAGCATCTTGGCGCTAAGGTTCTTCGGCAGGAATGCGATCCGCCGGCACAAATTGTCGAATGCCGCCTGCAGCGCGAACAGGCGTGGGATCATGTCGGTGCCGAGGTAATTGATCACCAGGAAGGTATCCTTGCCGTAGACTTCCGCGCAATTGAAGGAGTCCCGGTGCATGTACTCACCTTCGATCGGCAGGGCGTTGAAGGCTCCGAGAATATGGCGGCGGATGCCTTCGAGTTCGCTGGCGTCGTTCGAGCCGATGTAGAAGACGACCTGTTCCTTCTCTTTCGGAAAAGTGTCGAGCCGCACCGCCATCAGCATCACCTTGCCGGCGCTGCCGGATGCCTCGAACAGACGGCGCGGATCGGCATTGAAGCGGGCGGGGGTCGGCGCCGCGATATCGCGCACATGGTCCGCATACTCATGGTCCGAGGCGGCGCGGGATGGGTCATTGACGATGTCGGCGGGTGTGAAATCGCCGCTCTCGACCCGCTGAAGGATCGTCTCCGGATCGTTGCCCAGCGCGATGCCGAGATGATAGACGAGGTGCAGCCTGCCCGCCTCATCCATCTGCGCGAACAAAGCGAGCTGGGTGAAGGCCGGGCCGCGATGGATCAGGGCGCCGCCGGAATTGTTGCAGACGCCTCCGAACACCGATGCGCCGATGCAGGACGAGCCAATAACGGAGTGCGGCGCGCGGCCGATCTTCTCCAGCGCCTTCTCCAGGTGAAACAAGGTCGTGCCGGGCAGGCACACGACCTGCGTGCCGTCATTGATGAGGTGAAGGCCTTCGATGCGCATGGTGTTGATGAGCACAACGCCACGGTCATAATCGTTCCCGTCTGGGGTGGAGCCGCCAGTCACGCCCGTATTGGCCGACTGCATGATCACGATCTTGTCCGCAGCGACGCAAGCCTTGAGGACGCGCCACTGCTCGACCAGCGATCCCGGCCGCACGACGGCGACCACCGGGCCGCTGCCGAACCTTATCCCGGTGCGAAAGCGGCGCGTGGCCTCGGGGCTCGTCAGGACATGCGACCGACCGACAATCTCCTGCAGGACCGTGACGAGATACGCTTCATCTGCGATCGTCTCTAGCCCGGCAGAGTCGCACATCGGGACGGTCAAGTCGAGAAATGCAGCGTCCATGGCGACAGCTCTCCCTGACGTCACCTCTGGCCATCGGCCACATGCAGCCAACGGCCTGACCTGGTGATCGCCCCTGAACTAGATTAGTCGGTGGCTGATGGTCGCCCGCCGCGTGCGTGATGAGACGTCAGCCTATCGCAACGGCATTGGGCGGCACATCAACAGAAGTGGTGAAGCGCTCTATCTCTCCTATCCGCCTCTTTCCTGCGCCGTCTCACTTGGTACAAAGCTGAGCGCTGTTGGCCGCGCCGAATGCCTCGGCGATCGAAGCCTCCGGACAGACGCCGCGGTTCCAGATATTCGCTCAAGGATGGCTTGGAGGCGCCTACACCGCGCGTTCCCGGGCTGACGCCTGGTCACGACCCCTTCGATCCCATCGAGTTGGGGGAGTCAGTCCACACGATTGTCGTTCGGGTTAAAAGAAAGCAGGGGACCGACTCCAACCGCTTCTGCCGCATTTCGGCCGACAGGGATGCGTTGAAGGCCTGCAATTCTCTGGCATCTTCCGGCTACTTTCAAGGTTGCCCCAGCGTGAAAGACACGGAGCGCGAGCTCGCCGATTGCGTCGGCGCTATCTACCAGGCCGGCGCCGGGGACGGCAATTGGTTCGACGTCGGCGATCGGATTTGCCGGATCATGGATGCCCGGCGCGCCCTGCTGGTCCTCGGAGGTGCCGGGGGGGCTCGCAACTTGCTGATGCCTGCCGACGGCAGCGAGACCGCCTATTCGGCCTATTTCCACGCCAGAGACCCCTATGCTGCCAAGGCCCGCTACGACTTTGCGACAGCGCGGGCCCACCACCTCGGCAACGCAAAGCTCGGCGCCGAGCTGGTCGCCGAAACCGAACTCCTCCGCAGCGAATATTACTTCGACTTCGCGCGACATCACGAGCGTCGTCATGTGATCGGCGGCATGGCCGGCCTCACGGAGGCAACTCCGATATTGGTGTCCCGCGGCGACGACACGGGGGCATTCGACGAAACCCATGTCCGCCTGCTGAAGACGCTGATGCCGCACGTCCAGCGCGCCATTGAGCTGCGCGCGCGGCTGGGGCGGGATGACGAGGCGGTCGCTCTGACGCGGGCCGCCCTGGACGCGCTTCCCGTGGGCGTGGGCGTCGTCGATGCGGGGCTGAAGATCCGCTTCATCAACGATCTCGCGCGCAGATACCTGGCCGGTCCCGATTCCGGCCTGTTTTCCATGCGCTCGGGTCCTTATGCCGGCAGTGGCGTGTACCTCGCGGCCATGTCCCGCGAAGAGGCCGGCATGCTCCGCAAGCTCGTTGCCTCCTCCACTTCAGGGGGCTCCGGGGGTGCTATGCGTGTCATCTCGCGCAACGGCGCCATCGCCGCACTGACGGTCGCCCCGGCGCCGCTGGGCCTTGCCAATGACGTGAGAGGGCGGGACGAAGGCGATGCCAGGGAGCCCTTGGCCCTCATCCTCCTGCGGCCGCTCAATCGCAAGGTGGTGCCGCAGGCGGACATGCTGTGCGAGATGTTCGGCTTCAGCCGCGCCGAGGCGGAGGTCGCCGTCGCGCTCACCGGCGGCGCCAGCGCCGAGGACGTGGCGCGCGGACGCGGGGTCTCGCTCATGACCGTCCGTAGCCAGACCCGATCGATCCTGGGCAAGTCGGATGCAGAGAATCTGCGCGACTTCGAGCGCACCATGGCGACCCTCGGCGCACTCGTGCCGCAGCTGCGCTGAGGGGTGTTCGGCCGGCCCGGCGGTCGGCCCGCGTCCCGCATAGACAGTTCTGACGATGAGGCCTCTGGCCCGGCTGGCTAGGCTCCGTTCAATCGAACCGGGACCGGACGCACGCCATGCAACAGCACGTCATTCCTGCGCGACGCCGGCGCATGATCGTCGGGATCAGCGGCGCCACCGGGATCATCTACGGGCTGCGCATCCTGGAGGTGTTGCGGAGCCTCGACATCGAGACCCATCTCGTCATGTCGAAGCCGGGCGAACGCACCCTCGTATATGAGACCGATCTGAAAGTGCGCGACGTCCGCGCCATGGCGGACTTCAGCTATGGCGACGCCGACGTCGGCGCCGCCATCGCCTCCGGCTCGTTTCGCACCATGGGCATGATCGTCGCCCCCTGTTCGGTGAGGAGCCTATCCGCCATCGCCACCGGTAACACCGACGGCCTGCTCACCCGCGCGGCCGACGTCTGTCTGAAGGAACGTCGCCGGGTGGTCCTTATGTTCCGGGAGACGCCCCTGCATCCTGGGCACATCCGCGCTATGGCGCAGGCCCCCGAGAGCGGCGCCATCGTCTTCCCGCCGGTGCCGGCCTTCTACGACCGACCCGCCTCTCTCGTGGACGTGGTGAACCATACCGTCGGGCGCGTGCTCGATCTGTACGACCTCGACGCCGGCCTGTTCAATCGATGGGGCGGCCAGCCGGAGGCAACTCCTCCCGCCGCCGCGCTCGCCAGGGGCGACGCCTGATGCCCCTCACCGACCTGCGCCTTTATATCGAGGCCCTGCGCGACCTCGGGGAAATCCAGGAGATCGACGCGCCGGTCTCCCTCGACCCGGAGCTTGGCGCCATCATCCGTCGCTGCATCGAGACCGGGGCGCCGGCGCCCCTGTTCAACACCTTCTCCGACCATCCCGGTCGCTTCCGCATCCTTGGTGCTCCGGGTGGCACCAGCGCGCAGTCCGGCATGGAGCTCGTGCGCGTTGCCGTCGCGCTGGAGCTGCCGCCGACCACGGGCGGTCTCGAGATCGCCGAGGCCATTGCCGCGAGCCTCGGCAGACCGGCCATCAACCCGGTGGTCGTGGACGATGCGCCGGTCTTCGAGAACACGGTCACCGGCGATGCGGTGAATCTTGTCGCGTTGCCTGGGCCGCTGCTGCACTATGGGGACGGCGGGCGCTATCTCAACACCTTCGGCTGCATCGTCGCGCGCACGCCGGATGGCGCCTGGACCAACTGGTCCATCGCCCGGATGATGGTGGTCGACGGCAAGCGCCTCTCTGGGATCGTGGCGCCGGAGCAGCACCTCGGCATGGTGGCGAAGGCCTGGGCGGATCTGGGCAAGCCGATGCCGTTCGCGCTGGCGCTCGGGGTCGAGCCCGCCATTCCCTTCATCTGCGGCATGCCGCTGCCGGCCCATGTCGACGAAAGCGGGCGCCTCGGCGCGCTGCTGGGGCGGGCGATCAGGATAGTGCGCTGCAAGACCATCGATCTTGAAGCGCCAGCCAGCGCAGAGATCCTGATCGAAGGGCACCTCCATATTGACGAACTGGTGGAGGAAGGCCCCATGGGCGAGTTCGCCGGCTACATCCCTCTCGATACGCCGGCGCGCCGGCCCACCTACCGGATTTCCGCCATCAGCCATCGTGACAACGCCATTCTGCCGGTTGTCGTTGCCGGCGAGCAGGTGGAGGAGAACCATACCGCCTGGGGCCTGCCGAGCTCGGCGCAACTGCTGCATGAGCTGCGCCAGTCTGGCATCCCGGCCACTACGGCCTGGATTCCGCTGCAGTCGGCCCTGCACTGGCTGGTAGTCACCGTTCCGCGCGACTGGCGCCGCCGGAGCGGCGTCGGCGAGAGCGAGGCGTTGTGCCGGCGCATCGGCCAGACCGTGTTTGCGAGCAAGGCGGGGGCGGTGATCCCCAAGGTGATCGTGCTCAATGACGACGTCGATCCGACCGACCTGAAGGAACTGGTCTGGGCCTTCGCGACCCGTTGCCACCCGTTGCTGGGCCATGCCGTGTTCGACGACATCGAGGCCGCGCCGCTACTGGCCTATCTGCGCAGGAGCGAGAAGGTCTCAGGCCACACCGGCAAGGTCGTCTACAACTGCCTTGCACCGGACGAATGGGGCAAAGCCCTGCCGATGCGGGCCTCGTTCCGCCACGGCTATCCGGCGGAGATCGTCGACCGCGTGTGTCGGCGCTGGAGCGAATACGGGTTCAAGTAAGCGTCCCCATACACCGCACGCCAACAGCCGGTGGTCGAGCCATCAGCCCGGCGCCGGAGAGAGGAAAGCCATGACCGACGCATTCGAATCAACCCATCCGGCGGAGATCGTCGCCTTCGTGGGCAAGCACATCATCTATACTTATGCCAATGGCTGGCAGTATGAGATGTACTTCAAGAACGACCGTACCATCGACTACCGCGTGCATGGCGGCATGGTCGGCGGGCGTTGGGTGAAGGGCCAGGAGGTCCACATCGTCCGCCTCGCCGATGGCGTGTACAAGGTCTCCTGGCAAGAGCCGACGGGCACCTGCGTGAGCGTCGTTTACAATCACAATGAGAACCATGCCCACGGCGCCACCTTCTTCCCGCGTTGGATCGAGGAGGAACCGAATAAGATTATCGGCTTCCAGAACGAAAAAATCGACCTGATGCGCCAGTATCGCGACGCGGGGCCGACCTATCCGACCATGCTGGTCGACGAGTTCGCCGACATTACCTTCGTGGAGGATTGCGGCCGCGACGACGAAAGCGTCATCGCCTGCGCCCCCGAAAACCTGCCCGCAGGCTATGCGACGCGCCGCAACGTGGGCTGATGGGCGCCGGCGACTGGACGGGACATGGAGCGTTCGACAATGGCTGTCTGGGACCTCAATCGTCGTCAAGTCGCGATGCTCGGTATAGCCTTGGGCGCGACATGGCGCACTCAGGCGGAAGCACAGAAGAGATCCCCAATGCTCTATCCGGGCGAGGAGTTGACCGAGGCGGCCGGCTATCCGGCTCTGGTGCGGTTCGAGGCGGGGCGCGAGGGCCTTCCCCTCGTGGTGTTCGTCACAGGGGGAGGGGTGCTCGGGCGCATCGCCTATGGACCGCCCGAAGGAAGGGCCTCCGATTTCCTGTGCCACTGGCTGCATGAGGACGGATTTCCCTCGCTGGTCCTGTCCTACCCCATCGACAACGGGGGTGTATTCGACGCCGCATTCCCGCAGTTCTCGGTCACCGACTGGGCGGAGCAGAGCGCCGAGATCATTGCCCGTTACATCGACCGGAACGGTCTGCGAGCGAATGCCATCGTGCTCGGCTGGAGCATGGCAGGGCGGATTGCGGAGCCGCTTCATGCCGCGCTGCGAGGCAGGGGAAAGGGCATCGAGCTTTTCATCGCGATGGCCGCCGCAACGGCGCTTCCCAATACCCTGCCCGGTCTCGACCACCTGAAGCCAGCAGCAAGAGGCCTCGCCGCGATCAGGGGCGCCTACCTCGACTGGCTGCTCCGTTGCCTTGCTGATCAGAACGCGGCGGCGGGCCGCGTGGTGCTCGATGCCGACGTGTTCGCTCGCGCGATGACCGGCGATTTCCCGGTCGGGCTTGCGGCATCGGCCATGCGCTACCGGGACGGAGCGTTCGTTCCCGACCCGGCTGCAGACGCGCGTGAGGTCGGCACCGCGCAGTATCGCGCCTTTCCGCCGCTCGCTTTGATGACGCATGCCTCCGCGATCGACGCCCGGCACGCGCTCACGGACCGCTCCACATGGGGCGTCTACATCACCCAGCAGCTTTGCGAAGCTCTCGTTTTCTCGCAACCGGACAAGCTCGCCGCGCTTCCAGCCGAGACATGGGCGGCGCTGGTCGAGCATGTCAGGACCGCTGCCCCGCGACTGAGCGCGACGCTGCCGGGCAACCACATGTTCTTCCTTGGAGAGACTGGTGCGCGCAGAACCGTGCAGACGTTGAAGCTTCTCAGGCAGACCGCCTCAGACGTTGCAGGTGAGATTTCACATCTTATGGGTTAAAAAACGCTCATCAGTCTTCTCCAATTGCGTGGGCTGCAATCTTTCTGCGCACTGATTTCCCCCCAAAAAATGGACGGGCCTAAGAGCGCACTTTGAAAGTTTATTGCGCGATGGGGCCGGTCGGTAGAGGAGACAGGCGCTGGCGCATAGCGGTATGCCCACCGCTCCGGTGAGTTGAGGAGCGTGGCATGGGGTACCCGACCGATCTGTCCGACGAGCAGTGGGCGATCGTGTCGCCGCTGATCCCGCCGGCGAAACCCGGGGGACGCCCGCGGACCGGCCTTGTTGCACAAATTCGGCCAGGTCCCCCCTGTTGGCCTGAGAGCCTGACCCGAAAAGAATTGAGTGATTTCAGTCCCTTGTGATTCGATCGATGTTGCGAAGCATGACGAATGACAAGCCGATGTGGACTGAAATCACCCGAGCGCAGTATCGGCGG
>Ga0065721_10049662_pt1 | contig 29393 bp, 25 predicted proteins | sample Mesricmetagenome_FD_59108 | JGI IMG/M metagenome (GOLD analysis project Ga0065721, IMG submission 59108) | Mesophilic microbial community from rice straw/compost enrichment Sample: eDNA_1 v2 (version 2) | ecosystem: Engineered > Solid waste > Grass > Composting > Bioreactor | place: USA: Davis...
AAGCCGAGCCGATCCTTGTAGCTGCCCGATCTGCCATAGGCGGAAACCGCGCAGAAGATCAGCCGCGGATTCAGGGCCCTTAGCGTCTCGTATCCAAGCCCGAGCCGATCCATCACCCCGGTCGAGAAATTCTCAATGACGACATCGGCCTTGGCGATCAGTGCCTTGACCGTGGCGAGGTCATTTTCGGACTTGAGGTCCAAGGCGATGGAGCGCTTGTTGCGGTTGCACCAGAGAAAGGGCGGGCCGGCACCGATCTCCGCTTGGATCGGGGGATATCGCCGAAAGTCGTCTCCCTTTCCGGGCGCTTCGACCTTCACCACATCCGCCCCCATGTCGGCGAGGATCATCGTTGCGAAGGGGCCGGCAATGAAGTGGGTGAAGTCGACGACCCTGACGCCTTCCAGAGCGTGAGGTGCGCCATCGGGACGCTTGGGCGCCGTTGGAAACTCGGCCAAGCGCTCTGAATGGGACGACATCGGGTCTTTACCTCCGCTGGAACTGGGCGTTTATCTGACAAGTAGCAAATTCCATGCCTTGCCGCGCGCCGATGGTGGACCGCAAGTGTAGCCGTCGAGTGCACAGGTCCGCGACACGGATCGAATCTCCGCCGCCTCGTGTCAGCGTCTTGGACAATGCAAGAAGTGTACGCAGCGTGGGCATTTCGTGTAAGAGTCTTCAGGAGATCACTCGGCTCGCGATGCCGCGATCGCGGTGTCGAGAGTGTGATCGCCTGCGACTACGGTCGTATTTGACGTCGTGCCGGGTGATGACATCATAGCGGCAGGTTATGAAAAATGCGCGCGTGGTGAACACCGCTGGGAGTGAAACTTGGTATCAAGCAAGAAGACGGCCGCGGTTTGCGGCTTCGTGGTCGTCGGGGCCGACCACGACATTGTCGCCCATGGCGGCATTGGAAGCGACCCGCGTGTCCGCATGATGGTCACAGATCGCAACTGGATTGCAGAAGCCATCGAGCACCGCCTGACACCCCTTATCCTGAAGAACGGTCAATTCGTCGTCTCGGTGACCGAGATGGCCGACGGGAGCAGCTTGGCCATCATCTTCGAGCGGCTGCACGGCACCGTTCTGAAGTTTCTTGCAGGGGTCGATTTTGCATTCGACATCATCGAACACATTTTGACTGATCCTTACGACGCCATGGCGGTGGTCGATGCGAGCGGCACGCTCGTCTTTGTTTCTCCCATTCACGAGAAATTCTTCGGCCTCGAGCCGGGCGAAGGCATCGGCAAGAATGTCCGCCAGGTCATCGAAAATTCGCGCCTCCACCATGTGGCGCGAACCGGGGTGGCCGAGGTCGGTCAAATCCAGAAGATGAAGGGTCGCGAACGGGTTGTCTCGCGCCATCCGATCCGCCGCGACGGGCGGGTGGTTGGTGCCATTGGCCGCGTCATGTTCAAGGGCCCTCAGCAGGTGGAGGCCCTGTCGCGCAAGGTGAACGCCCTCGAAAAAGAGATCGCCGCCTATAAGAACGAGTCGAGGGAGGCAGCCCTCGGGGAGAGCTTCCTCGATGCGATCATCGGCCAGAGCCCGGCGATGCGGCATGTGCGGGACCAAATCCGGAAAATCGCACCCCTCGATATACCGGTGCTTATTCGCGGAGAGAGCGGCTCGGGAAAGGAACTCGTCGCGCAGGCTCTCCATATGATGAGTCCGAGACGCGAGGAGCGGCTGATAACGGTCAATGCCGCAGCCCTGCCGCCGCAACTCGTCGAGTCCGAGCTCTTCGGCTATGAAGCCGGTTCCTTCACGGGTGCCGACAGGAAGGGTCGGGCGGGCAAGTTTGAACAAGCCGAGCGCGGCACGATCTTTCTCGATGAGATTGGCGACATGCCGCTGGACGTGCAGTCCAAACTGCTCCGTGTGCTACAGGATCGCATGGTCGAGCGGGTCGGCGGTGATCAGCCGCGGAAGATCGATTTCCGCCTGATCTCCGCCACGAACCGCGACCTCGCGACCTTTGTCGAGGAACACAAGTTCAGGCTCGATCTCTACTACCGTATCAGCCCTATCGAGATCGTCGTCCCCGCCTTATCGGAGCGAATGGAGGACATCCCGCTCCTGGTCAATCACTTCCTCAACGATCTCGCCCAGCAATACCGGCGCGACGCACCCGAGGTCGACGATGAGGTGCTGGACTACCTGCTAGGCAGGCCCTGGCCCGGCAACGTTCGCGAACTACGCCATTCCATCGAAAGGGCGTTCGTTTTTTCGGAGAACCAGCGACTCCAGTTGTCGAACTTTCAGATGACCGGTAGCGAGCGGGGCATGCCGCTTGCACCGGCCAGCGAACTGGCGGACATGGGCGAAGGTGAGGGAACGCTCAAGGCCAAGCTCGAGATGGTCGAGCGCGAGATGATCGCGAGTACGCTGGCGCGCTTCAATGGCAACAAGAAGAAGGTGGCCGAACATCTGGGGATCTCCCGCACCTATCTCTACAAAAAACTGGGGGAATGAGGCGGGTGCCATCCCGGCCATGGCACGCGAATTGCGGTGGCGTTTCCGAGCATTAGGAATCTGGAGACGCCGCTAAGATGAGTACAAGGGTCGAGCAGGCTACGGGTCAAGCCGGCAACCTGCCCTGGGAGCGTCTGCCCGTGGTGCAGGCTGGTGGTGGCCTGAAGATGCTGAATGGTGTCAAAATACTCGACTTGAGTACGTCGGTAGCTGGCCCATATGCGACGATGCTGCTTTCCGACATGGGCGCCGAGATCATCAAGATCGAGCGCCCGGAAGGCGACGACGCCCGCCACTGGGGCCCTCCCTTTCTTGAAGGACAGGCCCTCTGGTTCACGGCCATCAATCGCAACAAAAGGTCGGTGGTCCTCGACCTGGGCAAGGTCGACGGCCTCTCCGTCTTTCAGCAACTCGTTGCCGGATGTGACGTACTGATTACCAATCAGCCGCGCGACGTACAGCGCAAGCTCAAGGTCGACTACGAATCGGTACGGGCCATACGCGAAGATATCGTCTTCGTGTCCATTTCGGGGTTCGGTCTGACCGGAGAGCGCTCAGAACTTACCTGTTACGACCTGATTGCCGAGGGCTATTCCGGCATCATGGACATCACCGGAACGCCGGATTCGCCGCCGCAGAAGGTCGGCGCCCCGGCGGCCGACATGCTGGCGGGCCAAGACGCGGCAATGGCGGTCATGGCGGCCCTTTTCGAACGTCGCGGCAGCGGTCGTGGCCATCTCATCGATGTCAGCCTGGTCGAGAGCATGACGCGCTTTCTCACCTGCCGCATCTCTTCCTATCTCGGCTCTGGAGAAGTGCCGCAGCGATCCGGCGGCACCGACTCGGTAATCGCGATATATCAAAGCTTCGACACGGCGGATGAACCACTGAACCTCGGCCTGGGCTCGAACCCGATCTGGCAACGCTTCTGGACCGCCATCGGAGATCCCGGCTTCGGGGCGCGCCCTGATTTCGCAACGAACTCTCATCGCCGCGTGCATCGCAAAGAGATTGTCGATCGCATCCAGCAGCTTTTGTTGCTGAAGACCCGTGCTGAATGGCTCGCCCTCTTTGCCGCGTCGCGTATTCCAGCCGGGCCGATCAATCGCGTCGATGAGGTCGCGCACGACGCGGCCCTCCAGGATCGTGGTCTCTTCTTCTCGCTTCAGGATGGAGATCGCACCGTTCCCCAAATTGGTCTGGGTATCCAGTTCAATAGCGAGAATGCCGTACCGCGTTCGGCGCCGCCACTGCTGGGGCAGCACACCGAAGAGGTGCTCCAAGAACTTCGTGGCAGAACAGCGGGGCAGGGCGGCGCTGCAAGTGGATAGAAATCGCCAGCCGCGCGCCGCTGGTGGCACGCGATTTGCGACAGGTCAGGTGAACGCTCGATGGCGTTCGAGATAATCAGGAACTGGTAGATCATGCTGCTTTACGCCCACCACATCCACTACGTCGTGACCAACCTCGACGAGATGGTGGCCTATCTCGACGAGAATTTTGGCATGAAGCCGGACTTTGTCGGAATCAATAGCAACGGCAAGGAAGCCCGCTACGAGATCGACAAGACGCGCATGCAAATGGTCGAGCCGTTGCCCGGTTCCAAGCAGGAGAAGTACCTGGCCGAGCACGGTCCGGGTGTCTATCACGTCGCTTGGGCCGTGGAGGATGCCGAGAAGCTCGGGCAAGAGCTCGTGGCCAAAGGCATCAAGCTTCAGCAGAGCAAGGGAACGACGCGCGACCTCGATCCTGTCTGCAACATCGACCCTGCCAGTTCCCTGGGCGTGCGGTTTCAACTCGTAACGAGTCCCAACTAGTCGAAGGACGGCTGCGCGCTGCCGCAGCTATTCGGAATACGAATATCCTGAACAACAACGAGAGGAATAAATGAACACTATCATTTCACGGTTGAGCGCCATCGCCTCAATTGGTCTACTAAGCGTCGGCTTTTCCGCGGTGACCGCCTCGGCGCAGGACTGGCCGACCCGGCCCGTCCAGATCGCGAGTTCGGAGGCTGGCGGCTCGACAGATATCGTCGTCCGCTTGCTCGCCGATCAATTGTCGAAGAAGTGGGGTCAGCCCATCGTCATCGACAATGCGAATTCGCTCGTCGGCGCACAGGCGGTTCAGCACTCGGCACCCGATGGGTACAATCTGCTGGCGACGGGCAGCACCTTCTGGGTGGGACAGCTGTTCAAGCCGCAACCGTACGATTCGATCAACGACTTCGTACCGGTGGCCCTGCTCACCAGTTCCCCATCGCTCATCCTTGCGGCTCCTTCGTTGCCCGCGAACAACATCGAAGAGCTGATCAAGCTGGTCGAGGAGAGGCCCGGCGAACTCAACTATGGCGTGGCCTCGATAGGCAGCTCCGGTTATCTCTCCGCCGAGTTGCTGAAGTCCATGGCGGGACTCGATATGGTTCGCATCCAGTACAAGGGCGCGAGCGACTCTCTGAACGCCCTGATGGGCGGCGAAGTGCAGCTGTCCTTTGCCAGCTCGTCGTCGGGAATGCCGCATGTCAAAGCTGGGGCCCTGAAGGCTCTCGCCGTCACCAGCGCCACCGAATCCCCGGCGGCGCCCGGTATCCCCACGGTGGGTCTGGAGGGCTACGATGTGACGAGCTCCATCGGCCTGTTTGCCCCGATCGGCACGCCCAAGGAAATTCTCGACAAGATCGCTCAGGACGTCGCCGAAGTGCTTGCCCAGCCCGAAATCCAGGACCAACTGCTCGGCCTCGGCACCGTGGCCACACCGCTATCGGCGGAGGAGTTCGGGGCAAAGATCGACGCCGAGGTGACTCGCATCAGCAAGCTGATCGAGGATGAAAACCTGCTGGCCGAATAGGCGCCGCGGCCTCACCACTGCATGAGGGCTCAAGAGCCCTCGTGCTCTCCCAGCCAATCGACCGTCACGAAAGTTCATCGATGTCAGAGACGACGCTCGCGCGCAGCCTTGGTCAGTACGCAGTAGATTTGCAGTACAGCGCGTTGCCCGACGACGTTGCCTGGACGGCAAAACGCATGACGCTCGACACGCTGGGGTGTGCGGTTGCCGCATTCAATGGCGAGCCGGTCCGGATTGCACGCGCGCTCGCCGGCGACATCCAGTCCAGGAAGCGGTCGGCGACGATCTTGGGTACCAACGACAAGTCGTCGCTCGAAATGGCAACCTTCGTCAACGTCACGATGGCGCGGTATCTCGATCTCAATGACTACAAGCCGAAACCCGGCGGACACCCAAGCGACAACATCCTTACATCCCTCACGGTTGCAGACTGCGCGCGCAGTTCTGGCGCGGATTTCCTGCTGTCGGTCGTTCTCGCCTACGAGGTGCAGGGCGCCTTCGGCGAGGCGACGCGTTTCAAGGATCGCGAGTGGGGATGGGACTACACGAACAACGTTCTGATGGCGAGTGCGCTGATCGCGTCGCGGCTGCTGGGCTTGTCGCCAGAGCAGGCCGCTAACGCCGTGAGCATCGCGGTGAATGCACACGTTTCGATGCTACAGGTGCGCAGCGGCGAGATCTCTCTGTGGAAGGCCGGCTCGTCGGGCGAGGCCGCCAGGTGCGGGGTCTTCTCCGCACTGTTGGCCGCTGAAGGAATGACAGGCCCGACCGAGATATTTGAGGGCGAGTACGGCTACTTCAAGAAGGTCATGGGCACCGACAAGCTGACGATCGACGACCTGGGTCGCGACGGTGCATACAGTATCTCGAGCACGCGCATTAAGCTCTATCCCGCCAATGGCAGCACGCAGCCCGGCATCTGCGCCGCGATCGCCGCCAAAGCGAAGCTCCCCGGTGTCGATGAGATCGATCGTATCGAGATCACCACAAATGCGCGCACGCTGAAAGGCTCGGGCTCCGGGGCCGAGAAATGGGCGCCCAAAACCCATGAGACGGCCGACCACAGTCTGCCATACGTCGTGGCCATGGGCCTCATGGACGGAAACGTCTCGCCGGCCTCCTATGCCGAGGACCGCCTCCGCGATCCGGCCACCTTAGGCCTGATGAGCAAGATGACGGTGGCCGAAGATCCTGAATTCACCGCGCAATTCCCTGCCAAGAGCGTAACCGCCCTGCGCATCCATCTGAAATCCGGCGAGATCGTCAGCGAGAAGGTGGACTATCCCAAGGGGCATCCGGCTCTGCCGGTCACCGATGCCGAGATCGAGCAGAAGTTCCGCGGCCTGACCGAGGGAACTTTGAGCACGTCAAAGGCCGACAAAATCATCGACTACGTCTGGACCCTCGACAAGCAACCGGATCTCCGGCCGCTGATCGAACTGTGCGTTGTCGGTTAAAAATGAACCCGGCCGTCAGCTGAACCGCAGCGATGCGAAACAGTGCGGTCCAACTGCCAATACAAGGAGACTCCCACTATGGCGAAAACTAATCCCCTTACCGAAAAGCTGCGCGAGAGACTGGCGAAAGGAGACTTCCTGCTCGGCGCCTGCGCCTGGGACGTCATTTCGGCCAAGATGATCGATCGCGCCGGCTACGACTTCGTGGCCTATCTCTCCGGTATCTGGATGTCGGTGCGCGGCTATTACGAAGCCAAGGGCGTGGTGTCGCCCAGCGAAGTCGCCGACTACATCTACAAGGTGACCCAGCAGATCGGTATTCCGCTGCTCGTCGACATGGAGCGCGGCGGCGAGACCATTCCGGGCGCACTGCACTGGCTGCATCAGTACGAGCGCGCCGGTTGCTCGTGGATCTATATCGATGACCATCTCGACATGGCGGGTGCGCATGCCTTCGCCGAAGGCGCCTACGGCATGGTGCCGGTCGAGCGCAATGTCGAGATGATCAAGGCCTTCGTCAAGGAACGCGAGAGCAATATCGTCATCGGCGCGCGCACGCAGGCCTGGCGTATGGATGCCGAAGAGCAGATCCGCCGCTCGGTGGCTTACAAGGAAGCCGGCGCCGATGTGATCCATCTGGTGGGCGTCAAGGACGAAGAGACGCTGCGTCGCGTGCGTCGCGAAATCGATGGTCCGCTGCTGGCCCAGGTCACGCCTCCGGGCTACGTGAAGGAAAGCCTGGTCCGCGCCTATCTGCCGTCGCTGACCTTCGAGCAGCTTCGCGCCGAGGGCTACCAGGCCTACCTCAATCCGCGCCTCGTCAACGTGGCCTACAAGGCGACCTGGGATGCGCTCAACGACATCAAGGAGGCCGGGCACCTGGGTGTCATCAAAGACCGCCTCATGCCGCACGAGCAGTCGCTCAGCTTCCTCGAGTAAGCCTCGGACCGTGTCGCGAAGAAGCGGGCAGGGGCCTCATACCCAGCCCGCTCCTTCTCTCCCAACGCCGGTGTTGCCCGTCCTCGCTTTGGCGACCGCGGCAACGCCTCGCCGACTGGCGTCGCCGACGACGCCCCGACCTATGAAGGGTGCCTCCATGTTTATTACCGATTGTCAGGTCCATGTCTGGGAGGCCAATACTCCGGAACGTCCGTGGCCGACCCCGCTGGCCAAGTCGCACAAGAACCGCGCTTCCTTCACCAAGGAAGACCTGCTCGCAGAGATGGATGCCGCTGGCGTCAGCCGCGCCATCCTCGTGCCCCCGAGCTGGCAGGGTGACAGCAACGACACGGTCATCGCGGCCGCGCGCGCGCATCCTGATCGATTTGCCGTGATGGGCCGTATCGACACCGACGATGCGAGCAACACGGAGGTGGTCGAGAACCTCAAGGAGCGGACCGGCATGAAGGGTCTGCGTCTCACCTACGCCACCGGCGAGGCCTTCAGCACGCCGCAGAACGAATGGCTGTGGGCCGCCGCCGAAAAGGGCGACGTGCCGATCGCCATCGCGGCACGGAGCGAAATGCTGCCCGAGGTCAAGGCGGTCGCCGCCCGATATCCGGGAATCAAATTCGCTATCGATCACTTCGCTGTCGTGCGCGGCAAGATGGACGATGCGGCTTTCGCCGATATCCCAATGCTGCTGGACCTGGCGGACGTTTCGAACGTCTCCGTGAAGGTTTCGGCGCTGCCCTGCTACTCCACCGAGGAATACCCCTATCGCGGCCTGCATAAATACGTCCGGCAGGTCTACGACAAGTTCGGCCCCGAACGCATGTTCTGGGGCGCCGATGTGACCCGCTCGCCCTGCACCTATTCGCAGACGATCGCGGTGTTCACCGAGGAAATGGACTGGCTCAGCGAAGGTGACAAGGAATTGATCATGGGCAAAGCCGTCTGCAACTGGCTGGGCTGGCCCCTGCCGTAGGAACCGCATGGCCTCGCCGGGCCATGCCAACTCATACGCTGGCTCAATCACCGGTCGGCAGATCGCCCGGTGCTAGGTCTCACACACCGTTCAAGGAATTCATCATGGCAGACTCGCCGGCGCCCAGCGCCAAGGACTACCCCAACAAGCCGCTCAAGATCATCGTTCCATTCGCGGCGGGCGGCCCGGCCGACATGTTGGCCCAGATCGTCGCCGAGAAGTTCAAGGAAAGCTGGGGCCAGCCCGTCGAGATCGAGATCCGGCACGGTGTTAACGGCATCGTCGGTTCGGCGATTGGCGCCAGGGCCGCACCGGACGGCTATACGATGATCGTCGCGGCAAGCGCGCATTATATCAATCCCAGCATCTACACCGGCCTGCCGTTCGACGCCGTCGCGGATTTCACGCCCGTGGCCCAACTCGCATCCGGTCCCAATGTCGTGGTGTTCAACCCCTCTGTGCCGGTCAATTCGATCGCCGATGTGATCGCCTATTCGAAGGCCAATCCGGGTAAGCTGAGATACGCCTCGGGCGGTCATGGCAGCCCGTCGCACCTGGCTGGCGAATTGTTCAATATGATCGCCGGGACCGATCTGGTGCATGTACCGTACAAGGGGCATGCGGCGGCCGGTATCGCGCTGTCGGAAGGGGTTGACGTGCAGTTGATGTTCGACGCCGTGTTCACCTGCATGTCGCACATCAAGAACGGCGACTGGAAGGCGTTGGCCGTGACAACCGGCAAGCGCGCCAAGATGCTGCCCGACCTGCCCACCATCGCGGAAGCAGGTCTTCCGGGTTACGACGTCAGCCCCGGCATGGGCATGCTGACGCCGCGTGGCACGCCGGTCGACATCGTCGAGAAGCTGAGCCAGGAAATCGGCCGGATCATGCGGCTGCCGGATGTGGTGGCGCGCATCAACAATGACGGCGCCGAGCCGATCGGCAACACGCCGCAGGAATATGCCGCCTACATCAAGGCGGAAGTCGAGAAGTGGGCGCGGGTCGTCAAGAACGCCGGCGTCGAGGTGAAGCCCTATCCAAAAGATCAGGCGCCGGCCTGATGCGAACGTCGCGGTGCACGCACCGGAACGTTCCTTAGCGCGTAGGAAAGTCAGCGATGAAGGTACTCGTTGCGGTTAAGCGGGTCGTCGACCCTAATGTCAGTATCCGCGTCAAGGCTGACGGCTCGGGCGTTGAAGTCGCCAGCGCCAAGATGTCGATGAATCCGTTCGATGAAGTGGCGATGGAAGAGGCGGTCAAGCTGCGCGAGGCCGGAACGGCCACGGAGATTGTGGCCGTCTCCATCGGCCCCGCCAGGGCCGAGGATACGCTGCGCCAGGCCCTGGCGATGGGCGCCGACCGTGCCCTGCTGATCGAAAGCGATGCGGCGCTCGAGCCGCTCGGCATCGCCAAGCTGCTCAAGGCGGTTGCCCTTGAGGAGGCGGCGCAGCTGGTACTGCTGGGCAAGCAGGCGATCGATGACGATTCCAGCCAGACCGGGCAGATGCTGGCCGCATTGCTCGGCTGGGGACAGGCCACTTTCGCTTCCAAGATCGAGATCGCCGGCGAAAAGGCGATCGTCACGCAGGAGGTCGATGGTGGGCTTCAGAGGGTCCGCCTGACATTGCCGGCGATCGTCACCGCCGATTTGCGCCTGAATACGCCCCGCTATGCCTCGCTGCCCAACATCATGAAGGCCAAGAAGAAGCCGCTAGACAAGCGGGCAGTGACCGATCTCGGTATCGACGTGACGCCGCGGCTGACCGTGCTCAAGACCGAAGCGCCGGCGGTCCGCAAAGCGGGTGTGCGGGTGCAGTCGGTCGCCGAACTGGTCGACAGGCTCGGCAATGAAGCCGGTGTCATCTAGGAGCCAAGCCGTGACCACACTTCTGCTTGCCGACCACGACGGCAATTCCCTCACCAGCGCCACGGCGCGCGCGCTCACCGCCGCCGCGCAACTTGGTGGCGACGTGCATGTTCTGGTGGCGGGTGCCGATGCGGGCGACGTCGCTGCCGCCGCCGCGCGGCTCGCCGGCGTGACCAAGGTGCTGCTCGCCGATGCGCCGGCCTTCGCGCATCAACTGCCCATACCGGTCGCCGACCTGCTCGTCAGTCTCGCTCCGGCCTACGATGCCGTGCTCGCCGCGGCCTCGTCGAACGGCAAGGCGACCATGCCTCGCGTCGCGGCCCTGCTCGACATGATGCAGATCTCGGAAATCGTTGCCGTGCAGGGCCCGACGGTTTTCAGGCGCCCGACCTATGCCGGCAATGCCATCCAGACCGTGCAATCCTCCGACTCAAAGATCGTCGCGACGGTGCGCGCTTCGGCCTTCGCCGCGGCCGGCGAGACGGGCAATGCGCCCATAGAGCCCATCCAGTTCACACCCGTTGCCACCACCTCCGAGTTCGTCGAGAACCTGCCGTTCAAGAGCGATCGCCCCGAGCTTGCCGCAGCGCGCGTGGTGGTGTCGGGCGGGCGCGCGTTTGGTTCGGCCGCGGAGTTCGATCGGCTGCTGCTGCCGCTGGCCGATCAGTTGGGCGCGGCCATTGGAGCGTCGCGCGCCGCCGTCGACGCCGGATATGCGCCCAACAGCTACCAGGTCGGCCAGACTGGAACGATCGTCGCGCCCGACCTCTACATCGCGGTTGGCATTTCCGGCGCGATCCAGCATGTCGCCGGCATGAAGGAGGCCAAGGTCATCGTCGCGATCAACGCCGATCCCGATGCGCCGATCTTCGAGATCGCGGATTATGGGCTGGTGGCCGACATCTTCTCTGCGCTGCCGGAGCTGGAGGCAGCTCTTAAGGCACGGCAAGAGACATAGGCGACGGCTGACGCGGCGCGGACGGGACCCGCATGTCGGTACTGTTGCGCTGAAAGCGCTTGAGGACGCATGAAAAACGCCCGGGTGGATCTCCGCCCGGGCGCAACTATGACGCGGCTGCCGGACTTACGGGTCGGGCGTGATACCGGCCTCCGCAACCAATTTGCCGACGCGCGCGATATCTTCGTCCATGCGCGCGGCCAGTTCCTCCGGCGTGCTGCCGACGATCTCGAGACCGTTGTTGAAATATTTGTCGGTCACGTCCTGGCTCGTGATGGCGGCCACGATCTTCTCGTTGAGCAGTTTCACGATGTCATCCGGCGTTCCCTTGGGCGCCCAGATGCCGTCGATGGTTTCCCAGACATAGCCGGGCACGGTCGCATCCACCGTGGGCACGCCCGGCAGCAGCGGCGACTCTTCGGTGCCGGTGATGGCGAGCGCCTTCAAGTCGCCGGACTTGACGTGCCCGGCGACGGCACCGGGATCGGCAATCAGCACCTGCACTTCGCCGCCGAGCAGAGCAGTCAGCGCCGGCCCGCCACCCGAATAGGCGATGCGGGTGATATCGATACCGGCGAGGTTCTTGAACAGCTCCATCGAAATGTGCGAACCCGAACCCGTTGTCGCCGACCCGTAATTGAGCGCGCCGGGCTCGGAGGTGGCGAGGTCGATCAGCTCCTGCAGGGTATTGACCGGCACGGAGGCGTTGACCACCAGGGCAGCCGGCGACTTCGCGACGATCGTGACCGGAGCAAAGTCTGCGACCGGATCGTAGGGCGTGTCCGAGAAGAACGGCGCGAACATGAAGCTCGTCCCCGCATAGAGCAGGCTGTAGCCATCGGCGGCGGCACTCTTGGCGTTCTCGGCGACGATGATGCCGCCGGGATAGTTCTCGACAACGACCGGCTGGCCCAGCGACGGGGCCAGAGCGTTGGCGACGATGCGGGTGGAAATGTCGGCGCTGCCGCCGACGGCCGACGTGAGAAAGCGGATCGGCTTGGTCGGAAAGTCCTGAGCCGAAACGCTCGTGGAGGTCGCAGCCCCCATCAACAATAATGCAGCTCCGATTGAGCCCATGACGGCTCGACGTGTTATGCGCATAGACGTTCTCCTCCTTGGTTTCGACGGCTAGTCGGAAGACGCTCGGGGGAACCTCCCAATTCTTGTGCACCGAGCGTCTGCAGTTTCTCAGTCGATCGTGCGATGAGCGCCGTCCTCGCGGCGCTCATCGGATCGATGTGAGATCAGGAAAGCAGGTGCAGGCGGTCGCCGCGGATCTCCCACTTCGTATCGAAGGGGATCGAGCTCCAGGTCTGGAACTCGGTGATCTCTTCGAACAGCGGATCGCCGGGTTGGACGATGCGCGGCTTGGATTCGTCGTCGAGATAGACGGGGATCAGGCTGACCTGCGGATTCTTGCCCTTGTCGAGGGTGACCTCGGCGATGACCGACAGCGACCAGTACTGGCGGTATTTCAGCTTGATCTTGGGGCCCAGATCCATCGCGTAATACTCCTGCGGCGTCGACTTCTTGACCCCGTATGAGTGGGTCGGCTGCGAGTGCTTGCCGTCCCAGGCGAAGTTGCCCATGCTGTAGAGGATCGGTTTGCCCTTGTAGACTTCGACACCCTTGAGGATGTGCGGATGGTGTCCCAGGATGATGTCGCAACCCGCATCGATCGCGGCGTGACCCGCCGTCACCTGGTAGTGCGCGATGTAGCGCGGCACGTGATGGACGCCCCAATGCATCGAGACGACGACGAAGTCGGCCTGCTCCTTGGCGGCCTTGATGTCGCGCACCATCGCCTCGACATCGGCTTCCTCGGCGACCGAGAACACATGCGGTGGGGTCGCCGGCTGGAAATCGTAGGGCTCGTAATAGGTGCGGGCGCGCAGCGGCGCCATGCCCGCGGACCGATCCGTCGCCCAGTAGCCGTTGGGCAGGCTTGCGCCGTTGGTGATCACCGAGCAATAGGCGAGGAAAGCGATCTTCACGCCATTTCGTTCGAAGAAAGCCGGCTTGCGGGCTTCGCTGATGTTTTTGCCGGTACCGATGACCGCAATGTTGTTCTTGTGGAAGTTTGCCATCGTGTCGAGCACGCCTTCCTCGCCGTAGTCCATGGCGTGGTTGGTGGCGAGCGAAACGACGTCGAAGCCGGCCGTGACATATTCCTTCACATGCTTGGGATCGACCCTGCGCGTCAGCGGGGTCGAATAGTCCATCTTGAATCCCTTGTCGGTCAGCAGCCGCTCGCATTGAGCGAAGCGCAGGTCGCCATCCTTCAGCGCGGGTATGACGCGCTCAAACATGTTGGAAACCCCGTCTCCCGGGCCAGTATCTCCAACGGCGATAAGCTTCACGCTCATTTATTGTCCTCCAAATAGACTGCATCGTTTGTTCGATGTGGAGGACGGTAGACAGGTCGAACATAATTGAAAAATGGCAATATTTCATTGGATCATAACTCACCGGATATCGTGCCGGCGCGACGTGCGGACGCAATCTGCACGGCCAACACTGCGGCAGGCAGAATAGGAGGCAATTCTACAAGCGGAGATATCAGTAAAGGAAACGCCAGCCGGTCGTATCGACACCGGGGCGGGTGCTCGAGCAGCCTGGCCGCGAGCGGTTCGACCACCGTCTGAGACGGTGGTCGACAAGTGTCAGATCAGCGGCCGGCGGGGATCGGCCAGTCGAGCCAGTCGCAAAGCGCCCGGCCCATGATGAGTTCCTTGTCGGCCTCGGTGAGCCAGGACATTTCCTCCGTGAACATGGTGATGGACTGCCGGTAGGTGCAGGGCAGCCGAGTCAGGTCCGCTCCCCAGAACATGCGCTTCGGCCCGTAGGCGTCGTAGGCCTGCCGCACATATTGATGGAGGTTCCGATAGGGGTAATTTTCGGTCGAGTAGCAAGGAACGCCGGAGACCTTCACCGACACATTGGGCAGCTCGGCGAGAGCCAGAACATCCGGGAGCAACGCGAACGCGGCCTCATCCTTGGCGCCGGGCACCATGCCCAGGTGGTCGATTGCGACCTTGAGCCCGGGATGTTGCTCGATGATCTTGCGAATCCCCGGCATGGTGTCCGCCGTCACCTGCAGCATGACCGGCAGGCCAGCTTCTTCCGCCGCGTTCCAGAACCAGTCCGCCTTGTTCTCGAAGATGAAAGCCTTGGCCCAGTCGCGCTTGAACGTAAGCCGTACGCCCTTCATGCCCGGCTGATCTCGCCAGGTCGGAACCAGCTTGGCGTTTTCCGGATCGTCGAGATTGATGCGGCCCATCACGCCGAAGCGATCCGGGTGCGCGGCCGCGGCTTCGAGGGCCAGATCATTTCTGTCACCTTCCATGGAAGGTGGCACGATGATGGCCCGGTCGACCCCGGCGCCATTCATTTCGCGCAGCAGTTCCTCCTTCATCAGGGGTTCTGGACGCGGGGGCTTCTGATTGCTGTCGCGCCAGGGGCGCTCCGGAGTGTCGGGAGCCCAGATGTGGACCTGACAGTCAACGACAAACATATTCATCTCCTCGTGTGCTTGGCGGCTGGATCGGGGTCGAGACAAGCAGCGGGCTCAATTGCACACGGACGAGTCATCGACCCGTCCGTGTGCAGGTCCGGTGCTTCTCGACGGCAGGTCAGCCCTTGTTGGTGGTCCAGGTGGCGAAGCCGGGATCGAGCTTCACGATCGCTTCGGGCGAGCGGACCTTGAGCGCTTCCGACGGCTTCATGCCTTGCTGCAGCCGACGGAACACCAGCTCATCGTTGTCCGCGATCATCTTCGCCTTGGTGAGGATGTTTTCCGCTTTCTCGCGCGGCACCACCACAATGCCGGAAATATCCGCGCAGATGATGTCGCCCGGCCTGACGATGACGCCGCCGACCGTGATCTCCACATCCGCCGCCAGCGGCTTCGTCTTGGCAAGGCGGGCAGTGGGACCGCGCGCGAAGATGGGCAGCGGGTTCATGCGCAGTTCGGCAACGTCGCGGACGTAACCGTCGATGATCACGCCGGAGACACCCGTGTCCTTGACCATGCGGTGTCGGTTGCCGCCATAGTTGGCGGAGGACTTGATGTCGAAATAGCCCTCGAGGAGGAAGACTTCACCGGGCTTCAGCGATTCGGTGTGGTCGTTGTAGATGTTGAACGCGCCGCCGGTCGCCGTGCCCTGCACATCGCCTTCGACGCGGGGCGCGAACTTCATCGTACGTGCCGGACCGCAGAATTTCGCGAACTCCGGAAATATCGGACGGAGCGACTCGTCGATCGCCATGTCGACGCCGTGGAAAATCCCGATTGCAGCGGCAATAGCGTTCGAACCGTGCTCCAATATCCGCGAGAATCCATCGACAAGTTCGTCAGTTTCCATTGTAGTTCCTCCTATTGGCTAAGGCGCCTCAGTCGCGGAACTTAGGTGCGGCGATTATGCTTTGAAAAATGGTATTATCTTATTGGGCCATGCCGTTCCGGCTATGACGTCCTCTTCCCAAACGATGCCAGCTTACCTGTTGCCGCGGTGTACGCCGCGCGTACATGGCGGCGGGGCACTCGGTCGCCGGAAGCATGTCGGTGGGGACGGAAGTGTGTAGTTCCTGAGGGCGCCGATCGCGCCGATTTCCCGATCGGCTGCCCGCCAGGTGCCGGTCCGGCAGACGTGGCACGCAATTTGCGCACCCCCTCTCGAATAACTCGCGACGGCCGCCCCGGACCACGAAAGGTGATGACGATGTCCTATTCAGAGATCCTTTATGACGAAGACGGCCCGGTCGGCACGATCACGATGAACCGCCCGAACAACGGCAACATGTTCACCGAGACCATGTGCCATGAAATCCGAGACTGCATCGAGGGCATCCGACGCGAGACCCGCACGCGTGTCGTCGTCCTCACCGGCGCTGGCGACAAGTTCTTCTGTCTCGGCGGCGAGAAGACCGGCATGGAGGACACCAATCTCTACGCCGGCGTCCTGCCCACGCTCGAGATGTATGAGGCCATCGACCGCTTGCAGAAACCGGTGATCGCCTCGGTGAACGGTTTCGCCGTGGGTGGCGGCAACGTGCTGCAGATGGTCTGCGACGTCACGATCGCCAAGCAGAGTGCTGTCTTCCGACAGGTCGGACCCATGGTCGGTTCGTTCGATGCCGGCTACGGTACGTGGTACCTCGAAGACCTTGTCGGCAAGAAGCGCGCCAAGGAAATCTGGTACGCCAATCCGAAGATGGGCGCCGAGGAGGCCAGGACTATCGGTCTCATCAATCGCGTGGTGCCCGATGATCAGCTCAAGGAAAAGACCCGCGAGTTCGCGCTCGAGATCGCCGATCGCGGCGCCTTTGCGCTTGCGTCGATAAAGGGCGCTTTCAATGCCCGCCATGGCGGCGTGGCCGGCCTGTCGCGTGTTACCCACGACCTCCTGCTTCGTCAGTATCTCAACAGCGCGGAGCATGACGAATTGGCGGCCAGTTTCGACGCACGCCGCAAGCCAGACGCATCGAAGTTCGGGCATTGACAGCACGCCATGAGCCAGTTTCTCACCTTGCACGATCCCCGGACGTCGCGGGCATATTACGATCAGGGCCTGTGGACGGACGATACCTTTTACAGCCTGCTCGCCAAACACGCGACACGCACGCCGCGCGCCCCCGCCTTGAGGGACGGCCGCAACGAATTGGATTGGTCCAGCCTGAAGGCCCATGTCGATGCGCTGGCGGATGATCTGCAGGAACGGGGCATCGGCGTCGGCGACCGGGTGGCCATCTGGATGTCCAATCGCATCGAGTGCGTGGTCACCTTCCTCGCCTGCTCGCGTGTTGGGGCGGCTTGCAACCCGTCTCTGCATCGAACGTCCACCGGTGCCGAGATCGTGCAGTTCCTGACGGAGTTGCAGGCCGTTGCCCTGGTCACGGAGCCGGGGTGGGGCGCCGATGCCGATCGCGGCAATTTCGAAGCCATGTTGGCGGAGCTGCCTTTTCTCAAGAAGGTGTATCGACCCGAGACCATCCCGCTCCACATCACCAGCGTGGAGCCGCAGGTGCATGACAATCCCGATAGCGTTGCCTATCTGGCGTTTACCTCGGGAACGACCGGCCGTCCCAAATGCGTCATGCATTCGTCCAATACGTTGCTGGCCAATGCGCGCGACCTCGTGCGCGATTGGAAAATCACCTCGCGCGACGTCATCCTGAGCCTCAGCCCGTTGTCCCATCACATCGCCTGGGTGGCGATCGCCCAATGGCTGACAAGCGGCTCGCAATTTGTCGTCGACGACCCGCAGGATGGGCTGTCGCGGCTCGACTGGATCATCAAGACCAAGGCGACATATGTGCTGGGCGTGCCGACCCACGCGATAGATATTCTGGCCGAGGTCAAATCGCGCACTCTGAGCAAGATGGGCGACGTGCGGATTTTCTATATGGCCGGCGCGCCGATCCCCGAAGTGGTGGCGCGCGCTTTCGTCGATCTGGGCATTGCGCCTCAAAACATCTACGGCATGACCGAGTGCTCGTCGCACCAATATACGCATCCCACCGATCCGGTCGAAGTGTGGGTGCAGACCTGTGGCCGTGGCGGCGATGCTTACACGGTCAAGATATGGGATCCCAAAGATCCCGATCGCGAGCTTCCTGCCGGCGAGACCGGCGAGATCGGCGGGCGCGGGGCCTGCATGATGCTGGGCTATTACGCGAACCAGGCCGCCACGGACAAGACGCTCAATCGATCGGGTTACCTTATGTCGGGCGACCTTGGCTCGCTTGATGCCGCCGGCAATCTGCGCATCGAGGGGCGTGCCAAGGATCTCATTATTCGCGGTGGCCACAATATCTATCCCGCGCGCATAGAAGCGCTGGCGCTCAAGCATCCCGCCGTCACCCAAGCGGCCGCCTTCCCGGTGCCGGATGAGCGGCTGGGCGAGAAAGTGTGCCTCGCTGTGCTCGGCGAGGTTGGCGGCGACGATATGCTGGCGTTCCTCGCGGCCGAGGGCCTGTCCAAGTTCGACATGCCGGAGTGGTTCGTGCAGGTGACCGCGTTTCCCCTCACCGCGAGCGGCAAGATCCTCAAACGTGACCTGAGCGAGATGGTGAAGCGGGGCGAATTGCAGCCCGCACCGGTGCGCTATGTCGTCAAACGCGTGCCCGCCTGATGCAAGTGAATCTGATCCGCAAGGAAGAATTCGCCCTTCTGACGCTCGACCGTCCGGAAGTGCACAACGCGCTGTCCTTCGACGTGCTTCGCCAGCTTGGCGAGGCCCTCGATACGGTCGCCGAATGGAGCGACGTCCGGTCGCTATTCATCACCGGTGCGGGCGAAAAAGCCTTCTGCGCCGGTGCCGACATCGCCGAGCTTCGCAATCGCGAGATTTGGGCGCAACGGCGCGGCGCCGAACTGGGCCAGGGCGTCTTCGCCAAGCTCGATCGCCTCGCCATTCCTTCGATCGCGCTGATCAACGGCTATGCTTTCGGCGGCGGCCTGGAGCTGGCGCTGGCGGCGACCTTCCGTATCGCCTCGGGCAATGCGGTGTTCGGCCTGCCGGAGGTGAAGCTGGGACTGATCCCCGGCTATGGCGGCACGCAGCGCCTGCCGAGACTTATCGGCGAGGCCCGCGCGCTGGACATGATCCTCACCGGCCGTTCGGTCAAGGCCGAGGAGGCCGAGCGCATCGGGCTCATCCACCAACTGACGGTCGACACCGACCTCTGGTCGGCCGGAACGGCCTATGCGCGGCGCTTCACGGGCTACTCGCTGCCGGTGCTGCATTTCGCGCGCCGGGCCGTTCAGCGGGCGCTCGATCTTCCCCTTCACGACGGCCTGCAGCTCGAAGTCGAACTCTCCACGCTCGCCTACCGGACAGCGGACGCCGAAGAGGGCATGGCGGCCTTCGAACAGAAGCGCAAACCAGAGTTCAAGGATGGCTGAAGGTCAGTTCATCGTCACCGGTGCCTCAAAGGGCATCGGGCTCGAAATCGCCCGCGAGCTCGTGGCCCGCGGCCGCGCCGTCGCCGCATTGTCGCGCTCCGGCGACGGCGATGCCGGCCGGCAGGTACGGTGCGATATGACCGACGAGGCGGCGGTCAGGGCAGCCTTCGCCGAGGCGGCATCGCACGGTCCTATCGCCGGGCTGGTCAACAACGCTGGCATCCACATCCTGGGGTCGGTGGCGACGCTCGACACGGCCGATTTCGAGAAGACATTTGCCCTCAACACCACGGCCGTGATGGTCGCGGCGCGCGAAGTCTATCCGTATCTCTCGGCTGCCGGCGGCACGATCGTCAACATTGGCTCATTCTTCGACAAGATCGGCGTTCCGGACAACCTGTCCTATTGCGCCTCGAAGGCGGCCGTGGGTGCCATGACGCGCGTGCTGGCGGTGGAATGGGCCAAGGCCGGCATCCGCGTCCTCAACGTCGCGCCGGGATATGTCCGCACCGATCTGAATGAAGACTATCTCTCGCGCGAGAAGGTGCAGGCCTGGATGAAAAGCCGCATCCCGGTGGGGGCGCCCGGCAACGCGGCGGAAATCGCCCGGCTGGTGGCGGCAATCCTTGTCGAGAACATCAATTTCCTCACCGGCGAGACCATCTACGTCGATGGCGGGCAAGGGATAAACCACTGATGAAGCTGTTTGACCGCATCGACCAGACGCGCAACTGGAGCGATGAAGAGCGACAAATCCTCGAGCAGGTGAGGCGGGTCGCCGACGAAATCGTCGCGCCCAACGCCGAGCATGTCGATCAGACCGGCGAGTTTCCATGGGACAATGTGAAGGCTTTCAACGAGCTGGGCCTCAATACCATCTTCATCCCTGAGCGGTTCGGAGGCATGCCAGCCTCCTACCGACTCTATCTCGAGATCGTCTCGATCATCTCGGAGGCCTGCGCCTCGACCGGCATCATCTATGCCACCAACTATCATGGCATGAAGCCGCTCATCGAATATGGTAATGACGAGCAGCGTGAGCGTCTGCTGCCCCGCATCGCCGAAGGCGGCCTCGGAGCGCTTGCCATCACCGAACTGACGGCCGGCTCCGACGCCACCGGCATGAAGACGAGCTTCACCCCGGATGGCGACGACATCGTCGTCAAGGGCTCGAAGATATTCATCACCAATGGCGACGTCGCCGATCTGTATCTGGTATTCGGCAAATGGTCCGAGATCAGCGATTCCAGGAAGTCGATCTCCGTGCTCGTCCTCGAGAAGGACCAGCCTGGCTTCGAGGTGATAGGCAAGGAAAAGAAGATGGGCCACAACGGCTCGTCGACCTGCGCGCTGTCGTTCAACAATGTGCGGGTGCCCCGTGCCAACCTCCTGCAGCAGCCGGGCGACGGTCTGAAGCTGCTGCTCGCCTCGCTCAACAAGTCGCGCCCGTCCATTGCCGCGCACGCCCGCGGCATCGCCCGCGCTGCCCTCAAGGACATGGTCGCCTACGCCAATGAGCGCGTCCAGGGCGGCAAGCGCGTGCTCGATTTCCAGGGCAACCAGTTCACGCTCGCCGACCTGGCGTCCGAATTGCTGATGGTCGAACGTTGGATCGACTACGTCGCCGGTCTCGTCGACAGCGGCGTCGAGGACATGGGGATGGAGGCTTCCGTCGCCAAGCTGCGCGCGACCGACCTCGCCATGAAGATGGCTATCGAATGCGTCCAGTTCCACGGAGGCTACGGCTATTGCAAGGACTACCGCGCCGAGCGGCTGATGCGTGACGCCAAGATCACCCAAATCTGGGAAGGCACCAATCAGGTGCATCGCCAACTCATCGGACGGAGCTTTCTCGCAAAATGACGGACATCAGGACAGTGGCGGTCTGCGGCGCAGGCGGCACCATGGGGGCCGGGATCGCAACCGTCGCCGCGCGGGCCGGCTGCCGTACGATCTGCTTCGACCAGTCGGCCGAGAGCCTCGATCGCGCCCGTGCCGGCATCGACAAGTTCTTCGCGGCTTCGGTCGCCAAGGGCCGGATGACCGCCGGCGACCATCGAGCGGCGATGGACCGGCTGAGCGAGAGTACCGACCTTGCCGATCTTGCCGAAGCCGACATCGTTATCGAAGCCATCTTCGAAAACCTCGAAATCAAGCGGCAGCTGTTTAAGCGGCTGAACGACGTCTGCAAGCCCGAGACGATCTTCGCCTCCAATACCTCGACCCTGTCGATCACCCAGATCGCGAGCGGCTGCGGCCGCGAGGACAGGTTCGTCGGCATGCATTTCTGCCTCCCCGCGCCACTGATAAAGCTGACCGAGATGTCGCCTGGCCTCAACACGTCGCAGGACAGCTTCCGCATCGCTTGGGATTGGTGCGTGGGCGCCGGGCAATTGCCCGTCGAGACGCAAGACAAGCCGGGATTCATCCTCAACGCCCTACTCGTACCGTTCAACAACGACGTCTTGCGCGCCATCGAGGCGGGCCTGGCAACCCCCGAGGACATCGACACCGCCGTCCGCACGGCGCTCGGCTACAAGATGGGGCCGTGCACGTTGATCGATCTCGTCGGGCTCGATACGCAGGAGCGGCTGGGAGAGGCGTTCTATCCGATTACGCTCGATCGCCGCGCATCGGTCCCGCCGCTGGTGCGCCGCATGGTGGCCGCCGGCCGTCTCGGCAACAAATCGAATGCGGGCCTGTTGACTGGCGCCATGCGCGAAAAGGCAACCGCCGCGCCGGGCTTCAGCGTGCTCGGCACGGCTAGTCGATCCTTCCCGGAAGGCGACAAATTCCTTGACGATGCCGAAGCGGACCAGGACGTCCTCTTGTGTCTGGGTGGCGGCTATCGTGCCGATCCGTCCAAGACGGCCATTCTGGTCGAGCTGGGCATCGAATGCCTCGGGGTCCATACCGGCGAAAGCGCGGGCAGCGAGGGATCGAATGTCCTCGGCTTCGCCCGCTACAGAAACGGCTCCGATGCGGCGTCCAATCTGATAGAGATCGTCCGCCAGCCGAAAACAGATCCGGGGGCCATCGAAGCCGCCCGCGCCGTCTTCGAAGTCAGGGGATTCGAGACCGTCGTCTGCGCCGACCAGCCGGGACGCATCGTCGACCGGCTGGTGCGACCCAAATACAATGACGCGCTGCGCTTTCTCGACGAGGGTCTCGCCGCGGCGGAGGACATAGACAAGACCTGTCGTCTCGGACTCGGCTATCCCGACGGCCCGATTGAGCGTGTCGTCCGCGGTGGACTGCTGCATCACTACGAAATCAGCAAGGCGCTCTACGAAGCGACCGGCCTTCCCGGCTATGCGCCGGCCCGCCGCGCCCTAGTCGCCGCCCAGCACGGCGCCAGAGTCGCGTCGACCGCTCTGCGCTCGGCGCTCGCGGTCTGATCGATGTCGGGCATATCCAAAGACGTCCTGGTGGGTATCGTGGGCGCGGGCACGATGGGGATGGGCATTGCCCAGGTGGCTGCCGCCGCCGGCCATGGTGTCCGGCTTTACGACGCCGCCGACGGCGGTGCCGAGCGAGGATTGCAAAGGCTTTCTGAGGATCTGGCCGCTCTCGTCGGGAAGGGAAAGCTGGGTGAGGAAGCTGCCGGCAATCTGCTCGCGCGCATCGTGCCTGTTTCTGATCTCGCGGACTTAGCCCCCTCAAAGTTCGTGGTCGAAGCGGTCGTCGAACAGCTCGACATCAAACAGAAACTGTTCGCCGCGCTTGAGGCGATCGTCGGCAACCGCGCGGTGCTTGCAACCAACACTTCGTCCATCTCGATCACCGCGATTGGCTCGGCGCTGAAGCATCCCGAGCGCTTCGTGGGAATGCATTTCTTCAACCCGGCGCCTGTCATGAAGCTGATAGAGATCGTATCCGGGCTTGCGACTGACAGCGAAACGGCGGACATCGTCCACGCCACGGCCACCGATTGGGGCAAGGTCGCCGTCCACACCAAATCCACCCCCGGCTTCATCGTCAACCGCGTGGCCCGCGCCTTTTATGGCGAGCCCATGCGGCTGCTGGAGGAAGGCGTGGCGAGCGCCGAAACGCTTGATACGCTGCTCAAGCATGGCGGCGGCTTTCGTATGGGACCGTTCGAGCTCATGGATCTCATTGGCAATGACGTGAATCTCGCCGTCAGCCGGTCGATCTTCGAAGCCTTTTTCCACGAGCCGCGATTTCGGCCCTCACTGATGCAACAGGAATTGGTGAGCTCGGGACGGCTGGGCCGCAAATCCGGAACGGGCTGGTACGACTATTCCGTCTCGAAGCGTCCCGCCGAGCCGGAAATGGTGCCCGGTGCCGCGGCTTGGCCGGACATCTCGCTGGAGACGGATTGCGTGCGTGACGGCCTGCTGGTCACGCGCACCGACGGACGCACCGCGGCAGAGCGGCAGACCGCCGCCTCGGGTCAACCGGTGATTGTCCACGACCTGTACAATGGACGACCGGGGCGCGGCCATCTCGGCTTCGCCGCATCCCCGTCTGTCAGCGCCGCGCACAAACAGGTCTTTGCCGACGCCATTCGCGTTCGGGGCATCCGGCCGGTCGAACTCCCCGACTGGCCCGGCCTGGTTGTGCTGCGCACCCTCGCCTTGATTGCCAATGAAGGGTTCGAGGCGGTGTTGCAGGGCGTGAGCGACGAGGCGGGGATCGATGCCGCCATGGTCTATGGGGTCAACTATCCCAAAGGACCCATCGCCTGGGCGCGCGAGGTCGGGGTGGACCATATCGAGGCCACTCTGGTCAATCTGCAGCGCCTGACCGGGGACACTCGATACCGCCCGTCGTTGCGGCTGAGACTCGAGGCATCGCTGCTCCCCGGAGGCAATGCCGCTTCGCACTAGGGCGGTCCACTGGCACGCAAATTGCGCCATCGCTGTTGACCAAACGAAGGAGTAGTCCATGGCGAACGGCGTATTTACGGCTGAGGCCTTGCAGGGGCGAGTCGCGCTGATCACCGGCGGCGGCAGCGGTATCGGTTTCGGCATCGCCAAGGCGATGATCGCCGCGGGGGCCAAGGTGGCCGTCGCGAGCCGCGACTTCGAGAAACTCACCAAGTCCGCCGAGGCGCTTCGTGCCCTCGGTGGCGAGGTACTGACCGTCCAGGCGGATGTCCGCCTCCCCGAGCAGGTCGACGCTGCGGTCAAGGCGACCGTCGACGCCTTCGGCGGTCTCGACATCATGGTCGCCAATGCCGCGGGCAACTTCGTCGTGCCCGTCGCGGACATGTCGGTCAATGCCTGGAAGGTGGTGATCGATATCGATCTCAACGGCACCTTCTACTGCGCCAAGGCCGCCTATCCGTATCTCAAGGCGTCGAGCTTCGGCGGTCGTCTTCTTGCCATCTCGACGATGCGCGCGATGGAGGGCTGGCCGGGCTGCGCCCACGCGGGGGCGGCGAAGGCGGGCATCATGTCGCTGATCCGCAGCCTGTCCGCGGAGTGGGGCGTCGACGGCATTCTCTGCAACACAATCGCGCCCGGCGCGATCGGCGACACGGTTGGTGTGCAGAAGATCTATTCCGACCAGGGCGTCGCCGCGGCTCAGCTGGCGCAAATCCCGCTCGGCAGGCTTGGGCTGATCAAAGACATCGCCAATGCAGCCATCTACCTTTGTTCGGATGCCGGTTCCTACATCACCGGCAGCGACCTCGTGGTCGACGGCGGCCGGCAGCGCCGCATGCAAGAGACGGCGCCTGCATCGCCGCAGGCACTTGCGTCATGATTAAGCAATATCCGCATCTCGAAACCGAGCGCGATGGTCCGGTGCTGATCGTTCGGCTCGATAATGCCGAGGCGCGCAATGCGCTCTCGCGCGACATGCGCTATTCGCTCCGCGACGTCACGCGCGAGATTGAAGACGACCGTTCGATCCGTGCCGTCTACCTGTCGGCCAAGGGTCAATCCTTCTGCGCCGGCGGGGACCTCGACATGCTCGTCAACGCGCATAAGCCCTGGGAAGTGCATCGCCGCTTCCGGCACGCCAGCAATGTGTTCCCGCCGCTGCTTAGCCTCGATCGGCCAGTCGTCTGCGGCGTCAGGGGGCATGCCGTGGGCGGAGGTCTTGGGCTGGCACTGATGGCCGACATCATCGTCGCCAGCGAGACCGCGAATTTCACGGCGGGATTCTTCCGGCTCGGCGTAATCCCCGACTGCCTGACGCTCTACACTCTGCCGCGCCTGATTGGCTTGGCGCGAACGCGCAATTTCCTGCTGACAAACGGATCGTGGAGCGGCAAGGAAGCGTTCGACCTCGGCATAGCCGCCAAGGTGGTGCCTGACGATCAACTGGATGCCGAAGGCCTGGCCCTCGCCCAGCAGCTTGCCGCCGGTCCCTCGCAGGTCATCGGATTGGCCAAGCAGCTTCTGCTGAAATCGTTCGATAAGGACATCGGAGACATGATGATGCTCGAAGATCTCGGGCAAGCTCTGGCGATGTCGAGCGTTGAATTCGAGGAGGGGCTCAGCGCGTTGCGCGAGCGCCGTCGCCCCGATCACCTGGCTGCAGCGAAGGCCGATACGACCAATGACGGCCTGCCGGTTCCGACGAAGACCACGGCGCCGGAAAAGAGCTAGAAGGAAATCCGATTGGCCTGGTCCGGATCAATTCCGAGCCTGCGCAGGCTCGCATCGCCCGGCGGGCGCCAAGCCGTGACGGCAGACGCTGCCTCCCGAACGGCGCTGGCGAACTTCCTGGCACGGCCCATCTCGTCTTTCTCCCATAATAGCGCACCACACGGCCCGGTGGAGCGCGCGGCGCCGGGCGATACCCATGCCGGCTGCATGGGTGCGGAACGCTTCCATGGGTGATCGGTATCCGGACGATCGCGAAGTCATCGAATGCGATGTCCTGATCGTGGGCGCCGGGCCGGCCGGTCTGGCGGCTGCGATCCGCGTGAAGCAGAACGATCCTGCCATCCAGGTGATCGTGCTCGAAAAAGGAGGCGAGGTCGGAGCGCACATCATTTCGGGCGCGGTTATCGACCCGATCGGCATCGACACGCTGCTTCCCGGCGCGCGCGCGCGTTCGGATTTTCCGCGGTTGGTTCCTGTTGAGGAGGATCGATTTTCGTTCCTGACGCCGAAGCGGCGCATTCCGGTTCCGCCGTTTCTCCTGCCTTCCTTGATGTCGAACCACGGCAATCTCATCGGTTCGCTCGGCGAGGTCTGCCGTTGGCTGGCGGCGGAGGCGGAAACGCTCGGCGTCGAAATCTATGCCGGCTTCGCCGGCGCCGAATTGCTCCATGGCGAGGGTGGAGAAATTATCGGGGTGGCATCGGGAGATAGTGGCCGCTTGCGCAACGGGGTGCCTGGCCCCCGCTTTGAACGGGGCGTTGCCCTGCTGGCAAAATACACGCTGCTCGCAGAAGGAGCGCGCGGATCGCTGAGCAAGGCTGCCATAGCGCGGTTCGGTCTCGCGGCCGCTGAACCGGCCAAGTTTGGCCTCGGTTTCAAGGAAATTTGGGAAATCGCGCCCGAACATCACCGGCCGGGCCGCGTCGAGCATACTATGGGCTGGCCGCTGCGCAACGATACCGGTGGCGGTGGGTTCATCTATCACTACGGAAACAATCAGGTGGCGGTCGGCTTCGTTGTCCATCTGGACTACACCAACCCCTATCTGTCTCCCTTCGAGGAATTCCAGCGCCTGAAGACGCATCCCTCGATCCGGCCGATGCTGGAATCGGGCCGCCGGATCGGCTACGCCGCCCGCGCCATCTCCGAGGGAGGCTGGCAATCGGTGCCGAGGCTCTGCTTCCCGGGCGGCGCGCTGCTCGGCTGCGCCGCAGGTTTCGTCAACGTCCCGCGCATCAAGGGGAGCCATAATGCCATGCTCTCCGGGATGTTGGCTGCTGATGCGGTGTGTTCGGCTTTGACCGGGGGCCGGCGGCATGACGAGTTGCTGGACTACGAAGATGCCTGGCGCGTCAGCCCCATCGGTCGCGACCTGTTTCCCGTTCGAAACGTCAAACCGCTATGGTCGCGCTTCGGCACGCTGCTCGGGATCGGCCTTGCCGGACTGGATATGTGGGCCAATACCGTCTTTCGCGGCTGGTCGCCCTTTGGCACCCTGCGCCACGGCTCCTCCGACGCGGCTGCCCTGCGTTCGGCATCGGCGTTCGCGCCGATTGCGTATCCGCGCGCCGACGGCAAGGTCACCTATGATCGTCTGTCCTCGGTCTATCTCACCAACACCCGTCATGCCGAAGACCAGCCGGTGCATCTGCAGGTGCTTGATCCCGATCTCCAGAAGCGGTCAGAGCACGATATCTACGCCGGGCCCTCTGCCAGGTACTGTCCAGCGGGCGTCTATGAGTGGCGGGACACGGAAATTGGGGCGCAGTTCGTGATCAACGCGCAGAACTGCATTCACTGCAAGACCTGTGACATCAAGGATCCCAACGGGAACATAAACTGGGTCCCGCCGCAGGGTGGCGAGGGACCGATCTATGACAGGATGTAGAGGATTCCGAGATCCGTCTTGCACACCGCGGCGATAACTTTCTGGATATGGCGACATGAATTAATACGATTATGCGCCGCCGCGTCGCTCCACTAACGTCCCAGAAGAATGGTCCAAAAAGGACGGGGGAGACAATGAGCAGATTTGGCCAGGTACTGGGTGTGGCCCTGATCGCCGCAGCGATCGCCGGCTCCGCAATCGCGCAGGATTATCCGACCCGGCCGGTCACTTTCGTGACGTCGGAGGCCGGGGGTTCCTCCGACACCGCGGCTCGGCTGGTCGCGGCGCATCTTTCAGAAATGTGGGGTCAGCCCATCGTCGTCGAGAGCGTCAACAACAACATCGGCGGGCAGAAAGTCGCCCAGTCCGCGCCCGACGGCTATACCGTGCTTTTCACCGGGAGCACGTTCTGGATCGGCCAGCTATTCCGCGATTTGCCGTTCAATCCGACCGAGGACTTCACGCCGGTCACGATGCTGAGCAGTTCCCCCATTCTCGTTCTCGTCCAGCCCGAATTGCCCGTGACGTCCGTCGCCGATCTGGTGACGCTGGTCAGGTCCAAGCCGGGCGAATTCAACTATGGCGTCGGCTCGGTTGGCAGCGCCGGCTTTCTGGCCGCCGAATTGCTTAAATCGATGGCCGGGCTGGATATGGTCCGCGTGCTCTACGGCGGCGCTTCGGATTCTGTGAATGCTCTGCTGGGCGGCGAAGTGCAGATGGCCTTCGTCAGTTCGGCGTCGGGTATGCAGCAGGTGTCGGCCGGCACATTGACAGGCCTCGCGGTGACCAGCACGGAGCCTTCGGAGACGGCGCCCGGCATCCCCACCGTGGCGAGTTCGGACCTGCCGGGCTACGAGGTCACCAGTTCGGTCGGCGTGTTCGTCGCCGACGGGACGCCAGATGAAATCGTCGAGAAACTGAGCCACGACATCGCGCAGGTGGTGTCTCGCGCAGACGTTAGGACAACGCTGATTGGGCTTGGATTCGACCCGATTGGCAGTACACCGGCGGATTTCAGCGCAAAGATTACCGCGGAAGTGGCCAGGATCGGCAAGCTGGTAGAGGACGAAAATCTTCGACCGGAATAGGTACGCAGGTCAGCCCCTCTCCCCATTCCTTCACCTCGGAACCGACCTCGTATTTGGTCCCGCGTTTGCGAACAAATGCCATGACACACCGCCCGTGTGGCGTGCGTGTGGCAGATCACGAACTGAGCTACGCCAAAAGGCATAGTCCGGCAGCCCATTAAAAGGGCTACCCTTCGGCTTCAAATCTCCACGACCATCAAATGTCTGTCTCGGTCAAAACCTGCCCCTGACAGGGGGAGGAACAGATCGGGGATGTGGCCCCATATTGCCCAAGCCACCGCGCGGCTCCTCCCCCTATCAGGGGGGTATCCCCAAGGAAAATTACTCCGCCGCTTCCTTGTCGAGCGCGGGGGCGCTGCCGACGAGGGAGACGAGGTCGAGCCCGATCAGGGCGAA
>Ga0065721_10004382_pt1 | contig 29391 bp, 25 predicted proteins | sample Mesricmetagenome_FD_59108 | JGI IMG/M metagenome (GOLD analysis project Ga0065721, IMG submission 59108) | Mesophilic microbial community from rice straw/compost enrichment Sample: eDNA_1 v2 (version 2) | ecosystem: Engineered > Solid waste > Grass > Composting > Bioreactor | place: USA: Davis...
CGCCCCATCTTCAAAGCCCCCGACCCCGTCGCCGCCGCCGAGTCCATCCTCGCCGAACTCAAAACCTAAACGCCTGTCCGTCCCCCGCGCGAAACAGAATCGTTCTCGTAATCGTTCTCTTTCTCGTTCTCCACGCCTCAGCTCCCCCGCGCACCGTCCACGCGCTCTCACTCCAGCTCTCAAACCCCAACTCTCAGCTCTCAACCGCTTCAACGCATGTCCCGCACCGCCGCCATCCTCCTCGCCGCCGGAACCGGTGCCCGCATGCAGGGCACCGTCGAAGACAAAGTCCTCGCCCCGCTCGCCGGTCGCCCCGTCTTCGCCCATTCCGCCGTCGCGTTCATGGCCAGCGGCATCGCCGACTTCTACGTCGTCGTCTACCGCGACCAGCGCCAGATGACCGAACTCGCCGCCTACGCGCCCACGCCCTCCGCCCTGGTCCGCGGCGGACGCGAACGCCAGGACTCGGTCATGGCCGCGCTCTCCTCGCTGCCGCCCGATATCGAATACGTTTTCATCCACGACTGCGCCCGCCCGCTGATCCGCCCCGAGCAGCTCGTCGCCCTCCACAAAATCGTCCGCCGCGAAGACGCCGTTGTCCTCGCCCACCGCGTCACCGACACGATCAAGGAGCACCGCGACGAAGGCCACCTCCGCACCCTCGACCGCTCCCGCCTCTGGGCCATGGAAACCCCGCAGGTTTTCTCCCGCGACCTCATCGTCCGCGCCTACGCCCGCGTAGCCGAAAAACAACTACGCATCACCGACGACGCCGCCGCCGTCGAACTCCTCCGCCACCCCATCGCTCTCTTGGAGAACCCCTACCCCAACCCCAAGCTCACCACCCCCGCCGACCTGGCCTACCTCGAATTCCTCCTCTCGCGCTAACCCGCGCTCTTCAGTTTTCTTCCGTGTTTTCCGTGTATTCCGTGGGCATCTTCATCAGATGACTTTCCGCATCGGCCACGGCTACGACATCCACCGCCTCGTCCCCAACCGCCCGCTCATCCTCGGCGGCGTCCGCTTCGACACCGACTACGGACTCGACGGCCACTCCGACGCCGACTGCCTCACGCACGCGATCTGCGACGCCATCCTCGGCGCGGCCGCGCTCCCCGATATCGGTCATTTCTTTCCGAATACGGATCCGGCTTACAAAAACATCGATTCGCAGCTCCTCCTCCAGCGCGTCTGCGCCGAGGTCCGCAAACTCGGCTACGATCTCGTCAACATCGACGCCTCCGTCATCGCCGAGAAGCCCAAGATCTACCCGCGCCTCGCCGACATGAAGGCCGCCCTCGCAAAGTCGACCGGCCTCCTCCCCGACGAAATCGGCCTCAAAGCCACGACCAACGAAGGCGTCGGCGATCTCGGCCGCGCCCTCGCCATCGCCGCCCACGCCGTCGCCCTGCTCAAACGCAGCTAGGTAGGGCGCGCTCTCCGAGCGCGCCGCGTGCACCTCCGCACATTCCCACGCGGCCCGATTGACTGCCCCCACCCGGCGCCAACAATCCCCGCGTGCGTCTTCCCACCAACTCTTCGCGCCCCTTCGCGCCCTTCGCGGTTCTCCCTCTTTCCTCCCCCCTCCGCCTCTCTTCCTCTTTGCGCCTTCTGCGCCTTTTTGCGGCCATCCCCTTCCTCCTTCTTTCCGCCTTTTTCCCCGCCTGCGCTCCCCGCGAAACCGCCGTCGAACGCGGCAACCGCGAACACGTCCTCCACCGCGGCGTCGGCTCCGACATCTCGGACCTCGATCCCCATCTCGCCGTCAACATCGCCGAGATGGACATCATCTCCGCGCTCTTCGAAGGCCTCGTCTCCGAAGACCCCCTCGACCTCCGCCCCGTCCCCGGCGTCGCCGAGCGTTGGGACATCTCCCCCGACGCCCTCACCTACACCTTCCACCTCCGCGAGAGCGCCCGCTGGTCCGACGACACCCCCGTCACCGCCCACGACTTCGTCGCCTCCTGGCAGCGCATTCTCAGGCCCTCCCTCGGCGCCGACAACGCCTCCCTCCTCTACGTCCTCCAGGGCGCCCAGGCCTTCCACAAAGGCGCCTCCACCGATTTCTCGTCCGTCGGCGTCACCGCCACCGACGCCCGCACGCTCCGCGTCACGCTCGAACGCCCCACCCCCCACTTCCTCTCCCTCCTCACGCACACCGCCTGGTATCCCGTAAAACTCTCCGCCATCTCCGCCCACGGCTCGCCCTACACCCGCGGCACGCCTTGGACCCGCCCCCGCCGCCTCGTCGGCAACGGCCCCTTCCTCCTCGAGGAATGGCAGCCCAACCAGTTCGTCGCGGTCTCGCGCTCCCCATCCTACTGGGATTCCAACACCGTCCGCCTCCGCGGCATTCGTTTCTACCCGATCGACAGCCGCGACGCCGAAGAGCGCATGTTCCGCTCCAACCAACTCCACCTCACCTACGTCCTCCCCAATTCCAAAATCGACACCTACCGCGAGGCCAACCCGCACTTCCTCCGCTCCGACCCCTACCTCAACACCTACTTCCTCCGCCTCAACACCACCCACCGCACGCTCGCCGACCCGCGCATCCGCCGCGCCCTCTCGCTCGCCCTCGACCGCACCGCCCTCACTTCAAACATCCTTCGCGGCGGCCAGCTTCCCGCCACCTCCCTCACGCCGCCCAACATCCCCAACTACAACCCGCCCGATACCCCGCTCTCCAACCCCGACGAAGCCCGCCGCCTCCTCGCCGAAGCCGGCTACCCGGACGGTAAAGGGTTCCCCACCCTCGAGCTTCTCTACAACACCTCCGAAAACCACCGCCTCCTCGCCGAAGCCCTCCAAGAAATGTGGCGCCGCGAACTCGGCATCGACGTCCGGCTCGTCAACCAGGAGCTGAAAGTCGTCCAAGCCGAACGCCGCGCCGGCCGCTACCAGATTCTCTTCTCCGACTGGGTCGGCGACTTCCTCGATCCGCTCACCTTCCTCGAGATCATGCGCGGCGACAGCGGCAACAACTACACCGGCTGGTCCGACAAATCCTACGACGCCCTCCTCTTCGCCGCCGCCCGCAACCCCGACCTCACCGCCCGCGCGCAACAACTCCGCGATGCCGAGACCGCCCTCCTCGCCGCCGCGCCGATCATTCCTCTCTACTACAACACCCACACCTTCCTCATCCGCCCCTTCGTCAAAGGCTGGCATCCCACCCTCCTCGACCACCACCCCTACAAACACGTCTGGCTCGAGCCCTAAAAACTTCCCGCCCCAAAAGCGCACAATGCGCAAAAAATCCCCCCACTCGTCCCACCGCTCTTTGCGCCTCCTGTGCCTCTTTGCGGCCATTGCTTTAGCTTCCTGTTCCAAATCCCCACCGGCTTCGCCCGCCGAAAAAACCCTCCGCATCTCCCAGCGCAACGACCCCGCCGATCTCGACCCCGCCACCGCCACGCTCCCCGACGAATTCTTCATCATCCGCGCTCTCGGCGAAGGCCTCGTCACCCCCGCCCCTTCCGATCTCTCAACTCTCAACCCTCAACTCTCAACTCCAGCCACCCTCAACTCTCAACTCATCTCCCCCGCCGCCGCCACCCACTGGGAAATCTCCGCCGACCAACTCACCTACACCTTCCACCTCCGCCGCGACGCCCTCTGGTCCAACGGCGACCCCGTCACCGCCCACGACTTCCTCGCCTCTTACCGCCGCGCCCTCACTCCCGCCACCGCCGCACCGAAAGTCTCCCTCTTCTTCGCCGTCAAAAACGCCCGCGCTTTCGCCACCGGCGCCCTGACCGATTTCTCCGCCGTCGGTTTCGCCGCTCCCGATTCCCATACGCTCGTCATCACCCTCGAGCACCCCACGCCGCGCTTCCTCCTCTACGTCGCCAGCGGCCCGTGGATTCCCGTCCACGTCCCGACCATCGAGCGCCACGGTCGCGCCTGGACCCAGCCCGCCCACCACGTCGGCAACGGCCCCTTCACCCTCGCCGAATGGCGCCCGCACCAGCGTCTCGTCGTATCCAAAAATCCACGTCACCACGCCGCCGCCGACATCCACCTCGACCGCCTCGCCTTCATCTCCTTCGACAGCGGCGACTCCGAGGAGCGCGCCTTCCGCGCCGGCCAGATCGACGTCACCATGTCGCTCCCCGTCAGCAAGGTCCCCGTTTACGAACAAAACCGTTCCCCTGAACTCCACCGCGCCCCGCTCGCCGAAACCCGCTATCTCTCGCTCAACACCACTCGCCCCCCGCTCAACGACCCGCGCGTCCGCCGCGCTCTCTCGCTCGCCCTCGATCGCGCCACCCTCGTCGCCCGCGTCCTCCGCGGCGGCGAACACCCCACCACCACCCTCGTCCATCCCAGCCTCTACTCGCCCCCCGCACCCGCCGACCTCCCCGCCACTCCTTCCCTTTCCCCCACCGAAAATCCCCGCGCCCTCCTCGCCTCCGCCGGCTTCTCCGATCCCGCCACTTTCCCCCGCCTCGAACTCTCCACCTGGACCAACTCCCCGATCGTCGAAGCCATCCAGTCCATGTGGCGCACCGAGCTCGGCATCGAAACGTCGATCGTCCTCCGCGAAGCCAAGGTCCACCTCGCCGCCCTCCAATCCGCCGATTACGACATCGCCTTCATCACCGCCATCCCCGACGTCCCCGACGCCGCCAACCTCCTCGAAACCTTCCGCTCCGACTCCGCCGCCAACTACCCGCACTGGTCCGATTCCCGGTTCGACGAACTCCTCGCCCGCGCCGCCCGCACGCCCGACCTCGCCGACCAAACCGCGCTCCTCCGCGAAGCCGAAGCCCACCTCCTCGCCGAATCCCCGCTCATCCCTCTCTACTTCAACGCCCGCAACTGGCTCATGTCCCCCCGCGTTCTGCACTGGCAAACCGACCTCCTCTGGACTCGCTTCTACCACCATGTCGCCCTCGCTCCGTAACCACCTCCCGCGCTCCTCCTCCTTGCGCCTCCCGCACCTCTTTGCGGCCGTTCCGCTTCTCTTCCTCTCTCTCAACTCTCAACCCTCATCTCTCAACTCGCCCCCCTCCTCCCCCTCCGCAAAATCCATCCTCGCCCGCACCTCCATCCTCGCCTCCGACGACTTCGAAGGCCGCGCTCCCGGCACGCCCGGCGAGGAAAAAACCGTCGCCTACCTCGTCGACGAATTCAAAAAAATCGGGCTCGCCCCCGGCAATCCCGACGGCACCTACACCCAATCCGTTCCGCTCGTCGGCATCACCACCCGCGCCAGCCTCGCCTTCACCGTCGACGGCAAGCCCTTCGAACTCGCCTCCGTCAACGACTACCTCGCCAACACCACCCGCGTCGTCGATCGTATCCAAATTTCCAACACCGACCTCGTCTTCGTCGGCTACGGGATCGTCGCGCCGGAATTCGACTGGGACGACTACAAGGGCCTCGATGTCCGCGGCAAAACCGTCGTCATGCTCGTCAACGACCCGCCGGTCACCGACGCCTCCGGCCAGCTCGACCCCACCGTCTTCGGCGGCAAGGCCATGACCTACTACGGCCGCTGGACCTACAAATACGAAATCGCCGCCGCCAAAGGCGCCGCCGGCTGCCTCATCGTTCACGAAACCGTCGCCGCGTCCTACCCCTTCGCCGTCCTCGTCGGCAGCAACCTGAGCGAGAACTTCGAACTCGCCACGCCCGACAAAAACGCCGGCCACGTCGCCATGGACGGCTGGCTCACCCAAGACGCCGCCACCCGCCTCTTCGCCGCCGCCGGCCACGACTACGAAGCCCTCAAAAAAGCCGCCGCCCGCCGCGACTTTCAACCCGTCGCTTTCAACGCCCAGGTTTCCTTCGACATCACCAACGACCTTCGCCCCGTCGCCTCGAAAAACGTCATCGCGAAGCTCGAAGGCTCCGACCCGTCGTTGAAAAACGAATACGTCATCTACACGTCCCACTGGGACCATCTCGGCCGCGACCCGCGCCTCAAAGGCGACCAGATCTACAACGGCGCCGCCGACAACGCCGCCGGCACCGCCGTCCTCCTCGAAATCGCCCAGACCTTCGCCTCCCTCCCCGCCGACCAGCGCCCAAAGCGCAGCCTCCTCTTCCTCGCCGTCACGGCCGAGGAAAAAGGTCTCCTCGGCTCCCGCTACTACGCGCAAAATCCCCTCTACCCGCTCGAGCGCACGCTCGCCGCGATCAACATGGACGGCGCCAACCAATTCGGCCGCACCACCGACATGGTCACGATCGGCTTCGGCGCCTCCACCATCGACGACATCGGCATCGCCGTCGCGAAAGAACAGGGCCGCACCATGCTCCCCGAAAAATTCCCCGAATACGGCTCCTACTACCGCAGCGACCACTTCGAATTCGCGAAGGTCGGCGTCCCCGCCTACTACGCCGAATCCGGCACGCTCTTCGAAGGCCACCCGCCCGAGTTCGGCGAGAAACTCATCCAGGACTACATCGCCAACGACTACCACAAGCCTTCCGACGAGGTGAAACCCAACTGGACCTTCGAGGGCGCCGCGCAGGACGCCGAGTTCCTCTTCGAAGTCGGCCGTCGTATTGCAAACGCCGATACCTGGCCCGAGTGGCGCCCCGGCAACGAATTCAAAGCCCGCCGCGACGCCATGCTCCAAAAAAAGTAAGGCGGGTCTTCGACCCGCCCTACCCTAAAACTAAGGGAGAGGCTTTGTGCCCCGACGACTCCCTCACGCCCCCACCCGCCGGCGCCTCTTCAAAACCACCATCACGCCCGCCACCGCACCGCAGAGAATCGCATACGTGGAAGGCTCCGGAATCGCAGCGAGCTCGATCTGGACCGCGGCTCCCGGATCGATCTCGGTCTCCCCGTCGATGATCGGTTGATAATAAAAGCCGGTCGACAAATCCGGGTTATACACCGCCTCCTCGAACCCTTTGTCCGCCAGCACCGAAAGATCCGCCTCGAGGATGATCGACGAGAACGAGAATGTAGGCGGCGCATAATACCACCGGACCGCACCGGAAAAACTAAGCGCCAAACCATCCTCGGAAGCGTCGACCCCCTGGTCGATCTCGTGCCAAGCATCGCCCGTAAAATCCGTGAAGGACACCGTGGTCGGCAGCGATGTGCTGTTCGGGCTCCACGTCCATCCGATGGCCGAGAAGATCGTCCCCCCGAAGGAAAGCACGCCTCCGGTCGAGCCCGGTAGCAACCTGACCGTGAATACGTGTCCCTCCGGCGCCGAGATGGTCACTCGAAGTTTTTCGTAGGCCGACAGATTGGCCGTGAACGATTCCGCCGGGGCCGCCCCCCAAAATCCTCCCCATAGCCAGTCCTGCGCATACGCATCGATCAGCGCCTCCGAAGCGGGCGTGAATTGGTGCGAAACCGTCGTCGCCGTTACATTCAGTTGAAGCACTTGGGCGCGGCTGACAACCGGCGCCACAAGGAGAAGTAAGGTCAAGGGCAGGGTCTTCTTCATGATGGATTTTGGTGGAGTGAGTTAAGTGGCGAACTACCTCCGACCTAAATGCAATCTAACCACAAGCTGAAAACCCGAGCTTGGTTAAGAGCTGCGAGGATCCGCCACGCGCGTCCCCCGGATTTCCCCCGCTTCAGATCAACGCCCCTGCCCCCCGCCACTCCTCATTCGTGTCCCTTCGTGTCCATCCGTGGTTTCACCCTCACACTCCCCCTCGCCGCAAGGCCCTCCGTGGTTCACCTCCGCGCCCGCCCAATCACCCCCACCAACACGCCCTGCACCACCAGATTCTCCTTCGGCACGATCGTCGCATACCGCGGATTCTCCGCTTTCAACACCGGCTTCCCCTTCACATACGCCAGCCGCTTCAACGTCGTCGTCGTGTTGTCCACCAGCGCCGCCACGATATCGCCCGCCTTCGCCTCGCGCCGCTCCATCACCGCGATGTCCCCATCGAGGATGTGCGCATCGATCATCGAATCGCCGTGCACCTCGAGCCCCCACAACCGATCCGCCTTCCGCACCCGGAAAATCGCCGGATCGAATCGAATCGTTTCCTTCGGCTGCTCCTCCTGCATCGACGGCACGCCCGCCGGAATCGTGCCGTAAATCGGCAGATCGAGATGCCCCTGCACCTCCCCCGGCTTCAACCCCCACGTGCCCATCTCCGTCTGATGCAGCCGCCCCTTCTTCGCCAGCGCCCGCAGATGGTTCATAGCCGCATTCTGGCTGCTGTATCCAAAATGCCGTTGCAGCTCCCGCGTGCTCGGCGGAAACCCGCGCTCCGCCTGAATGCTGCGAATAAAATCCAGAATCGCCTCTTGTTTTTCCGTGAGCATGCCGCGTGTTCGGGCGAACACAGGGACACACCCGCCCGCTCTTGGCAAGCCTCACCGCACACCGATTCGCACGTAGGTGCGCCCCCCCCGGCCCCGCTCACCCGCTCTTCGACTTAAACTTCTCCCTTCAACCCAATTCAACCCGCGCCCCCGCCCGCCGGCCCCGGCTGCGACGGCTTGTCCGTATCCTTGGTCCAATTACCGTCGTAATCCCCGCCGCCCGCCGCACCCCGCCGCTCCGCTTCGCGCCGTTGATGCTCCGCATACTCCCGGCTGAACTTCTCCCGCGTCTCACTCGCATACGGCTCGGGCTCCGCCTCGCTCGCGTTTTCAATCCCCGCGCTCTCCCTCTGCCGCCGCGCGATGTCCTCGCGCTCGCCTTCCGGTCGCCCGCTCCGCCCAAGCAGCGAGTGCTTGTCCTTCGGCGACTGATCCCGGCTGTCCTGCCCGCCCAGATTCTCCGGCTGCTCCTTCTGCGCGCTGTCGCGCTGCTGCGCCGCCGTCTGCTCGCCATAACGCTCCCGCGCATGACGCCCATCGCTGTGCGTCTGCCCCGTATCCGAACTTTCGCTACGCCCTCCGCCGCCCTGCTGCGCTCGCTCGTAGTCGCGCGCCTCGCTCTGGCGCGAACCGCCCTGGTCGTCGTGCCCGCGCGCCTTTGTCGCGCGACGCTCGTCGATGCCCTCGTGGGCCGACGACGCACTTTGATCGTTTCGAACCGACGGAGCAGCGGCGGAAGAAGAATGTTTTTTCGGCATGGTGGTTTTCCGCAACCTAGCACCACTCCCGCCGCGCCGACATGGGGCTCGTTCCCGTGTCTGTCATCGTGAATCACTCGCACGACTTTCGCGCGCGTCGCAGCCAGCGCCAAGAATCGGGCCGCAGCCCGATGGCCGCCCCACGACGACTGACTATCGTGCAGCACAACCCCTTCCCCTTATGCCCAAAGCAGCAGCAAAACGCCGCGCCCGAAAAGACGCTCGCGCCGGCAAAAAACCTTCCACCCAGGCCGGCGAATTCGTCCGCGAGGAAATGCGCGAATACAAACGCGGCAGCGGCAACGTCCGCTCGCGCAAACAAGCCGTCGCCATCGGCCTCTCCGAGGCGCGGCGCGCCGGCGTGAAACTCGACACCCCGAAAAAAGGAAAAACCTCCGCCGCCACGCGCAAGAAAGCCAAACGCGACTCCGCCGTCGGTCGCGGCAAAGCCAAACCCTCGCCCACCCGCTCCCGCGCCGCCAAAAAAGCCGCTCGCACCCGCGCCAAAAAATACTCGCGCAAATCGTCGCGGAACACGTGACCGCTTCGCCGCGTCCCACGTAGGACGCCTTCCCGCTGATCAGGCTGAGCGTTCGCCCCTCAAGCCCCTCGAACCCTCAAGCCGGCGGCGTATGCCGCTGCGCCGTATCCGATTTCCCCGGACTCGCCGTGCTCGACGCGCCTGGCGTCGGCTGCTCCGCCGACGGCGCCTTCACCGTCATATCGTCCGCCCGCCCCGTCTGCCCCACCGCGCGCTTCCGCCCGCTCATGAACGCCACCAGCAGCCCCACGATCACCACGGCGCCGAGAATCAAAACAAAAATATAACCCATGATCGCGCAAAATAGACGCGCCCTCACCCGCCCGCCATCGGCGGATCACCCGCGAAGTCCCTAGGCAAATCCGCGATCGCCCCACCTCTCCGCTCTTCATTATTGTCTCCAAGCACCGTCTCTCCGCGCCGCCCCTCTTCCGCTTTTTTTCCTTTCGTGTCCATCCGCGCGCCCGACGTTCGTCGTCTAGCGCCGTCCTCACGACGGCATCATCTCACCTCAACTCATCCAACCCAAACCTCCCCACCGAACCTTCCCATGAAAAAGCCCACGCCGAAAAACACGATTTGCCTCTGGTTCAACAAAGACGCCGAAGACGCCGCGCGCTTCTACGCCGCGACCTTCCCCGACAGCGAAGTCACCGCCGTTCACCACGCGCCCAGCGATTTTCCCTCCGGTCAGGCCGGCGACGTCCTCACCGTCGAATTCACCGTCTGCGGCATCCCTTGCGTCGGCCTCAACGGCGGCCCCGCCTTCACGCACAGCGAGGCGTTCTCCTTCCAAATCTCCACCGAAACCCAGGAGGAAACCGACCGCTACTGGAACGCCATCGTCTCCAACGGCGGCCAGGAAAGCGAATGCGGCTGGTGCAAGGACCGCTGGGGCCTCTCCTGGCAAATCACGCCGCGCGTCCTCCTCGAAGCCTTCAACGCCGGCGGCGCCACCGCCAAACGCGCCTTCGACGCGATGATGGAAATGCGCAAAATCGACGTCGCCAAAATCGAAGCCGCCGTCCGCGGCTGAACGATCGACCTCGTTCCCCCGGTTCGCCGCGCCACCGCGTGGCGAACATCCATTCCGCCTGCGCATCGTTCCGCTTCTCCCGCGCGTGGAACACTCGGCCTCGCACGTTTCTCGCCTCTCCGCGCCCACCATGTCCGCTCCCCCTCGCGCCCCCGCCCTCCACTCGATCGACGAAGCCGCGCTCTCCGAAACATCGAGCGCACCACTTCGCCCGACATCCAACAAGACGCCGCCGGCGTGTTCGAGCAGATGGGAAACTTCCACCCGCACGAACCCCACTGGTATCTCCCGATCATCGGCGTCGATCCCCCCCACCAAGGTCGCGGCCTCGGCGAGCAACTCATGGCGCACGCCCTCGCCCGCTGCGACGCCGACCGCCTCCCCGCCTACCTGGAGTCCAGCAACCCGCGCAATCTCTCCTTCTACCAACGCCACGGCTTCGAGGCTCTCGGCCGCATTCAGGTCGGTTCCTCCCCCACACTCGTTCCCATGCTCCGCCGCCCCCAAGCCCGCCGGTGAACGCTTCCGTCCCTCCGCGGCTCAACTCCCTCTCACGATCCGATTCACCACCAAGGCGCCGAGACACAAAGCCCGATCCATTTCATTCGTGCCTACGGTGAAATCCGTGGTCGAATCCTACTCCGCGATCCGCGTCACCTGACTCGCCACCGCCTTCCAGCCGTCGCTCTGCTTCACCCAAACATCCGTGAAGCGCAGTTCGCCCCCGATCTCCTCGCCGTTCGTCTTCGCTTTGATCGCACTGCGCCCCGTGATCACCGCCGTCTCGCCATAAACCCGCACGTTCATCTCGCGCGGCGTCATCTCCGTCAGCGCCACCTCACCCGACTTCAGCGCCGCGATCTCGCCTGCTTTGTCGAACACCTTCCCGTCCGGAAATGTGCTCACATAGTCCTCCGCCAAGTGTCGTTCGAGAAATCCAACATCGCCGCGCACATACGACTGCATCCACTCCCGGTTCAACGCCCCCACTTCCTCCACCACGCGCGAATTCATGTTCATCCTCCAACGGGATTCGCCCTCCCCCTGCCTTCAAGCCCCACCACCCTTCTCCGTTCCCTCCTGTAAAAAACCCCAACTCCCCCCTACCCATCCTCTTTTCCTCCCTTCGCGCCCTCGATGTTCGCTCCGCGCCCGCCCGTGCGTCGGTCTCAACGGCGGCCCCGCCTTCACGCGCAGCGAAGCCTTCTCCTTCCAAATCTCCACCGAAACCCCAGGAGGAAACCGCCCCCCCATTTGAACGGCGCCGAACCCAAGCGCGCTTCGATGATGCAGATGCGCAGAATCGACGTCCCGCGCAAATTCTTCGTCTCTCCTCAACCCTCACAGTTGCCCCGCGCGCCCGTTTCGCCATCGTCCCCTCTCATGCGATCGCTTGAGCGCTATCGGCAGAAAATCGACGCCTTGCAGGAGCGCTGCCCCGTCCGCGCTGCGCTCGACGTCATTCGCGGACGCTGGAAGCCCTCGATCCTCTTCGAGCTCCATTCCGGCCCGAAGCGTTTCTCCGATCTTCAATCCGCGCTGCGCGGCATCACGCCCCAAGCCCTTTCCCTCCAATTGCGTCAACTCGAAGCCGACGGCGTCGTCGCCCGCGCCGTCTTCGCCGACGAGGTGCCGGTGCGCGTCGTGTATTCACTTACTCGTGACGGCCGGGCGCTCTCCGGCGTGATGGATCAACTCGAGCAATGGGGCTCCGCCTACCTCGCTCGCCGCCCCGGCCGCAAACCCCGCGCCGCCTAGATCCCGCGTGGGAGGGCTTTTACGCCTCGACTTTTCGTCGCCCGCGCCGGCCACACGCCCTCGCTCACATTCCCGTGAGCCACTCCCAAACTTGCGACGAAGCAAACCCGTCGCCGCCGCGCTATGCTCGCGGCGATGAATACTCTTCTCGTCGTTCACTCCAGCGGGCGCATCACGCGCTCGATCACCCGCCGCCTCGCCCATCGTTTCATCCACGCCTGGTCGGCCGCGAATCCCGACGGCACCGTCCTCCAGCGCGACGTCGGCCTCCACCCGCCCCGCACCGTCAACGAAGCCTGGATCGCCGCCGCCTTCACGCCACCCGACCGCCACACGCCCGCCATGCGCGACGCCCTCCGCGAAAGCGACACGCTCCTCGACGAAATCGAGCGCGCCGACGCCATCGTCATCGGCGCCCCGCTCTATAATTTCGGCCTGCCCGCTCAGCTCAAAGCCTGGTTCGATCAAATCATCCGCGTCGGCCGCACGTTCGACATGACCGGCGACCCCGCCGCCCCCTATCGTCCTCTCCTCGCGCCAAAACCCGTCGTCGTCCTGGTCTCCGCCGGCGACGCCGCGATGCTCCCCGGTGGCTCGGCCTTCCCGCTCGCCACGCTCGAGCCCCACCTCAACACCATGCTTACGTTCAACGGCCTCACCGACCTCACCTTCATCCGTGTGGGCGACGAAGAAAAACCCGGCGAATCCCACGAGCGCTCCATCACCGCCGCCGAACAGGAAATCGATCGCTACATCGCCACCCGCTACCCGCGCGCCGCCGCATAACCCCGCCCTCGCTGAACGCTCCTCGCCCTGACCGTGGTTTATTCCTCTTAACTTTCTCTCTCACCGCCCAAACGAAAACGGCTCCGTCGCCCGGCAACGGAGCCGTTCGCTCAAACCTCACCGATCGCCCTACAGCGATCGCAGCACGATGTCGTCCACCACCAAACTGCGCCGATTGTCCGCTTCGAGCGTGATCCCCACGAGCGCCGCGTTCTCATTCGGCGCCACCTCGTCGAGTTCCACCCGCACTTCGTGCCACGCGCCGTCATTCGGCACATCGATCTTCTTCCCGTGAATCGGCTCACCATCCACCGAGATGGAATTGTGCTTCGCCGTGACCGGCTGCTTGCGCCCGGCAAACTGCAACTCCACGCGCTTCAACGTCGCCCCGCCCGCCGTCGCGCGAAGGTAGAATTGCAGCACATTGTTCTCCGCCACGCTCACGCCGCTCGCATGCGCCAGCTCCAGCGTGCGATCCTGGTGACTCGTCTCGAAGCTCAACGCCCGCTCGCTGAGCCAGTGCGTGTGCTCCTCCGTCGTGCTGCCCTGCACTTGCGTCCAACCGCTGCCGATACGATCCGCATACACACTCTGCGAAGCTCCCGTCCCAACGAGCGTCACCACGCCATAACCCGGCACCGTGACCGCAGCCTGGCCCTCCGCTACCACCGCCGTGGACGGCATCCAATAGCTCCCTTCGCTCGACGTAAACACCTCGAAACTCTCCACGCCGCTCGGAAGCGTCGGCGCCGCCACGTCGATCGTCACCGCCGTCGCCGTCGTGTTGAGCAACACATACGTGATCGTCTGATTGTCGTCGTGCACATACGCGCTCGCATCGATCGCCGGCGACTCGACCTCCACGTCCACGCGCTGCGCACCCGGCCGAATGTGGCGGAAGAAATGCCGCACCGCGTTGAACTTCGGCGCCGTCTCGAGCTCGACCGATCCGGTCAACGTCTCCCCGGCCGAAGCCGCTCCGCCATCCGCCAGCTGCCAATACAGCCACGCGTTCTGCCGCCCCGCCGTGAGCGCCTGATGAATCCGCAGCGCCACGCTCCACGCGCCGCCGCCCGGGAAACCACTCTGCGGCCAGATCCATTGCGGATTCTCACCCGACGTCTCCGTCATCCACGAGCGCTTGCCCGTCGCCACAAATCCGTTCACCGGCGCCGGAATCCCCGCCGCCGGACTCTCCGTCCATCCGTCCGCCCACCACCGCCACTGCAACGGATCCGCCTCCGCCGCGTTCACGCCATTCGCCGCGTAGCCGTGGATCGCGTAGATCTGCAGCGCCTCCCGCGCAATCGGATCGGCTTCGATGTTTGCGACGTATTGCAAATTCTTGTGCTGCGTGGTCGCCCCACCGCCAAACTGCCACAATCCATACGCATCGTTGCCGAGCAGATCGTCCGTGCCGGAGAAGATGATATGCTTCAGCTCCGGATGCCGGTCGAACTCCGCGCGCAACGCCTTCAGCGCCGCGATATACTCGCTCGAAAGCGCATAACGCGCGCTGTTGAAATACTGCTGAAACCCGGGCTCGTTCTGAATGCTGACCGCATAGAACTTCACCCCGAAGTGCCGCTGATAACCAAGGATGTAGGCCGCGCAGCTCCGCGCATACTGCGTCAACGCACTCGTCGGCCCCGTGCCATCGTTGAACACCTCGAGCGGCGTGTGCGACACATCGAGTTTTCCGCCCGCGAAATTATCGAACCAGATATACGGCCAGGGCGTTCCCTGCTTCGGCAAAATCCCGCCGTAATTCGGCGACACACTGCCCGTCGCCACTTTCACCCACGGCACCGGCGACCAGAAGCAGCCGAGCAGCTTGAACCCGCCCAGCTCGTCCGCACGCTGCGTTCCCAAACTCGCGAGAATCCCCGAGCCTTTCGGCAGCGTGTTGTCGTAGTCGAACACCGCGATGTTCTGCTCGATGTCCGGCCCCATGATCGCGATCGGCGCGCTCTTCCCGGCAAACTCGCGCGAGTAGTCGTTCGGCCCCGTGTAGGTCCGCACGTTGTTGTCGTCCGGTCCCGGCAGCGGCGGATTGTTGTGAAACCAAGGGCTGTTGTAGGTGAAGTCCGAATACGGCGACTTCAGCCGCGGCGTCAGATCCGCCCGCACGATCGAAGCGCCCAATTCATCGTAGTAAAGCTGGTGAAACCACGGCTGCTCCGCAGAACCGCCGGTATACGTGCACGTGCCGAAACCGTCGATGCGCTGCTCGCGACCGGCATCGTCCACAATCGGCGTGAGTCGTGGAACAGTGGTTTGCGCCGACAGCGACACGAGCCCGCCTAACGAAACGGCCAGAGCAAGAGGCAGACGGAGTGCCGGGAAATGGCGGGAGCGAGACAACTCGCCCGCCACAAAACGATCCGAGGTAGGGATATCCATTGTTCAGGGTTCGGGGTTGTAGAATCGCTTTCCGCAAGGAAAGCGGGGGAACGCCAAACGCTGGGGTATCGGCGATTCGAATACTCCCGCCGCTCGCTCGCCCGGTCAAAAACCCATCGTTTAATCCCGTTGAAATTCGTCCCTGACTTGCCCGGCTCGTGATTTTCACTTGGAGCGCGCTCACCACGGAAGCTTCCCGATTGCTTGGATCTTGGAGCTTGGAGCTCTCGCTCCTCCGTGTCTCTCTGCCTCCGTGGTTCACTCTCTTTCCACATCGCCCCGCGTCCGGATCGTCTCGAGCTTCACTGCCCTCGCCAACACGCCTTTCGCCGACGGCGTGAACGCCCTTTGCTGGCCCCGCACGCTGCCCGGCGATTTCGGCGAAATCATCTCCCTTCTCCCCGCCAGCCAAAGCGATGGGATCGTCGTCCTCGACGAAGCGCGCCTGCTCGCGCTCCCACTTTCGTCCCCCGGACGCGCAGCCGCCGATGTCATGATCGGGGACCTTAAACTTCTCCGCGACCGCAACCTCGATCCGGTGCTCAATTGCATCCACGGCTATCCGCGCGACGAAAGCCCCGGCCCTGTCCCGACCGACGTCTTTTCCTTTCACGCCGACAGCGCGCCCGTGCCAGCCGACACTTGGCTCTGCACCTACTACGGCGCACCCAGCGAGGGCCTCGTCAACGAACAGGCGCGTCGTCGTATCGATATTCCGGAGACACGCGCCGCGCTGCTCGCCGAGTATGGCGGCGCCGACGACGATGGTTTTCAGGACTTTCTCCACGAAAACTGCTACGACCTCCACTACGCACCGGCGGCAGATGCGCGTCCGTATTCCTTCGGCCTCTACAATCTCTGGCGCATTGCCGTCGATTACCCTGAATCACCTGTCCCGCCCTGCGTGCATCGCGCTCCTGCGACGGTTCCCGGCGAGCCCCGTCTCCTCCTTATCAGCTAAATCGCGTCCTTCATCCGCTAGCGGGCGTCCCGCTTCGCCTGATTTCGGCGGCCAAGCGAGGTGACGAATGCATTTATCCGCGTGTCGTGCCCGGCGCGATACACCGTGCGCTGCCGGAGCTTTCCGGGCACCGCGTTGTGCTTCGTCTCCACGTTGCGGTGGGTCGGGCCGACGTCGCGACGCGTTTTGTCTTCCCGATGTGGCATCGCTCAACCTTGCCACGCCCGCCTCCCGCGCAACTTCGTCTCTCGCTTTCCCTCCTGCACGTCAGCTTTTCACCTCATCGCCTCACTCCGCCACGTTCGCTCCAGCTCCCCGTCCATATGCCGCCAGCGCCCGCGGCATCATCTCCTGCAACCGCTGCACCCGCGTGGCATGTGACGGATGCGTCGACATGAACTCCGGCGGTTGCCCGCCGCCTGCGCCCTCCATCCTTTCCCAAAATGCGATCGCCTCTCGCGGATCGTAGCCCGCCCGCGCCATATACATCAGCCCCATCGCGTCCGCCTCATTCTCGTGCTCGCGGCTGAATGGCAGGATGAACCCATACTGCGCGCCAGCACCCAGCGCCGCCATCAACATCTGCCGCTGCTGATAATCCAAATCGGAAAACGAAAACTGCGCACCAACCATCACCGTCTGCGCGACACTCGTGCGCAGCATTCGTTGCGACCCATGTCGCGCGATTGCATGCGCCATCTCGTGCCCCATCACCGCCGCCAGCGCGGCTTCGCTCCGCGTGTGCTCCAGGATGCCCGTGAACACCACGATCTTTCCTCCCGGCAAACAAAACGCGTTTGCCTGCTCGTTGCGCACCAGGCTCACCTGCCAGTCGAAGTCCTTCGCGTCAGCCCCCACCGCAGATGCCAATCGGCTCGCCACCCGCGCGACCATCTCCCGTTCCCGACCGCTTTCCACCACATCGCTTTGCGCGAGGACTTCCCGATAGCTCTGCAATCCCAGCACCTGTTCCTGCTCGCTCGACAACGCCACCCGGGCCGACCGCCCTGTCTCCGGATTCGTCACCTTTTCCGCGCTGAAATACTGAAAAGCCGCAAACAGCGCCGCAGCGATCAGGGGAATGGGCAACCAGGCTCGACGTTTCATGGAGAAGACCGTCTTCCATCATAGAGCTCCGCCGCCCGCCGGTCGTTCCGCGTGAACTTCCCGATCCTTCTGCGCGGAATGCGCCATCATCATGGAATTCCGGATACACCCATCCGAATCTTCCCGTGGCCCGGGAGAGCTCGAGATCTCGTTTCGGGAGATGCAACGGCACCTCCCATGATCATCTTTCGTTTCGTTCTCTTGATCGCTGCGCTCGCGGCGACGGTTCCCCCTTCAACTGCCAGCTCGACCGATACGCTCGGTGACCAACTCGGCACGGTTCACTTCGAGGTCAGCGGCCGTTCCGCCGCCCGCACGCATGTCGTGCGCGGCGTGAAGCTCCTGCACCACATGATGTATGCGGAAGCGGATCGCGAGTTCACCGCCGCTCTCGAAGCCGATCCCAAATGCGCGCTCGCCCACTGGGGCCGCGCGATGGCGCTGCTCCATCCGCTCTGGCCCGAGGCACCCACGGCGGCCGATATCGCCTCCGGCTCCGCTCATCTCGCTCGCGGACTCGCCTGCCCGCCCGCAACCCCTCGCGAACGCGCCTACCTTGAAACGCTGTCCGCCTATTTCAACGACGGCCCTGTGCGCGACCACGCCTCGCGTCTCCAGGCGCTCGATACGGCCGCCTTCGCTCAGGCTCAGCGCTTTCCCGACGACCTCGACGCCCTCGCTTTCAGCGCTCTCTTCCACCTCGCGCCCGCCCGCTTCCAGCCGAAGGACAAATCCCACCGCCTCCAACTCGAGGCCGCCGCCGACCTGAAAAAAGTCCTCGCGAAAATCCCCGACCACCCCGGCGCGCAACACTACAAAATCCACGCCTTCGATTTCCCGCTGCTCGCCGACCGCGCCCTCGAAATCTGCGACACCTACGGCGACATCGCGCCCGACGTTCCGCACGCGCTCCACATGCCGACGCACATCTACACACGTCGCGGCCTCTGGGAAAAATCGATCGAGTTCAACCTGCGCTCCGCCGCCGCCGCGCGCAAAATCGCCGAGGCTGCCGGCGCGCTCAACGGCCACCAACCTCACGCCCTCGACTACCTCGCCTACGCCTACCTGCAACGCGGGCAGTATCGTGAAGCGGAGAGCGTCCGCGATGAACTTCTCGCACTCCGCGGCCCTTACACCTCCGCGCAACGCATGCAGATGGCCTTCGCCTTCGCCGCCGTTCCCGCGCGTTGCGCGCTCGAGCGCCAACAATGGGCCACCGCCGCAGAGCTCCCGCTCCATCAGCCCACGGCTTTCGAGTGGACCGATGACTACCTCAACTGCGATTCCATCACCCGCTTCGCCCGCGCCATCGGCGCCGCACGCAGCGGACAACTCGACGCCGCCCGCCGCGAAATCGCCGAACTCGAATCCCTCCACCGCGCGCTCTCGCAAGGCAAACGCCCGCGCTACTGGACCGCCCAGGCCGAAACCCAACTCCTCGCCGCCCGCGCGTGGGTCCAACTCGCCGAAGGCCAGACCGACTCCGCGCTCGCGCTCATGCGCCGCGCCGCCGAACTCGAGGCCACCACCGACAAGGAAGCCGTCACGCCCGGCGAAGTTCTCCCCGCCGGCGACTTGCTCGGCGATTTGCTCCTCGAAGCCAACCGCCCCGCCGACGCTCTCGCCGCCTTCGAAACCGTCCTCACCGCCAGTCCCAATCGCTTCAACACCCTTTACGGCGCCGCCGCCGCCGCCGAGCGCGCCGGCAACACCGCGAAAGCCCGCGATTACTTCAGCCAGCTGCTGGAAACCGCCTCCGCCGCCGACCCCGGCCTCGCCCGCCTCGAACACGCCCGCGCTTACCTCCAAACCCTCGCCGCCCGCTGATCAGCCCGCTTTCGCCGCGGTGCGCGTCCGCTTTCCCGCTTCGCCAACCTTAACGCGCACCGCGCCCTCCCGCCGCCGCATTCCGCCGGCTAAACTTCACCGGCTTTCACCGACCAACAACAACGCCTTGCACCTGATGGCCGCCCCGTGCGCCCCCGGCTACACTCCACGCGCGTTTTCCAATGAAACCCCGCCGCCTCCTCCTCATCCTTGCCTTCGTCGTGTCGCTCGCCGGCACCTCAGTTTTCGGTCAGTTGACCGCTGTCACGTTTAACACCCTCGCGTTCTCCGGCTCCAACGGCGGCAGCGGCGTCTTCGGCTGGCGCTTCACCACCCAGTCCGATCTGCGCGTCACCGACGTGGGAATTTTCGACGCCAGCAACACGCACGGCATCGGCGACGGCTTCGCGGCGCCCCACACGCTCGCGATCTGGGACGTGGCCGCGCCCGACGCGCCGCTCTCGATTTCGCTGATCCCCGCCGGCACCGAAACCACCCTCATGAACGGCTTCCGCTACGTCCCGCTGGACGCTCCCACGTATCTGCTTCAGGGCCACTCTTACGTGATCGGCGCAACCTACCAACTGGATGACAACACGGTCTCCGATCACAACCCCGCTCCCGGTTTGGTCGTCACCATTGCCCCCTATATCACCTTCGACGGTTATAGTTTCACGAACGAGCCGGGTCTGGTTTTTCCCGATCAACTCGATGTCGGCAACTACGCATCGTTCGGACCCAATTTCATCTACACGCCGGTGCCGGAACCTTCGACCCTCACCTTCGCCCTCGTCGGAGGCCTGCTCTTCCTGACCCATCGCTGGCGCGTCACTCGTCGCCAAAACCGCACGCCTCGCGAAGCCAACCCATCCTGAGCCGCGACCGCCGCCACGTTTTCAAAACTCGTCGGCGCGACACGTGTTGATCCCGAGCGCCTGATTGATCGGACAATACCGCGTCGCGCCGGTCACGATTTCCGCCACGCCCAACACCGCCAAACCGATTCGCCAGCCTCGCCCCAACGGCGCCAGCGCCGCCGCCGTCAACAGCGCTCCACCCGTCACCAAACGAATCGTCTGCTCGGTTCGCCCGACATTGCAGGGCCGCTCGTCCATCGTGTCGACCGCCCAAGACTGCGTCTCGAAATCCCGACTCGCCGCCAGTCCCTCACCGACGCCGCTCTGAAATTCGTCCGCAAACGCGCGATCGGCCACGTGGGCGGACACCGGTGTATTTGAAGTGCTCATACACCGATGGAACCGCCGCGCTCGGCCCGGTGCCGGCGCGCGCTTCGGAACCTGCCTTGGGGAATCCGCCCAAGGGCACCCGGACGAAACGTTCTCCCCGCACCCGGGTCTCAACCGCTGCATCCCACTCGCCATGAAAATCACCGAAATCGCTTTCACCGGCTACGCCGTCTCCGACATGAAACGCGCTCAGGCCTTCTACGAGGGCATTCTCGGTCTCACCAAGTCGCGCGGCTTTGGTGAGAAAGACGGCAGCGAACAATGGATCGAATACGACATCGGCCCGCACTGCCTCGCCCTCATCAGCAGCGCCCCCGACGAATGGCCGCCGCATCCCGCCGGCACCGCCGCCGCCCTCGAAGTCGATGATCTCGACGCCTACATCGCCAAACTTCGTGAGCACAACGTGAAGTTCGTTTGGGAGCTTCAGGAGGCGCCCATCTGTCGCATGGTCGTCATCGCCGATCCCGACGGCAACTGGCTGGTCCTCCACCAGCGCAAACCCACTCACCCCGATTTCGCCAAAACCGCCGGCAAAGCCTGAACCGTCGTCGCCCGCAACATCCGCCTCATCGCCAGCGCATTCGCCACCGCATGACCGTTGCGGTCATTGTTGAAATACACCCACGCCTCCTCCGCGCCGGACGCCTGTATCCGTTTTACCCACACAGATAATTCCTCGCGCGAGTAGTTGTGACGATACCACCGCTCGCGCCCGCTGAATCTCACATACAACAACCGCTGTTCCGGCGGCACCATCTCCGGCAGCCGCGGCGCGCTCACCGCGCAAAACGCGATCCCGCGCTCCCGCAACGCGCGATACACCGCCTCGCGCCACCAGCTCTTGTGCCGAAACTCGACGACGTTTCGATACGCCGGATCCAGCTGCGTCACGATGCTCTTCAACCGCGCGGCCGTGTAGCGATAGCTCGGCGGAAACTGAAAAAGAAAACACCCCATCTTCTCCGCGAGCACCGGCGCGATCTCGTAGAACGACCGCACGAGCTTCTTCGTTCGCACCATCCGCCGCTCGTGCGTGATGAGCTGGTTCACCTTCACCGTGTAAACAAATCCCGGCGGCGCCTCGCGCTTCCACCGCCGCACCGTCGCCGGCTTCGGCCAGCGATAAAACGGCGCGTTCAACTCCACCGTGTGAAACACATTCGCGTAATACCCGAACCAGTTCTTCGTCGTGACCTCCTGCCGCGGATAAAAAACGCCCCGCCAGTGCGAGTAGAACCACCCCGAGCACCCCACCTCGATGCGCATGCCGCCTTGGACACCAACTCGCGCCCAAAGTCCGCGCGCTCACCGCTCGCGCCTCCCGGCCGTTCTTGCGCCTCCCGCGCCTTTTTGCGGCCATCCCTTCGTCTCCGGATTCCGCCATGAAAACCACCCGCCTCGCGAACGCCTTCCAGACCCGCGCCGTCCGCGCCGAACATCCTCTCGCCTGGCTGATCGAACCGCTCCTCAACGATCCCACTTTCGAGTTCAAAGCCTGGTTCGGCGGCCGCACCGTTTCGCTCGACGGCAAACACCGCCTCGTCCTCACCACGCAGGACGAACCCTGGCAGGGCGTCCTCGTCTGCACCACGCACGAGCATCACGCCTCGCTCCTCGCCGAATTCCCCTCGCTCGTGCAACACCCCGTCCTCGGCAAGTGGCTCTACCTGTCCGAAGCCGTGCCGACCTTCGAACGCGACGCCCGTCACCTCGTCCAACTCGCCCGCTCCCGCGATCCCCGCCTCGGGATCGTCCCCAACGCCCGCAAGAAACGCCCCAAAAAACGCATCCGTTTCGGCGACCCGCTCTAACTCGAGCACAACGTCCAATCCCTCCGTCTCGCCACCCGCGTAGGGTTTTTCCGGATTCGCGCGCTATCGCCAATCTCTGGCTCGACCCGTCGCACGCGCCCGCTCAGCAATTCAGGCGCACCCGTTTTCAACACGCGAACACGCCGCGCCTTCCTCCCGCACCCGGATGCTTCCGTCGTCGCGCCCGCGCTTTGCTTCGCGCCCCCTTATGCCCACGCCCCGAAAACTCATCGTCACGTGCGACGGCACCTGGAACACCGCCGACGACAAAGACAACGACATCCCCGCGCCGACCAACGTCGTGCGGCTCTACAACTGCCTCGCGAAGACCGACGCCCACGGCGGCCCCCAGCTTAAATATTATCATCCCGGCGTCGGCACCGACGGCTCCACGCTCGAGCGATTCGCCGGCGGCGCCTACGGCCTCGGCATCAGCCGCAACATCATGAGCGCCTACCGCTGGCTCGCGGAAAACTACCGGAGCGGCGACGAAATCTATCTGTTCGGCTTCAGCCGCGGCGCCTACACCGCCCGCAGCCTCGCCGGCTTCATCGGCTGCTGCGGTCTCCTCGATCTCAAGCACGCGAGCGTCGACCAGCCTTGGGAACGCATCCGCAAAGCCTACGAAGACGTCTACCGCGGCGGCGCCAAACCCGAACCCGCCACCTGGCCGCAACTCGCCGACGCGCACGGCCACACCACCATCAAAATCAAGTTCATCGGCGTCTGGGACACCGTCGGTTCGCTCGGCATTCCCGACGACCTCGGTCTCCTCAATCTCTTCGACGACCCGAAGAAGTGGCAGTTCCACGACACCCAACTCGGCGACCACATCGAACTCGCTCGCCACGCCGTCGCCATCGACGAGATGCGCTCCAGCTTCACGCCGACGTTCTGGACCGACCAAAATGAAAACGTCGTCAACGACGGACACCGCGTCGTTCAACTCTGGTTTCCCGGCGTCCACAGCGACGTCGGCGGCGGCTACGCTCACTGCGGCCTTTCCGACATCGCGCTCAAATGGATGATCGATGAAGCCGCCGCCGCAGGGCTCGCCTTCGATCCTCGCTACACCGCGCAAATCCACCCCGATCCGCTCGGACTGCTGCACGACTCGCTCGGCGGCGCCTTCAAGGCGCTCCACACCCGCCCGCGCAACCGCCCACCGCTGGAGCCAAATTCGCCGCACTACCATCCCAGCGCCTGGGATCGCGATGCGGTTCCGCCGATCACCCAATCGCCCTACCACCATCCCACCGTCCACCTCGCCGTCGGCCAGTCGAGCGAACCGATCAACATCTACGCCCGCGAACAGTGGAACGAAACCGGCCTCTACCTCGAAGCCGGCGCGACCTACCAGTTCACCGCCACGGGAGAATGGGTCGACAAAACCATCGCCTGCGGCCCCGCTGGCAACGTCAACCGGAAATTCAGCCCGCGCGAAATCGGCCAGCTCGTCGGCACCGCGATCGGTCGCGTCGAATCGCTCTTCCGCTTCGTCACCGACAACTCGACCGCCGATTTCATCGGCTCGCGTCGCGACGAAAAGCACCCCTGGTTCGCCCTGATCGGCGCGATCGCCAACGACGGGCCCATGTCCGAGCAGGGCAAACCGACGGTCAATCCTCACGGCGACGGTTCACCGTATCCGCACCAAACCTTCCTGATCGGCCAAGGCTGCACGCTCACGATCAACCCCACCGAAGAAGGCTATCTCTACGCCTTCGCCAACGACGCCTGGCACTTCTACGGCAACAACCGCGGCAGCGTCACCCTCACCGTGAAACGCCTCTGATCCGGACTCCCTCGCGCCGAAACGCCCCGTCCCCATCCGACACGATGGCGAAAGATGCCCGTGTAAGCGTTGCTCGGCACCCGCGACGCAAAACATCCGCCCAATAAGACGATCAGACCAGACCAGGTAGGTTTAAAAAAACAATTCGCCCGCGACCGACCCCTCGATCGCGGGCGAACCGTTCAACCCAGTCTACTCAAAGCTCCGGCTCGCGCAGCGCCGCCTGCTTGTTGATCGTTAACCGATCCGCGGTCACGCTGCCCTCGATCACGCTGGATCCGTTCAGCGTCACCGTCCCCGTCGGCGTCACGACCTCGCCATTCAGGTTCGAGTTGCCGTTCAAGGTCAGCCCACCGTTGTGGATGCGCAGCGTCAGCCAGGCCGGATCATGCGTCACCGCATCGGCGCTGTTGAACATCACGGTTTCGCGAACATTCAACACCACCGGTCCGACGATCTTGATCTGCGAATTCGAGTTCAGCGTCAGCTTTTGCAGGTTGTAAACCACCGGTGTTTCGGAGCCCGCGACGCCCAGCACGAACGCGGTCTGACCATTGGCCACGAACTCGCCATACGTGCCCGGCGGGACGGCGACTTCGCCGCCTTTGCTGTTGATCGTGAGGTTACGCAGCGTCGCCGGATCGCCGATGCTCTGCCCGGCTTGGTTGATCGCGACGTTCCGCGTGCCGCTCGGCGCCGGCGGAGCCGCCACCGTCGGCAGATCAATCGCATCCACCTGCCGCACGAGGTAGCGCACGACCGTGTTGCTGTTGAGCGTCACCCGATGCTGGGTCGGCGTCGCGCTGCCGTCCGCGTCGATCACCGCGACATACGCCGCGTTACCGTTCACGGTCACGCCCGGTCGACCCGACACGAGCAGGTCACCCGAAATCCACGCGCCACCATTCAACGTCGTCGACTCGGGCAACAGGACCTGCATCGATCCGTCGATCTCGCCCGACATCGTCACGCCGTGCCGCACAAGCACCGTGATGCCGATCTCCAACTCCGCGGTCGCACTGCCCACGTATCCGTTTTCCGTGACCGTCGCGACGACGTCGTAGGTTCCCGGATACACCGGCGGCTCTTCGCTGCCGTTGTAAGTGACCGTTACGGTGACATTGCTCGGATCGGTCGTCACGGAGACCGGCTTCGGCAGGCCATCGTAGCGCTGCTGCAAGTTGCCCAGCGTGATCGTCACGCCCACAGGCGCGGCCGGCGCGATCGTCCAATCAAGGGTTTGGGTATCCTCGTCGTCTTCGCCGACGTGCGCATCGCTGTCGGCCACGCGCACGACGACACTGCCGGAGCCGGCCGCCAAAGGCGTTCCGGAGATCACTCCGTCGCCAGAGAGATCGAGTCCCACCGGCAGGCTGCCCGACGCGATGGACCAAACCAGTTCACCATCGCCACCGGTGGCGGTCAGTGTCTGCGAATAAGGCACTCCCACCGTGCCTTCGGGCAGCGAAGTCGTCGTGATTTCCGGAGCCGTGCCGGGAACGCCAATCATGAAGTTGGTCAGTTCAAACCAGCTTCCGGCCGGCGAGGCCGCCGTCGCGGTCAGCGTGTTCAACTCGGTCACCGCATTCTGCTCCGTGCGGAAGGCGTAATCGAGCGCCAAGGTCTGTTCGGTGCCGCCCTCCGGCGTCACGTAGACCGAATACCGGTGATCGGGAATATTCACTTCAAAGCGGAAGTGATAGGTCACCCCGGCCTGATACAGAATCAGCGTGCTGTAGGTGTAGGCACCGCCGTTGCGCACCACGAAGTGGCCGGCCGAATCGAACCCGATGATGACCGCCATTCCGGAGAACGCCGTGGGTGTGCCGCTCGACAACGCGATGTTGCCACTGCTCGGAGCGCTCGAGGGCTTCACGTCGAACGTCGCCGTGAACACGCCGGTCTGTTCGGCGAACGGCCGATGAATGAAGGCGCCCGTCGCGGGAGCGATGATCGCCTCCGAAGGATACACATTGAACACCAGCACTTGCTCGGCTTCGTCCTCCGGACCGGTGAGCTCATCGCTGTCGGCCACTCGCACGGTGAACGTGTAGCTGCCCACCATGGTCGGAGTTCCCGACAACACACCGGTGGACGAAAGGTCGATGCCCGGCGGCAACGATCCGGAAACCAGGCTCCACACCAGATCGCCTTCGCCACCCGTCGCCTGAAGCGTGTGAGTATAGTCTACATTCACCAGACTCGAACGAACCCACGTCGAGGTGATCTCCGGCACCGAGTTCGGCGGATAGGCGACCTCGAGGATGAACTCCGCGACATCCGCATCACCCGGGCTGGTGTTGGCGTCGCTATCCCGCACCTCGACGGTGAAGGAATACGAGCCTTCCGCCGTCGGCGTTCCCGTGATCAGGCCCACCGGGNTCAGGCTCAANCCCGGCGGCAGCGCACCGGCCACCTGCGTCCACACGAGCGAGCCGTTTCCNCCGATCGCNTGGAACGCGAACTCATACGGCACGTCGGGAACGCCGCCGGAGATCGNCTCCGTGACGATGACCGGAGCGACATCCTCCGTGCTTAACCCATCGTAGTCGTAGTAGCCGTCGATCGGACCGCGGTTGAATCCCTCGCGGATGTAGTTGATCGCCGCATACGCCGTCTGATCCCAGCGCAACTGCCGCAAGGGGCGCTCGCGCAACCAGTGGATATAATCCGTCACCGAATCGGTGCCTCCGAGCGTGCTGAAGTAATCGCCGATATCGGCGTCCGGATGCGGCCACGTGGGATCGGATGAATCGTAGTTCGGATCCCACTGCCGAACGATGTTGTCCACGCGAACCATCTTATCGGTGCCGATGAACGCGGCGTTGGACCCGCTGGCGATGCGGTTGGCGATGATGTTCTCCTGAACCAGGATGTCCGGCATGTAATCCGCCGTGATGCCGTAAACCGCCTGCGTGCGATTCGGCTGGCTGTTATCGACCGTGTCCATGAGCCGGCCGTTCAACACGACATTATACAGGCCGCGATTGGGATAGGTTTGCACCGCCGGTTCGGTGGGCGTCTGCACGCCGCCGAAGTTAAATCCAATCGCATTGTGCGAGAACAGATTGCCCTCCACCACGCCGCCGGAGCGGACCTGCATGCCGTGCGCGGAAGCACGCGTGGAGATGTTACCACGGATCACCGCGCCGGCGCCGTTGCTGTATTGGATATAGACGTTGTGGTTGAACTGATTCGCTCCCGCATTGGGCACCACCTCGTTCCAGCCGTTGTGATCGAAGACNTTTTCTTCGAGCACATAACCGAAGGTCCCCGAGATAAAGAGACCGGAAACGCGTGCGGCGTCTCCTTGCGTGTAGGAATTGTGCACCCACGTGTCGGTGATGATCGTGCGAGCGATGCGGAAGTTCGTGTAAGGCGTGCCTCCCAACGTCTGCACCACGATGCCCGCGAACCGCAGGCGGCAATCCTCGACCAGGATATTCGCGCCGCCACCGACGAAACGCATGGCGTCTTGCGAACCCACGTTCGCGAAGTCGGGTGACGCGGGATCGCTGTTCGACTTGTAGATATCGATCCCGATGAAGGCCTGATAGTTTCGAACCGCGCCATCGTGATCGATGAATTTGTTCGCGATCTTGATGATCGGACGAGCACCCGAATCTCCGTAATAGGAGATCACGATCGGCTCGGTGGCACTCCGGCCGCTCTTCCAAGCTCCGAGCGTGGAAGCGGTATTGGATACAAACGTGTCGCCACGCTTGAGCAACAGATGGTCGGGATACCCGTCGCGAAGCAGCGCGTTGCCCGCGGTGATCGTCGCCTTGGGCGTCGCCGGAGTGAGACCGTCGTTGCTGTCGTTACCTTCCGAACTGCTGACATAGACCACCAGCGAGTCGGCGCTCGGCGTCAGAACCGTCCAACCTTGCGCGTCGAACGGCAACGCGCGCACGACCGCCGTGACCGCCACGGAAGTCAGGCTCTCGCTGCCATCGCTCACGACCACATCATAGGTGGCGGTGTCGTCGAACGTCGCGCTGGCGATCGACAAGGTGTCGCTGTTCGCGCCGTCGATGTTCACATTGTTCTTTCTCCACTGATACGTGGTCGCGCCCGGCGCCGTGACACTAAACGTGATCGGGCTGCCCACCACCACCGTCGTGGATGTCGGCTGTTCCGTGATCGCGAGGTCCTCGGAACCCGATTCAGAGTGGATCGTGATACTCAGTTCTTGCGTGTCCTCATCGGACGCGCCGGTGACATCGTCGCTGTCAACCACGCGCACCGTGAACGTGCTCGTGCCCGCGGCACTCGGAGTGCCGGAGATGACGCCGTCCGCAGACAGATCGAGTCCGTCCGGCAGAGTGCCGCTGGCGAGGCTCCACACCAGCGCGCCGTCGCCCCCCGTCGCGGACAATGTCTGTGAGTAAGCCGCGCCCACCGTGCCTGCCGGCAGCGTGGTGGTTGTAATCGACGGCACGGAGTTGCCCTCAGCGACCACCGTGATTGTCGAGCTGGCCGTGAAGCCGCCGTCGGTCGTGGTCACCGTGATGGTAGCCGTGCCCGGCGCGACCGCTGTCACCACGCCGGATGCATCCACGGTCGCGATTGCCTCATCACTGCTCGTCCAACTCACCGTCGTGTCGTCAGCATCGGCCGGTTCGATCGTCGCGGCAAGCTGACCGGTCTCGCCCACCGCGAGAGTGAGCTCTTCCGGTGCGAGCGTGACGCCCGTGACGGCCTTTGGTGTTCCACCGCCGCTCATCTGACCGAGACTGACGGTGCCGTAAGCGACCGGATTGTTGTTCAGATTGCTGCCGAACCACGTGACATACTGATCCCGCGTTCCGGGCGTGTCGCTGTCGTTGATCTGGAAGTCGACGCCGAGCTTCCAACCTTCCTGGGGGGTGATGTTCAGCACCGCCAACGGCACTTTGATCTCCAAGACGTATCCGAGATAATCGGACGCGCCATCCGACTTCACGGTCATCGCCGCCTGAACGCCGGAGTAGTCTTTGCCCGGGGGATTCGGCGGATATCCGTTCAGCAACAGGAACACCGTGCCGTCCGTCTGCGGCATGAAGGTAAACTTCACGTCGTCGATATTGTCCGAGCCGGCGGTCTTGCTGTTGTT
>Ga0065721_10049663_pt1 | contig 29387 bp, 29 predicted proteins | sample Mesricmetagenome_FD_59108 | JGI IMG/M metagenome (GOLD analysis project Ga0065721, IMG submission 59108) | Mesophilic microbial community from rice straw/compost enrichment Sample: eDNA_1 v2 (version 2) | ecosystem: Engineered > Solid waste > Grass > Composting > Bioreactor | place: USA: Davis...
GGCGGCCTCGTGCCATACCCAACTCTGCGCTGCCCAGCCATGACGTGTGTATTGATCCGCCACCGCCTGACCAAATGCCAGCACGCCGTCATAATGACGCAGATCCAAGGCTGCCATGGCCGATGCATCGGTGACACTGCGATGGTGGGTGTCATGAAACAAGGCCGTGCATCCCAGCCGGCTGGCACTCTCGCCCAGCCGCTGGATCAATCGGGGCTCGTTCCATTCGTGAACGATGACCACATCGGCGCCATCGAGGACCGCATCCACATCCAGTGTCGCCGCGTCGAACGCCGTGCTGGTCAACTCCGGGAACGTTGCATGGAAGTCGGCGATGACGGCATCGCCCTGTTCCCGAAGCAGGTTGGTCAGGCTCCAGCCTGCCGCGGGCTCGTAAACATCGACCTCGTGCCCGCGCTGTAACAACTCGCTGACGACACCCCGCAGGAAATGAGCGTTGCCGTGGTTCCAATCCGAGATCAGCGAATGAAAGAACAGGACGAACTTCATGCCGCTGTTCGCTCCTTGCTGGTGCGCTCGCGCAGCAGCGTTCGATAGCTTTCCAGATATTCCGCCGCGAGCGACTCGATACGGTACGCGTCGGCTCGGGTTCGTGCCGCCATCGCCAACGCCTGCTGACGTGCCGGATCCTTCAGGAGCATTTCCACCGTAGCTCGCAGATCACTGCTGCTCTTGGGATTGAAGAACTCCGCCGCGTCGTGCCACAGCTCACGCAGAGTCGGGATGTCGGCGAGCACGAGCGCACATCCAGCCGCAGCGGCTTCGAGCACGACCAAACCGAACGGCTCATAAAGTGCCGGATGCACGAATACGCTCGCTCGGTGCATCCATCCGCGGACCTCGTGCTCCGATTGCATCCCGATGGCCTGTACTGCGGATGGCCTGAACACCTGCCCGTCGGGCCCGAAGATGTTGCCGATGACATAGACATGCCAGGGCGCGTCCCGCGAAGCCTCGTCGAGCACACGCAGGTTCTTCGAAACATCCCAGGGGCGACCGCAAGCCAAGACGATGGGCTCACGTAGCACATCGCAGCTGTAACCGGCCGACGCACGGCCATTTCGAATGACACGTGCTGGACGCGTGAACGTGTACGCGGACCTGAGGTCCTGCAGAAATGCCGCCGTTGGAGCAATCACGACATCGGCGCTGTTCAATCCGTCCATGACACGCCGCCGATATTCATCCCATTGCTTCGGCGGCCGCGTGCCATGCACCGCCTGCCACCAGGTCGACACACAGGAGTGCCCCACGCAGACGACAGGTCGGCGCCACGGAAGCGCCGCGTGCGAATAGCCATTCAGATGGATGAGATCCACGGCATTCGACGCGGCGAGATCGAGCAACCATTCGCCGGCCGCGCCAACATCGTCCCAAGGATTCTCCATCCACTCCAGGCGATAGTCCGATTCGACGAGCTGCACATTCTTCAGCATTCTCGCGGCACGACGTTGTGCGTCCGCCGGCCGCGGGCCCATCGTCGCCAGCACCACCTCGACATCGTGCTTCGACAACGCCGAGCACAGGTCGAGCGCATACGTCCACACGCCTCCAACCGCATCGGCCGTCATCAGCAGCTTCATGCTCGATAGACCTCTTCGATGAGAGCGGCGCTGGCGGCGATGTTCTCGGCTTCGACATCGAAGCGATTGCTCACGGCCAACTGGCGCAGCCACGCACGCAATGCCCGAGTTCCCCAATCGTCCCGTGACGCTCCGAGCAGCTCGCGATGTGCTCCCTGGTGCCAACAGACGTCGAAGTCATAGAACGAGCCATTGACGTTGCCCCACGAGGCGCCGCCGCGCGTGCCGGTGATCTCCATCTGAATCTGCGCCGGCTGACCGATGTGCGCGTGCCAGGAGCAGCAGAGCCGCACGATCGCGCCGTTCGCCTGGATGAATTCGGCGTATGCAAGGTCTTCCAGCTCGCCATCGCCGCCCTGCAGCGGCTGCCCGTGAGCAAACAACCGGCTGCGCACCCGCTCGATCGGCGGCACGCCCTGCACCCAGAGCGCCAGGTCGAGCAAATGCACGCCCAGGTCCAGCAAACAGCCGCCGCCGGCGAGTCCACGATGCTGGCACCACGACTTGTCGGGCCCGTACGCGTTGTTGAAAACCAGGTCGATCGCGATGATCTCGCCGATGGCACCGGACATCAGTCGACGCCGCAACTCGGCCATGCCCGTCACGTGCCGATAGCAGAAGTCGATGCCGAGCAGGCGATCCGCGGTCCGCGCAGCCGCCAGCACGCGACGCACATCGAGCAGCGTCGTCGCCAGCGGCTTCTGGCAGAACACCGGCAAGCCTTTTTCGAGACACGCAAGCGCTTGATGAGCGTGCAGCCCGCTGGGCGTCGCAATCACGACGCCATCCAGATCCTCGTCGAGCAATGCATCGACGCTCGGCGCAAGCGTCGCTTCAGGATGAGCGATTGCAGCGGCGTGCAGCCGATCGGCATCGCTATCGACCAATGCCGCAACGTCGATGCCGGCGTCACCGTCGGCAGCCAGCGCGTCCAGACGCTTGCGCCCGATCCATCCCAATCCCACGAATCCGACGCGCAGCGGCGAATGTGACGCTCGCAGCCGCGCGCTCATGAGTCGACCTCGTTGATCAGCAGCGCTTTGACGAACCCTTCCGGTCGCTCCCGCATCAGCTTGAAGCCCTGATCGAGCGCGCCGAGCGAGACGGTGTGAGTCAGCAAAGGAAAAGGATCGAGCCGGCCCTCCAGCGCTGCCTGAATCGCTTTCTGCACGCCAGCGACGTAGCGATCCATGGAACGCTCGTGCGCATTGATGACGTCCAGCCCGCGCCAGTTCCACTGCTGCATGTTCACCTGGCGCGGTCCGTCCTGGTGATAGCCGGCGATGACGAGCCGTGCTCGCTCCGCGGCGATGTCACTCGCGAGGTCGAGACCGGATTGCACCCCCGACACCTCGATCACTCGATCGAAGCCCCGTCCGCTGGTGAGTCGCATGGCCCGTTCGGCATCGTGACCATCATCTCTGGTCGCGACGACGTCCTCGGCTTCCATCGTCAGCGCGAGCTGCAAGGCCGATTCACGATGCGACAGCACCACTACGTGCGCACCGGCATCCGCCGCCAGCTGGGTCAACATCAATCCGATGAATCCGCCGCCGACGACCGCGACCGTTTGTCCGGCTTGAATATCACTGCGCTCGAAGATGTTCATCACGCAGCCGAACGGCTCGCCGGGAAACGGTTCGTCGTCCAGCTCCTCGGGCAGGGGCACCACGCAATCGCGCGTGGCGATGTCGTATTCGGCATATGCATGCCCCGACATCAGCGCCACCCGCTGCCCGACATCGACGTCCGTTACTCCCGAGCCGACGGCATCGACGATGCCCCAGCCCTCGTGCCCGGGCGATCCTGCTTCGAGCGGATATTTGAACCACGCGCGCCCTTCCCACACGGGCAGATTCGAAGCACAGATGCCGCACCCCTCCAGCATGACGCGCACTTCGTTCTCGCCGGGCTGCGGTATCCGTACCTCGCTCACTCGCGTGGTCATCGGTCGAATCAACGTGGCTGCGTGCTGAACTTGATTCATGCGCTTACCCGGACGCCCCCAATTCATGCACGCCCACCGCCGCCGCGCGCCGATGCGAAGGCTGCAGCTCGGACAGCGTCAACCAGTCGTACAAAGCCTCCAGCCCCTCGGCCACCCTGGTGCGCGGCTGCCAACCCGTCGCCGACCGGAATCGACTCGTGTCGGAGACGTAATAGCGCTGGTCGCCGACTCGCCAGCCATCGAAATGCAGCTCGACGCGTCGTTGCAGCAACTGCTCCAGCTGCTGAATCAGTTCCAGCAGGCTGACGGTATTGGCAGGCCCACCCCCGATGTTGAATGCCCGGCCGGACAACCGATCGATCTCGTGTCGGGCGCGGCTGAATGCATTCACCAGATCGTCGACGAACAGCACGTCCCGGACTTGTTTGCCGTCGCCGTAGATGGTGATGCGCTGGCCCGCCACGGCGGCGCGCAGCATGTGAGCGACCCAGCCCTGGTCCTCGTTGCCATGCTGATGCGGTCCATAGATGCAGCTCATGCGAAACACCGTCGTGCGCAACCCATAGCTGCGCGAGTAATCCAGCACGTATTGCTCGGCGGCGCCCTTCGAGCAGCCGTACGGGCTGTGAAAATCCAGACCGCGTGACTCATCGATGCCCTGCGAGCGCACGCGCGGCGCCGTCGGCATGTAACGTTGCCCTTCGCACCGGACTCGCAGGTCATCGAGCCCGCCATACACTTTGTTGGTGGAGGTGAAGATCAGTGACGGCGCATGCTTGGCGCGTCGTGCCGCTTCCAAGACATTCAACGTACCGAACGCGTTGACATCGAAGTCGAATGCCGGATCCACCAGGCTGCTGGTGACGGCCACCTGAGCCGCGAGATGCACGACGTGCTCGACGCCGTTCATCGCCGCCGTCACGGCTTCCGGATCTCTGACGTCCGCCTCGACGAACTCGACCTTGTGCGGGTGGCTTCGCTGCAACCATTCGATGTTTCGTTCGCTGCCGGCGCGCACCAGCGAATCGAGAATCCGGACCCGTTCGCCGTTCGCCAGCAGATGCGCCGCCAGATTCACGCCGACGAATCCGGCGCCGCCGGTGATCAGCACGCTGCAATGCCGCCCGTTACCTGCCGCCGCGGTCACAGGGTCAATCCTCTGCGATCGAGCTCGGCGCTCGCGCGCATGAAGTTGTCATTGGCCGACGTGCTTGCGAGCCACTCGGCCAGCTCCACCAGACCCTCCTCGAATTTCACTTGCGGCTGGTAGCCCAGCAGCCGCTCCGCCTTGGAGATATCCGCGAAGCAGTGCCGGATGTCGCCGATCCGATATTTGCCCGTGACCAGCGGATCCACGGGCGCGTTCACCGCGTCGATGACGCAGTTGGCGACCTCCAGCACGGTGCGAGGCTCGCCCGATCCGATGTTGAAAGTCTGGCCGACCGCCGAGGTGCTGAGGGCCAGCTGACAGGCGCGAGCGACATCCCGAACGCTGACGAAGTCGCGCCGCTGCATGCCATCTTCGAAGATCAGCGGCGAGTTGCCGTTGAGACAGCGCGAGGCGAAGATCGCCAGCACGCCGGTGTAAGGATTCGACAGGGCCTGATACGGCCCATAAGCGTTGAAGAACCGCAGCGCCACGGTCGGTATGCCGTAGGCGGAGCCGAACATCAGGCACATCTGCTCCTGATCGTATTTCGACAGCGCGTACACCGATGCCGGTGCGACGTGCTTGGTTTCCGGCGTGGCGACCGGTTCGAGCCTGCCCTGGCTGGTTTCGATTTCCCAGCGGCCCTCGCTCAACTGCTCGCGGGATCGCAGCGGCGGCTCGCAGCACGCCGCACCGTTGCCGCCCGGTTGTCGATACAACCCTTCGCCATACACGCTCATGCTCGATGCCACCACCAGGCGCTGGACCGGACGCTCCATCAACGCCTCCAGCAATAACGCGGTGCCGCGATTGTTCACATCCACGTAATGCTCGATCTCATACATGCTCTGACCGACGCCGACCGCGGCGGCGAGATGGCAGACGTGCGTGACACCCTGCAGTGCCTTCGCCAAAGCATCCGGATCGCGAATATCACCTTCCACGCGTTCCACGTCCGCGTGCAGATGCGAGGGAAATCCAGGCTCGTCCCCGTGCACCTGCGCTTCGAGCACATCGATCACGCGGACGCGCGAGCCGCTTTCGGCGAGCAGATTCGCCACGTGCGAGCCGATGAAGCCCGCCCCGCCAGTCACCAGCACGAGCGAGTCGCGAGACCCGCGGCCATCACCGTCGTGCCCCGTGAACTGGATGGTTTTATCCGATGTCCAAACCTTGCCCACTAGGATCTCCTCGATGCCTGTCAGTGCTGGCTCACCAGTGCTGAGCGTTCTGCAAGGTAAGTAGCAACAAGCGTGCCGCCGCTATCGACATGCGGCGGGCAGCGCAGAAGCCAGAGACAAACGATCCGGCAAATGGCGCGGCGAGCGGCGTTCCCACCCGACCGGGAAAAAAAGTTACAGGAGTACGGATCGCTTACACACTTCGATGCCGGCGCTCGTGCGCAATCCGTCGGCGTAAAGCCATGCCACCCGCCCGCGCCCTGGACGGTTTGTACCTTGCATGGTTCGTGCATCAGCCCGGTACGCGATTGCTCGATCGCGACCGGCCCACTTCGCGGGAGACGGCATTGAACGCAGAGACAGTGAACGTTGGCATCGTCGGCGCCGGTAACTGCGCATCCTCCTTCGTGCAGGGCCTGCACTACTACCGCGATGTGGACGACGACGCCGATATCCCGGGCCTGATGCACGCCAGAGTCGGGCCGTATCACGTCGGCGACATCCGCATCACATCGGCTTTCGACATCACCGCACCCAAAGTCGGGAAAGATCTGTCGGAGGCGCTGCTCGCCGCTCCCAACAACACGCGAGTGTTTGCCCCGCTGCCGCCGCTGGGCGTCAAGGTCGCACGCGGCCGCACGCTCGACGGCATCGGAACCTACCTGGAAGACGAGTTGATCGAGTCGGACGCGCCCGAAGCCGATGTTGTGAAAATTTTGCGGGACAGCGGCACGCAGATCCTCGTTTCATATCTTCCGGTGGGGTCGCAACGCGCGACCGAGTGGTACGCACTGCGCGCGCTCGAAGCGGGCTGCGCCTTCGTCAATTGCATTCCGGTGTTCATCGCTTCGGATGCCGACTGGCGGCGCCGTTTCGAAGTGGCGCGGCTGCCGCTGGTCGGCGATGACATCAAGAGTCAGGTCGGAGCCACCATCGTGCATCGTGCGCTCGCCAATCTGTTCCGTGAGCGCGGCGTGCGTCTGGACCATACGTATCAGCTCAACTTCGGCGGCAATGCCGATTTCAAGAACATGCTGGAGCGGGAGCGGCTGGTGACCAAAAAGCTGTCCAAGACGCGCTCGGTCACCAGCCAGATCGACGTGGCGCCGGCCAACATCCACGTCGGCCCGAGCGACCATGTCGAGTGGCTGAGCGATCGGAAGTGGGCCTACATCCGCATGGAAGGCACGGCCTTCGGCGGCTCGCCGCTGAATATCGAGCTGAAGCTGGAGGTGTGGGACTCGCCGAACTCCGCGGGCGTGGTGATCGACGCCGTACGCTGCGCGCAGCTCGCGCTCGATCGCGGCGTCGGCGGCGCACTGACGGGGCCATCCAGCTATTTCATGAAATCTCCGCCGCAGCAGTTCACCGATCACATCGCACGCCAGCTGACGCTCGACTTCATCGCCGGCCAGGCCACTCAGGATCAGACCAAGGATCAAGCTCATGACCAACGAGCTCGTGCTCGTGCGCCACGCCACGTGCGAGCGCATGGATGAGATGTTGCTGGGACGCACGGTCGACGCGCCGCTCGCCACGCTCGGCATTCGGGAAGCCGAAGCAATGGCCTGCATGCTCGCTGCTCCACCGGAAACATTGCTCGTGGCCAGCCCGCGACGACGGACTCAGCAAACCGCGGCCGCCATCGCGGCACGCAGTCGGTGCGAGCTCGTGACCGCTTGCGACATCGACGAACTGGACTTTGGCCACTGGTCGGGGCAAACATTCAGCGAGCTCGCCCGCGATCCTGCCTGGCGACGCTGGAACGAGCAGCGCGACGCGGCTGCTACACCGGCAGGCGAGCGGATCAGGGACGTGCAGGCACGAGTGATGCACCACCTGCGGCAGCTGCGCGAATCCTTTCCCGGCCGGCCGATGATCCTGGTGACGCACGGTGAAGTGATTCGGGCCGCGCTCCTGCACTGGCTGCAAGCGCCCGCCGACGCGTATCGACGACTGGCCATCAGCCCTGCTTCCGTCAGTCGCGTGAGCCTGAGCGATCGGGACGCACGCATCGACGGCATCAACCATCGGGCACCGCTATGAGAATCGCGATCTTCGGTTTGACCATCAGCTCCTCGTGGGGCAACGGCCACGCCACGCTGTGGCGTGGACTGTGCAAGGCATTGGCACGACTCGGACACGAGTGCGTGTTCTTCGAGCGCGATGTGCCCTACTACGCCAACAGTCGAGATTGGCCGTCGCTGCCGCCTGCGCTGGGCGATAGCAGGCTGGTGTTGTACTCCGACTGGTCCGCGATCGAGGCGCAGGTCCGTCGTGAGCTGGCCGACTGCGACACCGCGATCGTCTCGTCGTATTGTTTCGATGCGCAAGCCGCGACCGATGCCATCCTCGATGCCCAGGATCCGCTGGCGGTGTTCTACGACCTGGACACGCCGGTGACACTGGATGCGTTGCGCTCGGGCAAGCAGGTTTCCTACATCCCGTGGCGTGGCCTCGCCGATTTCGATCTCGTGCTGAGCTACACCGGCGGTGCCGCACTCGAAGCGTTACGAAGCGATTTGCGCGCGCGCCGGGTGCGTACGCTGTACGGTCATGTGGATCCAGACGTTCATCAATCGGTCGATCCGGTGGACCGTTATCGAGCCGTGCTGTCCTGGCTTGGCACCTACTCCGCCGATCGACAGACGACGCTCGAAGAGCTGTTCGTCGCTCCGGCACGGCTGCGTCCCCGCGACAAATTCCTGATCGGCGGCGCGCAGTATCCAGAGCACTTTCCCTGGAGCGACAACGTCTATTTCGTCTATCACCTGCCGCCGCAGGAGCATGCCGCATTCTTTTCATCGTCGCGCCTGACGCTGAATGTCACGCGCGAGCCCATGGCTCGCATGGGCTGGTGTCCCTCGGGCCGCCTGTTCGAGGCGGCTGCCTGCGGGGCTGCGGTGCTCTCCGATGAATGGTGCGGCCTGGATGATTTCTACACACCGGGTGAGCAGATTCTGGTTGCGCGCACCAGCGCCGACACGCTGGCCGCGCTGGATCGAAGCGACGCGGAGCTGCAGGCGATCGGACGCGCTGCGCGGGAGCGCACTTTGGACGAGCACACCAGCCTGCATCGAGCCAAGCAGCTGATTCATTACCTGGAGGAGCTACGGTCGCCCTCGCTGGCACGCACGCTGCGATCACCTCTATCGGGTTTCGACGCGAGGCCATGACCATGTGGGGCATCGTTCCCGCCGCGGGCCGCGGCAGTCGCTTTCAACCGCTGGCCTTCTCCAAAGAGCTGTTGCCGGTCGGCTCACGCACGCTCAACGACACGCAGCGCCCGTGTGCGGTCAGCGAATATTTGCTGGAGCGAATGATCCGGGGCGGTGCCGACAAGATTTGTTTTGTCATCGGTGCCGGCAAATCCGACATCCTGGAGTACTTCGGCGGTCACTTCGGCGGCGCCGATCTCGCCTATGTCGTGCAACCGCGGCCGGCCGGGCTATGCGACGCTGTCTTTCGGGCGCGAGCCCTGGTCGCGCCGGGCGACACGGTGGCCATCGGCTTGCCGGACACGGTCTGGTTTCCAGATCACGGCCTGGCCGCATTGCCCGATGACAAGTTGTCGTTCCTGCTGTTTCCCGTGCAGCGTCCGGAACAGTTCGACGCGGTGATGCTGGCGGACGATGAACTGCACGTGACCGAGATCCGCGTCAAACGACCGGATCCGGGTACGCATTGGATCTGGGGCGCATTCAAGATGCCCGGCGCGGTCCTGCACGAGCTGCATCAGCTGTGGCAGCAGCGTAACGAGCGCGACGAGTATTTCGGAACATTGATCAATGCCTATCTGGCAAGCGGCGGCGAGGCGCTCGGCATCAAGGCCGGCGAAGCCTACGTCGACGTGGGCACGCTGCAAGGCTATCGGGCCGCCATGCTGATGTTGAGCGACACACCGCCGGGTTCCGAGGCAATGCCAACCACAGCCAGCTCCGAGGCGGCGAGCATCGAGGTACGGACATGATCGAAGCTGCGATGATCTGGAACGAGCCGAACAACAAATCGCATTGGGATCCGGAAGTCGATCCCGGCTGGGCACGCTTTGCAGAGATGACCTGCCTCGCGGGTCAGGCCATTCGATCCGCGAACGCCCGCTTACCCCGCGTGCTCGGCGGCATGTCGCCGATCGATCCGGGCTTCCTGGCGAATCTTGCCGGGCGCGGCGCGCTCGATCACGTCGACGTGGTTGCAGTCCACGGCTTTCCGCTCGACTGGAATCTCTGGTGCATCGATGAATGGCCGCAGAAGATCGCGGAGATTCGGGCCGCGACCCACCTGCCCGTCTGGATCACTGAGGTTGGGGTTTCGAGCTTCGGCGCGGAAGAGGTGCAAGCGTGGGGCGTGGATCGAACTGCATCGTTGCTTCGGGGCGAGGCGCCGCGCGTGCACTGGTACAGCCTCTACGATCTGCCACGAGCCTGGCCCGCAACTACCCGGCATCGCGAAGCCGAAGGCTCGTCCTATTACAGGCACTTCTACATGGGCCTGCTGCGCGAGGACGGCACGCCGAAACTGTCGTTGGAAAGGTTCGGGCAGCACACGCCGGCGATGGGCATCTGTCAGTGGTTTCATTTCGAAGATCATCGGCTCGACGACGCGGTGGCCTGGTTGAAACGTCTGGGCGTGCGTCACCTGCGCACCGGCCTGTCGTGGGCCGACAGCTTCCGGCCGAACGCGCTGGCGTGGTTCGATCGGCAGATGGAAGCGCTACGAGACTTCGATGTCACCGTGACCTTCTGCTTTACACCCGAGCACCTCGGCATCATGCCTCATCACACCAGCGCGCCGCGCGAGCCGGAGCTATTCGCGGAGTTCTGCGCGTCGATGATCGAGCGCTACGCGCCTTCGTCCGCCAGCGACGCACGCATCAACAACAAGGTGGCAGTGGCATGACCCGCGCATTCATCATCGTGCTCGACTCGCTCGGTGTCGGAGGGGCCCCGGATGCCGATCGCTATGGCGATGCCGGAGCCGACACGTTGGGTCACATCGCGCAACGCTGCGCAGCGGGCGATGCCGATCGCAGCGGCGTCCGTCATGGGCCCTTGCGCCTGCCGAATCTCGCAGCCCTCGGCATCGGCGAGTGCTGCCATGTAGCCACCGGGAGGGTGCCACCAGGGTTGGAAACTTCGGGCTGGCAACAAGGCCATGCCGGCGCAGCGGCCGAAGTGTCGACCGGCAAGGACTCGCAGTCCGGCCATTGGGAGATCGCAGGCAGCCCGGTCGATTTCGAATGGACCTATTTTCCCCGCCGCGAGCCTTGCTTTCCGCAGCAGTTGATCGACGCACTGTGCGAGCGAGGCGGCTTCGATGGCGTGCTCGGAAACAAACATGCATCGGGGACGCAGATCATCGCCGAGCTCGGCGACGAGCATGTGCGCACCGGCAAGCCGATCTGCTACACCTCCGCGGACAGCGTGTTCCAGATCGCAGCTCACGAGCAGCACTTTGGCCTGCAGCGGCTGTACCAGACTTGTGAGATTGCACGCGAACTGCTCGACGAGATGCGCGTGGGCCGAGTGATTGCCCGCCCATTCGTGACAACCGCTCGGGGTTATCGGCGAACTTCGAATCGTCGCGACTATGGAGTGCCGCCACCGTTTCCCACGCTGTTGAGCCGCGCCCGGGATGACCGGCGCGAAGTGATTTCGGTGGGCAAGATCGGCGACCTGTTCTGCCATAGCGCGACCGGCCGCGAGTTGAAGGGCGAGGACAACGACGCAGTGTTCGATCAGGCCGTCGCCGCGACCCGCGAGCTGGGCCAGGGAGGTCTGATGTTCGTGAACCTGGTGGACTTCGACACTCTGTACGGCCACCGCCGCGACGTGCCGGGATATGCCGCGGCGTTGGAAACATTCGATGCACGCCTGCCCGAATTCCTGCGGCAACTGCAGGATGGCGACCTCGCCATCATCACCGGCGACCATGGCTGCGATCCGACCTGGACCGGTTCGGATCACACTCGCGAATGCGTCCCGGTACTCGCCTTCGGGCCGGATCTTTGCAAGCCTCGATCGCTCGGCCAGCGCGCCAGCTTTGCCGACATGGGCGCGACAGTCGCCCGACACCTGGCGCTGCCGGCAGGCGGCCGTGGCCATTCATTCATATGGTAATCCGCCGTGAATACGTGGACCGAAGCCATGCGCCGAGGCGACTTTGGCTCCGCCTGGGCCATCAGCGACAACGTTCTGCACCAACGTATCGGTCGTGGGGAGATCTGCACACACCTGCCCCGACACGAGCAGTTCGTCTGGAATGGCGAACCTCTCGCCGGCCGCAGAGTGTTCGTTCGCTGCTATCACGGGCTGGGCGATACGCTGCAGTTCGTGCGGCTGCTCGCGCATCCCCGCTTGCAAGCGGCTGAGATCACGCTGTGGGTGCAGCCCGCGCTGATCAAGCTGCTGCAGACCGTGCACGGGATCGATCGGATCCTGCCGCTGCACGAAGGCGATCCCGGCCTGGATTACGACGTCGACATAGAAATCATGGAGCTGCCGCATGCATTGCGGCTGACCGTGGACGAGCTGCCCGGCCCGATGCCCTATATATATGTACCCACCTCGGCGCCCCGGCCGGCAACATCGCGGCGCCGGCGCATCGGGGTGTGCTGGTCGGCCGGCGACTGGGATCCCAAACGATCCTTGAGCTCCACCGAGCTGCGTTACTGGGCAGCATTGAGCGACGTGCGCTGGTTCAGCCTGCAGTTTCCGCCAGCGACCTGTTCGCTCCCCGCCGCCCCGATCGCATCGCTGGACATCGTCGAAATGGCCGCCCGAATGCAGCTGCTGGACCTGATCATCACCGTGGACACGATGACCGCGCACCTGGCCGGCGCGCTCGGGCTGCCGGTCTGGCTGCTCCTGCCTTACGATGCCGACTGGCGCTGGATGCTGGGGCGCGACGACTCGCCGTGGTATCCGACGATGCGCCTGTTTCGCCAGCCCGTGCCAGGCGACTGGAGCACCGTCATCGAACAGGTGCACGACGAGCTCGCGCACCGGGTGCACTGAGTCGGGCGCTCAGTCGAGCGCTCGATATTCGTTGAGCTTGTTATAAAGCGTTTTGACGCTGATGCCGAGCACCGCCGCGGTCCGCGTCTTGTTTCCCGAGCAGCGTCGCAATGTCTCTTTGATCACCACGCGCTCGACGGCGGACAACGACATGCCCTGGCGGAAAGTCACATCGGAATCCGCGGCCATGCCGGGTTCCGCGATCTCGCTTCCGTACTCCGACGCACCTCGCAGGTCGATCTCGTCGTCGGCAAGGATGAACGCTCGCTGCATGGTGTTGTGCAGCTCCCGGACATTGCCCGGCCAGCTGTGTTCCCGCAGGTAGCGCAGCGAATCGGCCGAGAATTCCTTGTTCGAGCCCTCGGCCTCGTTGAGACGATCGAGGAAGCTCTTCGCCAGCAGGTATACATCCTCGCCCCGACGCCGCAGCGGCGGAATGTGCAGATGAAACACCGCGAGCCGATACAACAGATCGGCGCGAAACTTGTTCTCGGCCAGCGCATCGGCGAGCGGTCGATTGGTCGCGGCGACCACTCTGGCCTGCAGTGGAATGTCCCGATCGCCGCCGACCCGATAGAAACGCCGCGTCTCCAGCGCACGCAGCAGCTTGACCTGCATCTCGAGCGGCATCTCGCCGGCTTCATCGAGAAACAACGTGCCGCGGCCGGCGCGCTCGAAATAGCCCGCCTGGGAGCGGACCGCGCCAGTGAAACTGCCGCGCTCATAACCGAACAGTTCCGCCTCCACCAGGGTCGCGGGGATGGCTCCGCAGTTCACAGCGACGAACGGCTCGTCGCGGCCGGCACTCAGGGAATGGATGGTTTCGGCCACCAACTCCTTGCCCGTACCGCTCTCGCCAGTGAGCAGCACACTCACTCCGGTCGGCGCGACCCGTTGCAGCCGATGAAACAATTCCGTCATCAACGCGCATTCGCCGAGCAGGCGTCCCAAGCCGCCGGGCCGGTGCCCGCTGCTCGCGGCACTTCGCGCACTGGTGGAGCGAGAGGATCGAGGCCCAGTCCAGAAATCAGCAGCGGTGGAATTGACGCTCACGACGGCTCCAGATCGGTGGGGACGAAGTTCGCTGGCGCGAATGCACAATCAAGCTACCCCGTATTACCTCGCTCTGCATTCACATAAGATGCGCAACTCTGGCGTGGTTCCCGCGCCTGCGCCTCGTCCAGATACCAGGGCATATCTATGACGGTGAGCAGCGAGCCGCCGTGTTCCAGCAACTGATCGCGCAGATGCCTGGCTCGTTGCGTGTGTAACAAACGCTGATACCAGCGCTGTTTTATCAACTCGGGAATCAACACCGCGATGGCGCGCCCGGGATGCGTCGTTTGCAACTCGCGTGACAGTTTCAGAATGGGCACGTGCAGCGTTCGATATTGCGCCTGCAAAATTCGCAACGCCGGTGGCTCACGCCCTACGGCCTGGCAAGGTTCGGCTACATTTCCTGCCACTGCTCACGCAGATGGTTGTGATGTTGTTCCGGCTCCGGACCTTCCAGGTGCGCCAGATGAATCCCCAGCACCTGTGGAGACAGGCTCAGGGCCAGCGCGACGGCTTTTTCCGCCGGTGAATTCCAATCCTCGATCGCGACCAGCACGACTGGCGGCGCAACGTTGGCAACGTGCAAGGGCGATGGCTGATGAGCGCGGGCGGCGAGCTCGTCGTAATAACGGCGGATCGATTTGAGCAGCACGATGACCGCCGGAATGATCAGCACCGTGATCCACGCGCCTTCGAGAAACTTCGCCGCCACGATGATGACGAGCGCACCCCCGGTAGTAACCGCGCCGACTGCATTGACCGCCAGGTGCATGCGCTCGCTGTGCTTCGCCCGCCCGTCGCCGCGTTTACGCAACAAACGCAGCCAGTGAATCACCATGCCGCTCTGAGACAGGGTGAACGTGAGGAATGCGCCGACGGCGAACAGCGGGATCAAATGATCGGTAATTCCATCAAACACGATCAGCAGTCCGCCGGCGGTCACGGCCAGATACAGAATGCCGACGGAGAACACCAATCGCTGTCCCGCGACGGCGAACGGCCGCGGCAGGAACCCATCCTGAGCAACGACATGACACAACCGTGGGAAGTCGACGAAGCTGGTGTTCGCCGAGAGCGCGAGCACACAGAGCAACGAGCCGATTGCGACGTAATAGAGCGGACCGTTCCCCACGACCGCGCTCGCGAGTTGGGAAAGCACGCTGCGATAACCCGTCTGCGCCTGATCCATCGCGCCGATGTGATAGGTGGCAGCCAGGTACGCGATGCCGACCAACAGCAGACCGAGGATGCCGACGATAGCTGTCAGCGTCCGATGACCGTATTTTACCGTCGGATTGCGAAAGGCCGTCATGCCGTTGCTCACGGCCTCCACACCCGTCATGGCTGTGCAGCCCGCGGCAAACGCGCGAAGCAACAGCCACAAGCTGACTGCCTCCGCCGTTTTCGACAACGGCGGTGGGGAGACCACGGGCGCGGGAGCGCCGCCGCTGACCAATGTTTTCCAGACACCGACTCCAATGATGATGCCGAAGCTGATCACGAACGTGTAGGTCGGCACCGCGAACACCCGCCCGGCATCGATGGTGCCTCGCAGATTCATGACCGTGATGAACGCGAGAATCAGCAAACACAGCGGCAGCATGTAGTCGTGCAGCACTGGAACTGCCGACACGAGCGCGCCGACGCCGGCTGAAATGCCGACCGCGACATTGAGGACGTAGTCGACCATCAGCGCCGCTGCCGCGAGCAGGCTGGCATTCGCGCCGAGATTGGCTTTGGAAACGATGTAGGCGCCGCCGTTGTGAGGATAGGCGCGAATGGTCTGCCAGTACGATGCGAACAGAATCGCCAGCAGACCGACGATCGGCGCCATCACCCAGCCGATGTAACTCAGGCTGGCCGCGCCGAGCGGAATCAACACCGAGAGCGCGGCTTCCGGTCCGTAGGACGATGAGCCGAGCCCGTCGAGTCCCATCGACGGCACGCCCTCGAACGCGCCGATCTTCCGTTCGCGCCACTCGCGATTCGCCAATCGACGGCCGAGGATCAGGCTACGTAACGACACATCCAGTAAAGCTGAGCGCAAAGTGAGAGTTCCGGGTGAGAGTTCCGGCCGCGCGCGGACCATCACATTTCGGAATCAGCGGAACGCTTGTTCGCGCCTCGGCATTGCGCTTGCGGGCACGCTCTCGAAGCAAACGCCATGCGCATTCATCATCTGAACTGCATCTCCAGCTGTCCTCTCGGGGGTGCGCTCATGGACGGACATACCATGAGACTGCGCGGCCGACTGACCTGCCATTGTCTCCTGGTGGAAACCAACGACACGCTGACGCTCATCGACACCGGGTTCGGACTGCGGGATGTGGCCGATCCGCGCTCACGGCTCAGCCGCTTTTTCCTGACCTTGCTGTCGCCGGAGTTTCGTGAGGAGTTCACTGCCGTCCGGCAGATTGCCGCGCTGGGCTACGATCCGCGTGACGTTCGGAACATCGTGCTCACCCACCTGGATTTCGATCACGCCGGCGGACTGGATGATTTTCCGCAGGCTCGCGTGCACATGCTGAGCAAGGAACGCGAAGTCGCGGAAGCCCAACGCACGCTGCTGGATCGAATGCGCTATCGACCGCAGCAGTGGTCGACGCGCGACCAGTGGGTGATCTACCCGGCGCTGAGCGGCGAGCGCTGGTATGGCTTCGAATGCGTTCGCGAGCTGCAGGGCGTCCCGCCGGAGATCCTGCTGGTGCCCCTCGTCGGGCACACGCTGGGGCACGCGGGGGTTGCAGTGGAAAGAACCGCGGGCAGCTGGCTCCTGCAGGCCGGCGATGCCTATTTCTATCATGCCGAAATGGATATCGATCGGCCGCGCTGCACGCCCGGCCTGCACTTCTATCAATGGATGATGGAACAGGACCGCGCGGCACGTTTTCGCAATCAGTACCGACTGCGAGAGTTGAAACGTGAGCACGCCAAAGCCGTGCGCATCATCAGCTCACACGACGTGATGGAATTCGAGGGCACCGCGCAGCGTGCCAGCAGCACGCTGCCGGGACGCCCCGTGAGCGCGTGAGGCCGAGGGAATATTTCTCGGAACCATTTCATCCGCGCACCATTGCGTGTTCACTTATCCGGAGGAAGCATCATGACGCTGTCTTTGTTCGAGGATCGCGGCACGCCGCTGAACCAGCAACGATTCACCTGGCGCGAGCTCGCAGGCAAACCCATCAGCAAGCTGGATGACGACGCGTTCACGCGCGTGCGGGTCATCCTGATGAACGGCATGGAGGTCGAGGCGCTGCGCTTCCAGCACGCAGCCGCGCGCTTCAACATGGAGTTGCGCAGGCCACTCGCCGAAGTGCGCCGGGTCGAACAGCATCAAGCGACCATGGTCAACTGGCTGCTCGGCGCCGACCACTCGCCGCTGGAAACCACCATCGGTTATGAGCAGGTGGCCATCGAGGTGACCGCGGCGCTGGCGCAGAACGAGCCCGACCCGTATCTGGCGCAGGTGTATCGCTACGGCCTGCTGGAGGATTTCGATCACATGTACCGCTACTCGGCGCTGCTCGATCGGCTCGAAGGCAAGGATTCGAACAACATCCTGCAGAGCTATACCGATGTGCTGCCGGGCCGCCCGACGGTGATCGAACACCGCTCGCCGGAGAACGATCTGCGCCGGCCGTTCGATCGCAACACCGCCGCGCCGCTGACCAAGTTGAACGCGATGATCCTCACCGCCTCCGAGAACCAGACCCACGACTACTACATGAACATCGGGCCGCTGTTCGCCGACCCGGTGGCGCGGCAGCTGTACGCCGAGATCGCATCGATCGAGGAACAGCACGTCACCCAGTACGAGTCGCTGCTCGATCCATCGCAGTCCCTGCTCGAGAACTGGCTGCTGCACGAGGCGATGGAGGCGTACACCTACTACAGCTGCGTGCAACAGGAACCGAACCCACGCATCAAAGCCATCTGGGAACGGATGCTGAATTACGAGCTGGGACATTTCCACGTGGTGGCGGAGCTGTTCAGGAAACACGAGCAGCGCGATCCGAAGGAGATCGTCGGCTCGCCGTTGCCGGAGCCCGTCAAGTTCGAAAGTCAGCGCGAGTTCGTACGCGCGACGCTCGCGCAAGAGGTGGATCTGCGAGCCAGCGGTGCGGATTTCGTCGGCCTCGAGCAAGAGCCCCAGGACTCGATCGATTATCGCAATCACATGAACTCGGAAGGCTCGCCCTCGGAGCGAGTCGCTGCCGGCTATGTATGGCGGCCCGGCACGGAAGTGCTGTCCCGAGTCAACGTTCGCGCGGCGTGACGCTCGTCGCCACCCTTCTAGCCCTCAGTCAGCCAAGAACGCGGAGACCCTCATGCCACAGTCCACTGACGCAACCCGCTTGGGAATCAATCGCACCGGTCTGCAAATGTCGCCCCAGCATGCGAAGGAGATGCTGGAGAACACGGAATTGCTCGACGACGGCTCCTCCACCGAGCAGGGCGCCCCGCCCGACGGGCAGGCCCTATCCATTACGCGCCTGGAGTACATCGCCGCGGCCGATCCACTGGGCTCCATCCCCGCCCCCGCCACCTTGAAAGGCATGGCGAAGAGCGGCGCGAAAATGCTCACTGGACGGCGCCCTCAGGTGTTCATCGACAAGCTCGCCGAACGTCTCGCTTTCGAGCGCGGCGGGGCGCGCCTGTACGATGCTGTCTGCGCCAAAGCCATCGCGGAAACCGCGGACGCCGATAAGGTCAGCGCCGAGGAACTGCAGGAGATCCGCGATTCGGAGGCGCGCCATGCGCTGATGATCAAAGAGTGTCTGGAGACGTTGGGTGCCGACCCCACGGCGCAAACGCCGTGCGCCGATCTGGTCGGCGTCGAATCGATGGGCTTGTTGCAAGCCGCAAGCGATCCTCGCACCACCCTCGCTCAGACCTTGCACGCGGCGCTGGCCGCCGAGCTCATCGACAACGAAGGCTGGGAAGGCCTGATCGCCATGGCGCAGGAAATGGGCCACGAGGACATGGCTCGCCGCTTCCATGGCGCCCTGAGCGAAGAGCGCGAACACCTGACCAAGGTCAGGAACTGGTACACCATGCTGAGCAAGGAAGTCAGCGAGCTGATGTAATAGATGCGGAGCCGTCGCGATCGCTAGTTGGTGCCTTCGCGATGGCTTCTCTTGCGCTCGGCCTTGCTAAGCTGCACGAAGTTGCGCTGTTCATTCTTGTCCTCGTTACGGCCGCGCTTCTTGTTACGCGCGGCCGGCAGGCCCAAGGCGCCTTTGGGGCCGGCTTTACCGGGATTGCCGCCGACGGACGTGCTACGTGATGGACACATGGATGCTCCGATACGTTTGCTACCACTAGCGCAACGCCATTGGCATCGCAGTGTTCCAACGGCTGCCGTGGTTTATTTTCCTCTCGCAGCCCCCAGTCAGCGGGAATGAAGCAAGCCGAGATCTTTCCACCCGCATTGCCGCCAGGACTGGTCTACCGGGAAGACTTCATCACTCCCGCAGAGGAGCAGCAGCTGCTGTCCGCGATTCGAGGGCTGTCGTTGCAGGAATCGCAGTACCGGCAATACACCGCGCGCCGGCGAACGGCGAACTTCGGCTTCTCTTATGACTTCACTCATCTGCGCTCCAGGCCGGCGCCAGCCATTCCCGAGTTCCTGACCCCGTTACGCACGCGCGCCGCCGAGTGGGTCGGTGTGCGCCCGGAAGATTTCGTGCAAGCCCTGATCGCGGAGTATCAACCCGGCACGCCACTGGGCTGGCATCGTGATGTGCCGGACTACGAAACGGTCTTCGGCTGTTCACTCGCCGGCACGGCGCGGTTGCGCTTCCGCCCGTACCCTTGGTCGCCGGAGAAGAAGAAACAAGCGTTCGCGCTGGAGCTCGCGCCCCGGTCGGCATACATCCTGCGGGATCAAGCGCGGTGGAGCTGGCAGCATCACGTGCCGCCCACCAAAGAGCTGCGCTATTCGATCACGTTTCGCACCGCCAGCGACCAGCTTCGGCTCAAAACCTGAGGATGACCTCGGCACCGTAAGCGGCCTTCCTGCTGCAGCAGGATCTGCGCGTGCTCGTCGGAGCCAGGTGATGGATGTTCCGCATCGAACGCGTTGTAGATGCCCGCGCAGGATCTTCGGTGCATCCGCCCTCGCTGTTCAAAGCGGAGAACGGCGGCAAGCGCATACCGATCATCGCGCTCACCGCGCACGCGATGAAAGGCGCCGACGAGGAATGCAGAGCGGCGGGCATGGATGGCTATTTATCCAAACCCATCGATCGCGCGCTGCTCAAAAGCACCCTGGCAGCCTTTCTCGGCCGCTGACGATTGCGGATACTCGCCTGATGAGTATCCGCCGACTCCACTCCCAGTTGCCCACGATGATCGTCGCGCTCGCGTTGCTCGGTCTCGCCGCTTGCGCAACCGTTCCGAACCGTCCGCCGCGTGCTGCGACGTCCTCTTTCGGATGTATGCAAGCTGTCGTGAAGGAAAAGGTGCCCGCGGATCTACCGGACAAGAGGCAGCACTGTCTGGCAGGCGGATTGATCGCGCGCTATTGCAGCGGTACCGAAGCGTATCTGGCGGGCGCCGGCAAGGAATTGAAAGATCTGTTCGGCGGCGGCGATCCCGAATGGGCCGACTGGCGTGCCGATCGCGCCGGCATCGCTTGCGCCCGCTCCGCCAGCAACGACGAGGAGCTCGCGCAGTGCTGCGAGCAGCGCGGCTATTAACCGGACTGCGGACAGCCGCGCAATTCCAGGCGCAGGATGCGGCTCTGACCGACCTGAAACACACTCGTGTCGATGGTCTGGCCCGGCTCTTTCAGATCCACATCCACCCAGAACACCGAACCGGCGCGCTTCCGATCGCTGATCTGCGGCGTGAGGCCGATGGCGCGCACTTCCTCGGCCCGGCGCTGTGCGCGCTGATAGTCGGAGAACACACCCAGCGACAGCACGTTCGGCGGATCCGAGCCCGGCATCAAGTAAACATCGGTGATGCCGTTGGCGTTGATGGTTTTGAGCGCCTGCTCGGCGGCCTCGCGGGTCGCCAGATCGCGAACGCTGACCCAATAACCGGTCCACAGCTCGCCCTGCTCCACGCGCTGGCGCGGCTGAAAGCCCATGCTGCGTAAGGTCGCTTGCGCCTGCGATGCCTGGCCCAGGTCGGCGAACGGGCCGACGCTGCTGCAGGACAAGGCATCTTCACGCGCCACTGGCGCTGGCTGAGCCGGCTGCACCGTGCCCGGCGATTCGAGCGGCGCGACTTGCGGCGGTATCACATCGCGCACCTCGGCGACGGTCTGTTCCTCGTCTTCTTCGGGTTGCGGCTCGGTCGGCGCGCTCTGCGCTTCTTTCGCCAACACGATGCGCGGCGGCGGCGCGGCCATGCGCAGCGGCACGCGATCGAGGCTGCTGACCTGCACATCGATCACCTGGGACCAGATGAGATACAGGGCGTTGACCAGGATCAGCAGCAGACAGAACGCGCGCATGCAGTTGTTATATCGAGCGACTAGCGCCGCTTCTTCCCTTTCTGGCTGCTCTGGCCCCAGTACGCGGCGATGTCCGCCACCTCGGCCGGCGTCAATTGCAGCGGCTGCTTGTGCTTGACCTTGCCGGCAACGATGTCGCTGATCAGACTTTCCAGCGAGGCCGTGCTCTCGCCTTCCCAATCGTCGGCCTCGTGGCACTGGATGCATTTGGCCTGGGAGACGGCCTTGCCGGCCTGCACATCGGCCGCGAGCCCCGACAGCGGCCAGCAGCCGAGCGCGAACAGCGCCGCAACCGCGGTCAATGGTCGGATTCTCGAGCTAGCCATCCCAGCGTCCTTCAGTTTGCTCCCCGCCTCGGAACGAGCCGGATGATACACGAAGGCTCCCGCATCACCGCGCCCGGCGGGATCAGGCGGCGGATGATTCAGCTTGGGCCGCGACCACGGCCAGCCCCCGCAGCACCAGGTCGGGAATTTCTCTGCCGGCGCGGCGGATCGCCCCCTGCAGCCGGCCTGCTGCACCACCGGTGAGCAGCAGCACTGGCGGTTCGCCGAGTTGCTGCTCGAGTGTTTCCAGCGCGCGTTCGACCAGTGCCGCCAATGCCTGAACCGCGCCTTGCTGAATGGCGCCCAGGGTGTTGTCGGCAAACAGCGCGTCCCGGGCCTGGCCCCCCAGGGCGCGGTGCGCAATGTCGCTGGTGTTCTTCAACAGGCTCGACACCATCAGGTCCGGCCCGGGCACGATCACTCCGCCCAGATGCTGACCGCCGGCATCCAGGCCATCGATGGTCATCGCCGTTCCAACACTGACCACGCACACCGGCCGCGGTTCGAGCGCCCGTGCACCGAGCAGACACAACCATCGATCCACGCCGAGGTTGGCAGGCTCGGGATAGGCGTTGCGAATGCCGGCCTGCGCCGCCGGCGAACGCAGAAACTGCGGCTCGATCTGCCAGGTCGAAATGATTGCTGCCTTCGCCAGCTCGCCCAAGCGCTTGCCGCCGACGTTGGCGATCAGCACACGCTCGGCCCGCGGCCCCGAGCTCAGGATCTGCTGAACGAAATGCTCCGGCGTCCAGCTCTCGTGCACGGCGGCCGATTGCGGGCCCATGATTCCCGCATCGAAACGCGCCCACTTGATGCGCGTATTGCCGATGTCGATGAGCAACAGCATCGCGATCAGCTCTTCACCGCGCGCAGGCTGACTTCGCCCGAAACAAACTTGCGCAGCTCGCCGTCGACATCGACCAGCAGCGTGCCGTCCGCTGCGACGCCACGCGCGATGCCCAAGGTCGTCTGCGAGCCGCTGATGACCTTGACCGGCGCATTCGCCAGAGTGTCCAGCTCGTGCCACTCGTCCTTGAACGGCTCGAAACCCTGGCTGGTGAATTTCCGCAGCATGTCCAGCAGCTCGGTGGCGACGGCGCCGATCAACGCATTCCGGGTCGGAGTCCGCTCGTGCATGATTTCGTGCAGGTCGGCGATCAGTGCGGCTTCGCGTTCCGCGAGCTGCATGCGAGTGGCGGCCGGCATGTGCACGTTGATGCCGATGCCGATGATCACTTGCGCCGGCCCGGCCGATTCGCCGCGCATTTCGATCAGGATGCCGCCGAGCTTGCGGCCTTGCCATTGCAGATCGTTGGGCCATTTCAAGCCGATGCCGTCGATGCCCAGCCGCTGGAAGGCCTTCACCACCGCCACGCCGACGGCGAGACTGAGCGCCGAAAACGTCGGCGGCGCCTCGCTGAACTGCCAGCCCAGCGACATGCAGATGCCGCTGCCAAAAGGCGCGACCCAACTGCGTCCGCGCCGACCGCGGCCGGCGTTTTGAACTTCAGCCGTGCACAGCTGGAAGCGCCCGGCTTGCGGCGGCGACAGATCGGCCACGAACCGATTTGTCGAATCCACCGTCAGCAGCACGTCCGCCCGTTCCAGCTGCGAGCGAGTCGCGGCCGGCAGCGAAGCAACGATCGCATCCTTGTCGAGCAGGTCGACCGCGCGTGGCAATCGATATCCCTGGCGCGCGACCGACTCGATGTCGACGCCCAGCGCCTTCAGCGAGTTCATCAGCTTCCACACGCCGGCGCGCGAAATCTTCAGCTTCTTCGCCAGCTGCTCGCCCGAATAGAACGAGCCTTCGGCCAGCATGGCGAGCAGCCGCTGGCGGCGCGCCTGGGCCTGAGTCTTCGGAGTCGGGGACTTGGGGCTCGCGGCCATGAGGTCAGCGGGGACGCAGCAGCCAGAGCCGCTTGGCGCGGCTCTCGGTACCGGCACGCATGCGCTCGATGTTGCCGCGATGGGTGTAACAAACGAACAGGGTCATGGCGCAGCCGAACGCCAGCATGGCCAGCGACGGCTCAGCTTCGGTGAGCGCCAGATAAACGGGAAACGAAGCGACCGCGAGCATGGTGCCGAGGCCGACGAAACCCGTCAGCATCACGGCCACCAGCCACACCGCGAACACCGGCAGGATGGCGACCGGCTTCAGGCCCAGCAGCACGCCGATCAAAGTCGCCGCGCCCTTGCCGCCGCGGAATCCATACCACACCGGATAAACGTGACCGAGCACGACCGCCGTCGCGCAGGCCACCGCCAGCCAGTCGCGCTCGACCTGCGGATCGATGCCGATGCCCGGCAGACTCATCGGCGCCAGCACGCCCGCGGCGAGCCAGCCCTTGCCGATATCGATGATCATGACCCACAGCGCGAACGACCAGCCCTGGGTGCGCAAGGCATTGGTGCCGCCGGCATTGCCGCTGCCGAGCTTGCGAATGTCCACCCCACCGCGCAGCTGGCCGACCAGCAGACTGCCGATCAGCGAGCCCAGCAGGTAGGCCAGCAGGAGTTTGACGCCAAGTTCCAACATTTGGCGAAATTATAGTCGTTTCTTCCTGGGCAGATGCAGCTCGGCGAGCATGCAGCGGACGCTTCCTCCGCCCAGCTTCTCGATGGTGGGAATGGGCGCGGCGACGATCGGACCGGCGCTCGACTCCAGAGTCGCGCGCTGCCCGGCGGTCAAGGCATCGCGTGCCCGCTCGGACATCGCGACCACACTGCCGGTGAGTGACGAACCCAGCTCCAGCATGTTGCCGGCAAACGCGTTCATCTGTTCGAGCGACAGCTCCACGACGGCTCGACCTGTTCCGCGCAACTGATTCAGCACGCCATCGCGCTCGTCCGCGCGAATCGCCTCCAGGCACACGGCCGCGAATCGCTCGCCCACCGACATGAGCACATTGGTGTGATAGATGGCCTGGCCGTTGGCGTCGTGCGCTTCGAACGCGACGATGTCGTAATCGAGCTGCTGGGCGAAGTCGCCGAGCACATCCAGGTCGGTGCGCGGCGAGACACAGGCATAGGCAATTCGATGCAGGCGATCGAGCACCAGGCTGCCCGTCCCCTCCAGATAGCGTCCGGTGTGTTCGTGACGGGTCAGGTCGATGACCCGCGCGGCGTGAAAGCCATGTCGCACGCTCAATGCTTCGATCAGATCGAGCCGTCGCTCCAGGCGCCGGTTCTCGGCCAGCATCGGGTACAGCACGACCGTGCCATCGGCATGAAAGCTCACCCAATTGTTCGGAAAGATCGAGTCCGGCGTGTGCGGCTCGGGCGTGTCCTCGAACGCGTGAACGGTGACGCCCGCCTGTTCCAGCGCGGCAACCAGGCCATTGAACTCGCGCAAGGCCGCGGCCTGACTGGCCGCCGCCTCGCCGCCGGCATCGACCTGCTGGAACGCGTTGGACGGCCGGGTCTGCGGATTGCCGGCGAAGGCCACCGGCCGGATCATCATGACGTCGCTGGAAATTTGTCGATCGGCCAGGCTCATGGTGCCCCCTGCGTAGGGCGGCATTATCGCGCCTCAGCTCTTGAAGTCGATATTGAATCGGGTCAGCAGCCGGGCCGCGCCGTCGATGCGACCGCTCGCGACCAGCGTGGTCGTCGGCACCTTGACGTCGAAGCTGCGCGACAGCCAGCCGATGGGCTGCGGACGTTCGACGCCGCGCTGCACGTTGCAATGCAGCTCCTCCGGCAAGGTCATCGACAGCAGCACGTCGCCGCACGAGACCCGAACGTCGCGACCGTTCGCCACCACCGCGCACTGCTCGGCGAAGTGCCAGAAGATCTCGATTCGATGACTGCCGCTGCCGAGCAATTCATCGGTCACTTGCAGCCGCGAGTGCTGTTTCTCGAACTGAATCTCACGACGATGTGTCACCGGATGCTTCAGGCGCGAGTAGCCGCCGTGACTGGCGACCCAGCGATCGAGCAGCGGCGTGCGCTCCAGGGCGATCACTTGCGCCTGCGCGTGTTTGATCCACAGAAAGTTACCGCCGCTGACGGATTGATCGACACCGTCGACGCGTACGGTGTTGTGCGCGGAGGTGCCTTTGAAGTAGTCGCGCCACATTCGTTGCGTGTGATACGCGTAGGTCCCCGGATCGATCAATATCTCCTTGCCGCCGACGCTGAGCGTGAACGACAAAGCATCCGCATGGCCGTGCGCGGCGATCGAGAGATAGCCGAGCGGGCCGGCATCCGCGACGATGCGCACTTCCCGATTGGTTTCGAATCGATCGCCGAGAACGTAATAGCCCGCGTTGGGGAAATTCTTGCGCACGGGCAGGGACACGTGCGCCATGTCGATGGCATCGAAGCGAGCCGCCGCGCCATCCCCCAGCAACCAGCGGGTCTTGTCGTCGATCTCCGCGGCCGCACGGCCCGAGCCCGCCTTGAATTTGAATTCGGCCGAATCGAACAGCACGGCACCGGTCGCCAGGAGCGAGTGGTACACATCGGCGGCATCCGGATCGAGCCTCGCGATGATGGCATCGTCGGCATCGCCGAAGTTCGGCACATGACCGCCGGCATCCATGATGCTGGCAATGTATTGCAACATCGCACGCAGTCGATGCCAGTAGGCGGTGCTGAAGTCGCAACCATTGGCGCGCGCGATCAGGCCGCTGACGATCATCATGTCGGCGACCTCGTGGTGATACCAGTTCGCCTGCTCGCGATTGACGCCGTCCTCGGCGTTCTGCAGCAGCATCTGCGCTTCGAGCTCCCGCTGCGCCATGCTCTTCCAGCGTCCACTGCGCTTCCACAGCGGCCAGGTGAGTGCGGCGACGAACAGCCCCATCAACTCGCCGAGCAGATGATTGTTCGCGGAGGAGTAACGCGAGAAATGACCGGCGATGAACTGGCAATGCTGATACACGCTGGTCAGCCAGCGCTGCTTGAATGCCGCACCCGCCGCGCCTTCGAACAGCGGCGAGCCCTCGCCGCCCAGCAAGTGCCACGCGAACGACCAGTTCACCAGCCGGATCGAGTGTTCGAGACTGCTGGTCCAGTGCACGCCCGAGGGATACGGACATTGATCGAACCACGAGGTGAGCAACGTGCGGCAACCCTGCGCGTATCGATCTTCTCGCGTCAGGTGCCACGCTTGCGCCAACGTCACGAGCTGGGCGTGGCGGCTCGGCTCCCACAGATATTTGATGTCGCCGACCAATGACTCGTCGCGATAATTGAGCGTCTTGCCGAACTGCAGCGGCGCTTGCCGGCCCGTTTTCGGATCGCGATTCCATTGCGGTGGAAAGCCCAGTGCGGCGGCCGACATGGCAAACACCGGGAACCGGCCTTCGAGAATGCTGTCGGCGGCGCGCCGATATTTGTCGACATTGAATCCCGTCGGCAGAGTCGCAACCCACGGCGCGCCGGTCCTTTCCTGCGCGGGCGGTGGCGGCGCGGCGGCGTGCAGCCCGAGCTGCTCGACGCTGGCCTGGACGCGCTGCTTGACCCGATAGCCGACTTCCCATCCGCTCATCGCCGCCAGCCGATGCAGCTTCCATTTCAGACTCATGGGTGGCGCCTACGCAATGTTTCCGTGGGCATGCGTATGTTTCAGCAACTCCTTCACCGGGGGGCGGTGAATGACGAAAGGCGTCTTGCCGCGGGCCGTGCGCTCCAGCGCGGTCACGCTGCGAATGTCGACGTGCATGTTCCTTGGCAACTTCTCGCGAGCGTTGTGCATCAGCCGGTCGCGGTCGCGCTCGCTGTACTCCTTCATCGGCAGCACCAGGATCACCACCTTGGTGGGGCTCTCCTGAATCACCTGGATGCGCACGATGTTGGGCACATCGCGCTGGAAATGACTGATGCCGGTGACTTTCACGCCGTCGGGCGTGACCAGGATGTCGCTGTCACGGCCCAGCACGCCAGAGAAGGTCCGCAAGCCCAGCCCCAACTCCTCCAGCTCGTGCTCGCCCCAGGCCGCCGGCAGTCGGATCAAGTCACCGGTGCGATAGCGGATCAACGCCATCGAGCGATTCCACAGCGGCGTGCCGACGACCTCGTAGAGTCTGGAGTCGCCTTCCACGCCCGCCGGCTCGAACTCCACATGCGCATAGCCGGGCATGAATCGATATTCATTCTGCGCCGTCGCATAAGCCAACGCCACACGCTCGGCCTGACCGTAGTAATCCAGCAGCCGGCAGCCGAGCGTGTGCCGGGCCGCATGCCAGACTCTGGGATGCAGCACTTCGGATGAGCACAGCACCGCGGGAATGTGCAGCCGCCGCTTCGTCTGCTTCAGGAGCAAGCACAGCGCTTCGAGGGAGGTCGGGTAGCCGAGCAAACACTCCGGAGCAAATTCTTCGATGGCGCGCGCGTACTCCTCGATTGTCTCCGCATTCAAATGCGTGGACGACAGCACCAGCCGATTGCCGCCGCCGGCATGAATCCAGTACGGCGGATTGAAATCGTTCGGATCCTTGATGGTTTCGGTGCGCAGGACCACGCACTTCGCGGAGCGCGCGTCGACGCCGACCTTTTGCATCATGCGATCGATGCACACCTGCTCGAACACGACCGAAGGCAGCGAGCGCACGATTTCCAGGGGCGCGCCCGAGGTGCCGCCGGTGCTCGCCTTGATCGTGAACAGCTGCGACCCGACCGCGAACGCTTTCGGTGCGGCACGCACTTCGGCCTTGGTCAGCAGCGGCCAACTGGCGATGTCCCGACCGCCGCGCACGATGAGCCCATAGCCGCTGCGACTCGCCGGCCAGAGCACTTCGCTCAGGCGGTCACGCGTCCAGTCGCGGCGCTCGTTGAAGCCGGCGCGCTCCAGGCGCTCCAGCTCGCGTTGCGCATCGGCGTAGAACAGTGGATTGCGACGGATGGCGGTATCGCCGACTTGCAGCAGCTTGAGTTTTTTTGCCAGCGCTTGCATGCCTCTCCCGGGACCTCAGCGCGCCGCCCGTCCATGACCGTTGGCGACGGAGCGATACACGGCGCACATGCGATTCGAATACTGTTTGACGCACAACGGTTCCACCGTGGCACGAGCGAGACGCCCCATGTGGACACGATCCTCCTCCTGTGACACCAGCTTCTCGATGGCCGCCGCGAGCTGAGATATGTCGCCCGGCTCGATCAGCAATCCATTCGCACCGTTTACCACATACTCCGGGATGCTGCCGACCGGCGTGCAGATGGGCGGCAATCCCCACGCCATCGCTTCGAGCAAGGACATGGGCAACCCTTCGGTATGCGAGGGCAATACGAATGCATGAGCCGCGGCCAGCAGTCTGTCGCGCTCGGCCGGATCGACCCACTCGCGAACCTCGACCACCTCCTGCACGCCCAGTCGGTTTACTTGCTCGCGCAACTGAGCGACGTCGCCATTGCCGGCGAGGATGAATTGCGCTTTGGCGCGACACTCCGGCGACAGGCGAGCCACCGCCTCCACCAGATCGAACACGCCCTTGCGCCGGGTGATCAACCCGAAATACACGAAACGAACCTTGTCGCTTCTCGCTCGCTCCGGCACGGTTTCTGGCAATCGCACCGGATTGGGCAACACGACGATGCGATGCTTGGGCACGCCGATGGACTCGAAGAACGTCCGCCAGCCTTCTCCGAGCACGACCAGGCGCTGCACTCTTTGCAGCGTGTTCAAAGTGATCG